>Ga0247836_1002093_pt1 | contig 29990 bp, 10 predicted proteins | sample LaCruzMarch2015__4_FD_187116 | JGI IMG/M metagenome (GOLD analysis project Ga0247836, IMG submission 187116) | Freshwater microbial communities from meromictic Lake La Cruz, Castile-La Mancha, Spain - LaCruzMarch2015_14m | ecosystem: Environmental > Aquatic > Freshwater > Lake | place: Spain... | reverse complement strand
ACGTCTGGTCCGACCACTCGCTGGCGGCGGAGTGCTGGGAAGGTGCGAACGCGGGCGCCGATGTCGGGACCCTGGCGATGGGCGAAAGCAAGACCCTGACCCTCACCGTCACCCCCAGCGATCTGACGAGTCCCAAGACCCTGCGCGCCTTTGTGGACGGCTACTGCCAGACCACCGAGTCTGACGAGACCAACAATCAGGCCACCCGATCCTATTCCGTCGTGGCCCCGGACTTCGTCATCACCGACATCGTCCTGCCGACAAGCACGCCGGTCGTCGACATTCCCTTTGACGTCCAGATCACCGTGACCAACCAGGGCACGGCGAGCGGTCATGGAGGCGGTCTGTACGTCTGGTCCGACCACTCGCTGGCGGCGGAGTGCTGGGAAGGTGCGAACGCGGGCGCCGATGTCGGGACCCTGGCGATGGGCGAAAGCAAGACCCTGACCCTCACCGTCACCCCCAGCGATCTGACCAGCCCCAAGACCCTGCGCGCCTTCGTGGACGGTTACTGCCAGACCACTGAGTCCGACGAGACCAACAATCAGGCCATCCGATCCTATTCCGTTCTGCCAGAGGCGCAATACACCCTGACGGTCGCCATGTCCGGTACCGGAACAGGCTCTGTCGACGGTGGCGGGACCTATCCCCAAGGCACGATTGTCACTCCCACGGCGGTCGCCGCGGATGGGTCGGTTTTCAGCGGCTGGAGCCCGGCCACTTGCAGTAGCCCATTCATCCTGACTGCCGATATGACCTGTACCGCCACCTTTACCGCCCTCGCTCCCGATTTCGTGGTCACTGTCACTGCCTTGGGTATCAAATTGGGGGTTAGCCCGATAACGATTTATGTCAGAGTCAAGAATCAAGGGACGACAGCCGGGATTCCGGGAACGCTTCAGTTCTGGTGGAATCAGCCGACGACAGCGGGCTGTGGCGCGGTGGGCGATAAATCCTGGACTCTTCCAGAACTGGCGCCTGGCGCGAGCCATTCGGTCAGCTTCCCCGGCGGCACGTTGACAGATCCGAATCGCCCTGACTTAAGTCACATGAGGGCCTTCATCGATAGCGATTGCGTAACCGATGAGAGCGAGGAAACCAACAATCAATGGCCATCGTCTGGGGCTCCACCCGAATGGTGCGGGGAACCGGTTGCGGCTTATCCCTTCGACGGCAATGCGAACGATGTCAGTGGCAATGGTCGTCATGGCACGGTTCTCGGAGCGACCCTGACGACCGATCGCTTTGGTCAGGCAAACCGGGCCTACCGTTTCGATGGCGATGACTATATCAAGGCGAGCGGCGACGGGCTGCCGACGGCCGAACGCACGGTGGCGCTATGGTATAACGCCGATACTGTGAGCACCCGCCCAACCCTAGTTGGCTATGGCGGTGGCGGTGGCGTCTGTGGTACGTCCTGGTTGCAGGGGCTCGCGCATTGGGGCAATCCGGCTTATTCGGTGACAGCGCATTGCTGGGCGCACACGCTTCAGTATTCCTGGCCCCAAGAGCCTGTTGGCAACTGGATTCACTATGCCATCACCACCGACAGCCATGGTACAAGGATCTTTGTGGACGGAGTAGAACGGGCGGCCAATGAGGACTTCGTGCAGGATACTCACGTGGCTAGCACAGATCTCGCTGTAGGTGTGGCGGTCAGTACCGATGGCATCGCTCCCTATACCGACGGCAATACGGGTTACTTCCAAGGGGTCATGGACGACGTCATGATCTTCGATCGAGCCTTGACCGCGTCCGAGATAGGGCAACTACGCAACAATCAGTGTATCGCGCAAAATCTGCTGCTCAACCGCGGGTTCGAGGCACCTTCCATCGAAACCAATACCATACAGCAGATCACGCCTACATCATGGGCTTGGAGTGCGGATGTCGGTGATCTTCACAACGGGCAAGCCACAGCGGAGTGGCCCCTGCCGCATGGTGGATTGCAGTATGCCAACATCGGCAACGAGCCGACATTGACGTCCTTGCTCCAGTCGTTCGCAACAAGCGAGGTCAGTACCTACGTATTGAGTTGGTGGGACAGTTCGGGACACAGTGGCGGATTGACGACCTCACCTTACTCGGTCACCATCCTGAACGCTGTCGGCGAAACGGTCATTGAGGGTACCTTCGATGCCTATCACGCAGACATCGGAACCTGGGCACAGCGTTTTCTGCAGTTCGCTCTGGCTCCCGGCGACTATACGCTACGATTCCGTGCCGAAGGGGTTCCCAATGGACTCGACACGCTGATTGATGACGTCACCTTGAACCCAACGCCTACCGGCAAGCTGGATCAGGCGATTTCCTTTGGTCCCGCCCCGACCATTGTGGTCGACGGCACCGGCACCGTGACGGCAACCGGCGGCGACTCCGGCAACCCGGTTACCTTCACCAGCCGGAGCACCAATGTCTGTGCCAGCGACGGTCCCAACGGCAGCATCATCACTGGTCTGGCCGCCGGCACCTGCACCATCGCCGCCGATCAGGCCGGCGACGACAACTACAATCCTGCCCCATCGGCAATCCAGAACTTCAGCATCGGTAAAGCAAACCAAATCGTTTCGATCGCCCCCTGTCCGAATATCGTGGTCGGCGGTACTTGCATCCTGTCCGCCACCGGCGGCGGCTCTGACAACCCGATCATTTTCGACAGTATGACCCCCGGTATCTGCGCTTGCAGCGGTATCAACGGCAGCACCCTTACCGGCCTCGCCGCCGGAATCTGCGATGTGAGTGCTTACCAAGCCGGCAATGACGATTACGACGCAGGTGGAGGGTACTTGGACGTCATTGTCACCGGTACCTGTCAGGCGGATCCCCTGACCATCAACGGAGCCACCTTCGGCCCCGGCACACACATGCGGACCTCCCAAACCAGCATCGCCACCCAGGGCACCGTGACGGTGCAAACCGGTGCGAACATCACCTTCCGCGCCCCGTTCCACCGCTATGGGCCGGGCCTGCGTGTCGCCACCGGCGCCGTCTTCCGCGCCCAGACCGGAGCAGTCACCTGCAGCGCCGCGGCCCGCGCTCCGGCCGCTACTGCCGCCCCCGCATCCGCCGCCGAGGCGGCAGTCGAAACGGCGCCCGCCACCGCGCCATTGCCTTTCACCGATATGGACGCCCTGCCCCCGTGGGTCCAGGAACGGTTTGCCGCCCGCGGCATCGACCGCCAGGCCATCGCCCAGGCCGTGCTCGACCCGCAGGGTCAGTGGGTGCTGATGGAGACGACCCAAGCACTCGCCTCCGCCGACCGTAACGAGACCAGCGATCTCTATCGCCTCGATCTGCTCGATGACGGTCTCATCCTGCTCAGCCGCACCCCGGCGGGCCGCGCCGGCAACGGCCCCAGCCGCTATCCCGCCGCCGATGCCCTCGGCGACTGGATCGTCTTCCAGAGCGAGGCCGACAATCTGGTGACGGATGACGACAACGGCGTCAGCGACATCTTCCTGTACGAAGTGCCCTTCGGGATGACGCGGCGTCTCACCACCGCCAACGACCAGGCCTCGGCCCACCCGGCCCTCGACGCGGCCGGCCAAGACCTGCTCTACGATCGGCAGGACGAGGACGGTCGGCGGCAGATCCTGGCCGACACCCTGTGGGGCGGCACGCCCCCCGTTGCGCTTGCGTCCGCCGCAGACCGCAACGGCGTCCCGCTCGACCACCATCACCCGGCCATCAGCGCCGACGGACGCTTCGTGGCGTCGCTGAGCGGCGCGCCCGCCGCCATCGGGAGTGCCGCCTGTCAGGTCCACTTCTACGACCGTGACCGCGACCGCTCCGGAGTTCAGCCCTGCCCGGCCGCGCTTGCTGCCGCGAGCGCGACGGCACGGCCGCGGTTCAGCGCGGATGGCACCACGCTTGAGTGGTATCTCCCCGGCGAGGCCAACCCGGTACGGCTGGACAATCCGCTCCTGGCCGCCCCCGCCGCGACCGCCCGCTGACCCTGCCCCGCGGACAGGCCTGGCCTGCCGCGTCGGCAGGCCGGTACCCTGCGGCCGGAATCTCTGGCGGCAGAGGCGCTCTCGCAACCAGCCGAGCACGCGTCCGGAGCGGGAAGAGAGGAAGAGATCCGGGGCTTGCAGTCCAGCCGGGACTGTGATATCCCTTTCTTTGAACAATGTTATTCTGCCGATCCGGAGGGGGGGCGAAAGGCGGAATAGTCGCTCGGAATTTGCAGGCTTACGCAATGGCATGAGGTCGTCGTCATGAAGACTTGGAAACCCTCGGATACCGCACGCCTTGATCTGGTTCCACTGAGGCTGCTCATGAAACAGGTGTTTCGGTTGCTGGTGTTGCTGGTGTTGCTGGTGATCGCTGGTCTCCCCGTTAGCGCATCGGCCGCAGAAACCTGCGAGAAATTCGGCTCCATTCCCCTCATGCAGGGAAAGTATATTGTTCAGAACAATGTGTGGGGCGCCTCGACACAGCAGTGCGTCAGCGTACCCGACAACACGGTCGCCAGGTTCACGGTCTCGGAGTCCGCACACGATGGAACGGAGGTCGCAGGCTATCCATCCATCTTCCGGGGGTGCCATTGGAGCACCTGCACCGTAAGCAGCGGCCTGCCGGTGCCGATCGGTCAGATCGGCAGCGCCCCTTTGACCTGGACCGTCACGCCCGCCCCATCCTTGCGAGGAAATATTGCGGCGGAGGCTTGGCTCAGCCCGCGTACCGATGCAAGCGATGGCTATGACGGTGGTGGCGAACTGATGCTCTGGCTCGATTGGCATGATATGTCGCCACGGGGCGATCCCGTCGGGACCGCTGTCATCGGCGGCACGACTTGGGAGGTCTGGTTCGAAAACCCGCAACCGGAACATGACTGGCAGACCATTTCCTACAAACCCTTGACTCCCGCCACCTCCATCAATCTCGATCTGAAGGATTTCCTTGCCGACGCCCTCTCGCGGGGTTACCTGGATCGCGCCTGGTATCTGCACGCCTTTGAGGCGGGCGAAGAGATCGTATCCGGCGGTACGGGATTCGTGACCGAAACGTTTTCCTTTGCCACGAGCCACTGGTCGGAACTTGCGGGGGTCCTGAACTGCACTCCGAATTCTGGCTATGCTTGCGAGCCCCTCCATGATGAACCCGCGGCCGATCCTCCGCAAACCTGGACCGAACTCGACGAAGTTGAAGATTCAGACCACTTCATGGAGTTGACGTTCGACGAACCCGTCGTCATTTCAGGGATCCGATTCTATTCGTATGGCCAAGTGAATGACTGGAATCACATCACTAATTACAGGGTCATGGGGAATCAGGGAACCAATTGGTTCGAGGTCCTCCCTGCGCGCAGTGCCGGCGGACCCTTACCAGGTTGGGAGGAAGTCCGTTTTACGGCTGGGCTGTACCGGGCCATCAGAGTCGAATATCTGGGTGTCTCAACCGGCAATGCGCCGCGCGTCGGTGAACTGCAATTTCTGATTCAGGGTACCCTCCCTGGCGACTCCGATGAAGACGCGATACCGGATGGGTCGGACAACTGCCCACTGGTTGCCAATCCCGACCAGGCCGACACGGATGCCGATGGGATCGGCGATGCCTGCGATGGGGGTTGGACGACCCTCTCACCCATGCAGACACCGAGAGCGGATCCTGGCAGCGCGGCCATCGATGCCAACCGAACCCTGGTTTGTGGTGGGTGGAACGGTAACCGATCCTGCGAAATATACGATATCGCAACCGGGCAATGGAGTGCGGCCGCCAGCGCGACGGCCATCGGCGATGGCTTCGTGCACCTGTTCCCGCTCGCCAACGGCAAGATACTGGGGGTCGGCGGCGTCCAGCCCAACACTGACTTCGGGATCTATCAAACTGAACTTTATGATCCCGCGCTCAACGCCTGGCAATTGACCGGAAACATCCACACTCCGGGGCATCACTTTAGTGCAGCGAAGCTGGCGGACGGGCGTGTGTTGCTGGCCGGTGGTCGGGGCGAAGGTAGCGGCGGTTGCTGGAGCAACGCTACATCAGAAATCTACGATCCGGCGACGGGGCAGTGGACCCTAACCGGCGATATGAATCTGGCGCGGCAATGGCGCGGGCCCGGCCTGGTCTTACTGGACAGTGGGAAAGTATTGGCGGTCGGCGGGTGGCTGGAAGATGACCAATGTTCTGGCCAACAAACTATTTCTCAAGCTGAGATCTATGATCCGGCAACGGGGCAATGGACGTTGACCGGCGCGCTATCCGTCGCCCGGAATTATAATACAGCCTCGAAATTGCGCGACGGTCGCGTGCTGGTCTGCGGGGGACTCAGTGCTCCGGGTGTCCCGACCAAGACCTGCGAAATCTACGATCCGTCACAAGGCACCTGGTCCAGCACCGGGAGCCGGCTCCATTCCGGCGTGGTCCAAAGCACCGCCACGGTCCTGCCCGATGGGAGGGTGCTGATCGCCGGCGGTCATCCTGACAACACCGGCAGTGCAACGACCTCGGCAGACGCGGAAATCTATGACCCCGCCACCGGTCAATGGACGGTCATCGAGCCCATGCAAACGGCCCGCAAGGAGCACGGCGCGTTATGGCTGCACGACAACCGGGTGATGGTCTTTGGCGGAATCGACAATTCCAGCGCTTCCGAACTCAATACGGTCGAAGCCTATGCGTTGACGTTTGGCGATGACGTGGACGAGGATGGCGTCCCCGATAGTACGGACAACTGCCCGTTGCTCGCCAACCCCGACCAGGCCGACAGCGACCTGGACGGCCAGGGCGACGCCTGCGACACCGACGACGACGGCGATGAGCTCGCCGACGGGATCGATAACTGCCCGCTTCTCGCCAATCCTGACCAGGCCGACAGCGACCTGGACGGCCAGGGGGACGCCTGCGACAGCGACGACGACGGCGATGGGCTCGCCGACGAGACCGACAACTGCCCGTCGGTCGCCAATCCCGATCAGGCCGATAGCGACCTGGACGGCCAGGGCGACGCCTGCGACACCGATGACGACGGTGATGGGCTTGCCGACGGGATGGACAACTGCCCGCTGCTCGCCAATCCCAACCAGGTCGACAGCGACCTGGACGGCCAGGGGGACGCCTGCGACGCCGATGACGACGGCGATGGGCTCGCCGACGGGACTGACAACTGCCCGCTGGTTGCCAATCCAGACCAGGCCGACAGCGATCTGGACGGCCAGGGGGACGCCTGCGACACGGACGACGACGGCGATGGGCTCGCCGACGGGAACGACAACTGCCCGCTGGTTGCCAATCCCGACCAGGCCGACACGGATAACGATGGGATCGGCGATGTCTGCGATGGGGGTTGGACGACCCTCTCACCCATGCAGACACCGAGAGCGGACCCGGGCAGCGCGGCCATTGATGCCAACCGCACCTTGGTGTGCGGTGGATACAATGCGAATAGAGTCTGCGAAATATTCGATGCCACGACCGGTCAATGGATTGCAGCGGCCAGTGCGAATGCTGTAGGCAATTCGATCAGGCTATTCCCGCTGGCCAACGGCAGGATACTGGGGGTCGGCGGAACCTCGCCTGGCACTGATCGCGGAATTTCTCAAACGGAACTGTATGATCCACTAACCGATACCTGGCAATATACCGGCGACCTTCAGAACGGCACTAAAGCTCACGGTCATAGTGCCGTGAAACTGGGCGATGGGCGGGTGCTGATGGCCGGTAGCCGCTTGTACCCATCTTGTAGCAGTTCCACGGTCGCGCAGATCTATGACCCGACAACGGGCGCGTGGGCGGCAACGGGTTCCATGAACATCGCGCGGCAATGGTCCTATAGTAACGGATTGGTATTGCTGGATAACGGAAAAGTGCTGGCAGTCGGCGGTGAGCGCGTCGTCCAGTGCGAGCCTGGTGCTTTTCTCTCCCAGACCGAACTCTTCGATCCGACAACCGGGCAATGGAACTATACCGGCGAGATGTCAGTGGCACGGTACGGGCCGGCGATCGCCAAGCTGCTGGATGGAAGGATTTTGGTCTGTGGCGGTCGTAGCGGCGATCAGGCCAATGCTGTCTCCCTGAACTCATGCGAGATCTACGATCCAGCTCAGGAAACCTGGTCAACCACGGCAAGTATGATGCAGGCTGCCAGTGATCGCTCGGCAACGGTCCTGCCGGATGGGCGGGTGCTGGTGGCCGGCGGTGAAACGAACGGGTTTGGCCCCTGGTTTTCGACCGCGGAGCTGTATGACCCCGCGACCGAGCAATGGCAGGCAATCGACTCCATGCATGTCGCCCGTTCACGTCAGGGTGCGATCTTGTTACGCGATTCCCGCGTCATGGTCTTTGGCGGCTTAAACGATTCCGAACTCAATCCGGTCGAAGCCTATGCGTTGACGTTTGGCGATGACGTGGACGAGGATGGGGTCCCCGATAGTACGGACAACTGCCCGTTGCTCGCCAATCCCGACCAGGCCGACAGCGACCTGGACGGCCAGGGAGACGCCTGCGACATCGACGACGACGGCGATGGACTCGCCGACGGGATCGACAACTGCCCGCTGCTCGCCAATCCCGACCAGGCCGACACGGATGGGGATGGGATTGGCGATGCCTGCGATAGCATCCAGAGCGGTTGTCACTCCGTGCCCATGTCCATCAATGCGGCGACCTTCGGGCCCGGCACCCACAGCCTGGCCTCTCAACAGAGTCTCGCCACCCAGGGAGCCGTGAGGGTGCAGACCGGGGCGGACGTCACCTTCCACGCCCCGTTCCACCGCTACGGACCAGGCCTGCGCGTCGCCACCGGTGCCGTCTTCCGCGCCCGTGCCGGGGCAGTCACATGCAGCGCCGCGGCCCACACTCCGGCCGCTACCGCCCCATCCGCCCCTACGTCGGCCCCCACGTCCGCCGCCGGGGCGACGGTCGAAACGGCGCCCGCCACCGCGCCGTTGCCCTTCACCGGCATGGACGCTCTGCCGTCCTGGGTGCAGGAACGGCTCGCCGCCCGCGGCATCGACCGCCAGGCCATGGTGCAGGCGCTGCTCGACCCGCAAGGCCAGTGGTTGCTGTTTGAGACCCCCCAAGGGATTAACCCCGCCGACCGCAACGGAACCAGCGACATCTATCGTCTCGACCTGCTCGACGAGCGTCTCGCCCTGGTCAGCCGCGCGCCGTCCGGCGCGGCCGGCAATGGCCCCAGCCGCTACCCCGCCGCCGATGCCATCGGCGACTGGGTTGTTTTCCAGAGCGAAGCCGATGACCTGGTGTCGGACGACGATAACGCCCTGAGCGACATCTTCCTGCACGAGCTGTCCTTCGGGACCACGAGCCGTCTCACCGGCACCGCTGACCAGGCCGCGGCGCATCCGGCCCTCGATGCGGCCGGTCAGGACCTGCTCTACGATCGGCAGGACAGTGACGGCCGGCGACAGGTCGTTGCCGACACATTGTGGGGTGGCGTCGCCGCCGTGCCCCTCGGTCTGACCCAGGATGGCATTGGCATTGCCTTGGACAACCATCACCCGGCCATCAGCGCCGACGGGCGTTTCGTGGCGTACCTGACCGGCGGCGGGCCTGGTACCTGTCAAATCCACGTCGGTGACAGAGACAGCGGCCGTTCCGAAGAACTGCCCTGTCCCGCCGAAGTTGCGACCGCGAGCGACGCGGGACGGCCGCACTTCAGCGCGGACGGCGCTCAGCTCGAGTGGTACTTTCCCAGCGAGGATATTCCAGTCCAGGTTTACAATCCGTTGCTGACCGTCCCAGTCGGCGTTGTACCCTGATGGACCCACTCCTCAACAAGGGCGTGCGATGGTCGAGATTTGAGTGAAACCCTGTTCGCGGGCCATCATCAGGCGTTGGATACATAGCTTTGTGTCGGTATCTCATTGGCCTGAACCTGTCCCACGAACAGGTCGCCGAGGAACACGGCGGCCCTGACCGTGCCGGTCTTGGTCATGGTTCAGGCCAGCCGAGGCGCCGTCCGGCAGGCCTCCAAGGCTGAAGCCTTGGACTCCAAAAGGCTATCGCTGGCCGGAACAACGGCCAGGCTCCGATGTGCTTACCAGCAGCGGCGAGGCCGTGGTCTTTCAAAACGTGTATTAACTCGCGGGCATATAGCCTTCGGACGTGATTACCGGATGTAGGGGCGGGTTTCAAACCCGCCGCTGCACGAAAGTCTGTCTGGATATCAGGTGCGAACGCTATAAAACGGTCTGCGGCGTCTGACGGGTGGTATTCTTGGGATTTGAGGTTCATGACGGCCTGATCCGTCGGGAGCCAAGTTGTGCTTCGACGACTACCGCAGATGGTAAACCGTCCGTTTGTACGCAATGTTGTTGCGGTCGTGAGCGGAACCGCCGCCTCTCAGGCCATTGCGATGGCATTCGCTCCGTTACTTACCCGCCTGTATGGACCTGAGACTTATGGACTGCAAGGCGTTTTCCTTACTATCACCGGGCTGTTGGGGACGGTTTCGACCTTGTCCTATCCCATGGCCATCGTGCTTCCGCAACACGATGAAGAGGCACTCGCTATCGCCTGGCTTTCCTTGATCGTTGGCGTGTTGATGACAACTGGGATAACGACCGTTCTGATCTTCTACGGCGATGAGGTTCTTGGCCTCCTGAACGCCGCCGAAATACTGAACCTCATCTATCTCATTCCGGCCGCCTTATTCCTGGCATTGATCGGCGATATCCTCGTCCAGTGGCTGATCAGAAAACAGGCTTTTGCTTTCCTGGCAAGAATCCGCGTCGTCACTACCCTGCTGACAACCACGACGAAAGCGGGTCTTGGCTTCGTCGCGCCCAGTGCCCTCGCGCTGATCGGCACCAGTGTCATCGGAAGCCTCTTAACGGGGCTCTTGATCCTGCGCAACATTGGATCACTTCGGCGCAACGATCCGGCAGTGCATCGCTCTTTGGGCTTGGTGCGGACCATCTATCGTATCGCCAGGCAACACTGGGATTTTCCGCTGCTGCGAACTCCGCAAACCTTGATCAACGCGCTTTCCCAAAGCCTGCCGGTGATGCTCCTTGCGGCCTATTCCGGGCCAGCCGCTGTTGGATTTTATTCCATCGCTTTGCTGGTGCTGGCGTTACCGTCCGGATTGATCGGCACTTCCGTGATGCAGGTATTTTACCCGCGTATTACCGTGGCAATGCACCGGGGCGAAGATATCCAACGGCTGATTGCGCGTGCGACGGCAGCGATGGCCGCTTTGGGCGCTGTGCCTTTTTTATTGGTTGCGGTATCCGGTCCGATGTTGTTCGGTGCCGTCTTTGGTGCTGGTTGGGAAGCCGCCGGCGTCTATTCTCAGATCCTCTCGCCTTGGCTCTTCCTGCAATATGCGAATAAGCCGGCCGTCGCGGCCATACCGGCACTCAATCTCCAGGGGGGTCTACTTGTTTACGAGCTTTTCAGTACCGGCTCAAAAATTCTTGCTCTTTATCTGGGGTTCAAGGTTTTTGAGAGCGAAATTGCTGCCATCTTGTTGTTCTCTTTAGTGGGGACCATCGCCTACCTATGGCTGATCTTCTGGGTCATCAAACAAAGTAGGAGGGTGCTTTGTCCTCGGGATACGCAATTATGATTCTAAGTCCTCAAGTTAAAAAAGACCATTATCGTTTCGATTCCTACATGTCGAAGTCACGATGGCTCAGCATTTGGCATCAAATGGATGAGATTCAACGGCTGAAGCCCGGTTCCGTACTCGAGGTCGGCCCCGGCTCCGGTCTGTTAAAGAAAGTGGCGCAGTTATTCGGCATCCACATTGAAACACTTGATCACGACCCGCAACTCAGCCCGGACTATGTGGCGTCCGTTAGCGCTTTGCCGTTTCGCGAGGCATCTTTTGATGTCGTATGTGCCTTTCAAGTGTTGGAGCATCTACCCTATGAGGTTGCTCTGCCGGCTTTCGCTGAGATGGCGAGAGTGACGCGTCGCCATCTTGTGATAAGCTTGCCTGATGCGCGTCTAACCTGGCGCTATGTCATTCATGTACCTGGCATCCCAACCTTCGAGTTCCTTATTCCAAAACCGCAACTCAGCATGCCGCCCAATAACTTCAACGGGGAGCATTACTGGGAAATCAATAAGCACGGTTACCCCTTGAAGCGCGTAATTTCGGATCTTGCAGCAATTATCCCGCTGATCGATACCTACCGTGTTCCGGAAAATCCGTACCACCGATTTCTTCTCTTCGATCGACAGGGCGTCCTGCGGCTAAGCAATCGTTGAGTCTCAGCATTCGTCCATAGCCACCTATGGTAACTGGGTAATCGTTCACAGCGCCGACTGCAACGACGGTTGTGGGGCCGCCTGGCGCGCCGGCCGGTGATCAGCATTGTTAATAATCCCGGCCAGCGGCGTGCGTAGTCAGGGCTTCCAGCCCTGACGGTGTCAGGCCAGAATGGCCTGACTAGGCACCCGGCGGGCCCAAGTGGCCGGAATTTTCATCCAGACCCCAACGAAGCGATTTCCGAAGAATTTGGTACTACGCGAGCTCGACCTCCGGTGACTGGGCCGACCCGACCGGAGGTCGACGCTTCAGCGGGCGGCGGCACCGCGTTGGGATGAAACCTCGATTTCCTGTCTGTTGTGCGGGCGCAGCAAGAAACGACACAAACAACAATCGCAAGGTGGACTCGACCGCGGCGCAGATGCCCGTCGTCCAGTGGCCGGAGGTCGTGTAAACTAAACGGAGTGCCCGGCTATTTCAGCCGGCTGAGAGATGGGCTGCGAAGGCGCCGGGTTCTTGAGTGACTTGTCGAAATCCGCGCAGATCCCATTGCAGACGCGGCACCGAGCGCCTGGTGCCCCGCCAGTTTTCGCAACCCGAAGCTTCAGTAGACCAAGCTTTATGCTGTGTTTTGAGCGGTCCCAGGCATCGATCGTGGTTCCCGCCTTAGAAGTGGTTTACAACTGCTTCAACGCGTCAGGATGGCGCTTTTCCGAGTATTGGCTACTTCGCGGTAGCCGGGACGATGATCGATGCCTAGCCGTAGACAGGTTTGGAACACCCATTGTCCTAGGGCGCGGTGCTCGCACCATATCCCGCCAATGTTTCGCAGGTTGCGCTTGCTCGGGAAGCGAGTGAACGAGTACGCATCCAGCGCCCTGGCAAAGCCTCCGCGGCCCACGTTCAGCGGCACCCGCGTTGAACGAGCGCTGCATGCTTTAGCGTTTGCTGCTTTTGCGGTGTTCAGTTCTCTCTTTTTGCCCTTCGGATTGTTCTACGCACATCTTTTCGCACCGGTTGCACTCTTCTTTATTGCGAAATGGCGCTACCAAGGCATTGAATGGCTGTTCGGTGTTGCGCTATTGTTTGCTTGTTACTCCCTTGCTCTGAGTTTCAACACCGTCCTCCAATTGGGAGATTTTCTGGTATCATCATTGATTTTTTTTGCCGGCGTCATCTATGCGACTTATATTTTTTACCTTGTGGCGTATAAAATCTTAAACTTTCGCCGGCTCTTGTCCTGGGTGTTGTACGTTAATCTTTTGCTTGCCACGCTCGCGCTAACGGCGCTTGTTTCAGGATATGGGGATTGTTGCTGGGTCCCGGCCGACTACGGCAACGTACCGCGACTGAAGCTTGGCTTCTTGGAGCCTTCGCATTTGGCGTATAATTTAGTCCCTTTCGTCATGTATGCAGCAGTCGATTTTATCTACACCGACGGCAAGCGGAGTAGCTGGTGCTTCGTGATAGGAATGACGCTGCTTGGGCTGACTCAGTCGTTGTCGGTGATTGGGCTGTTTATAGCTTCACTTTCCCTCGCGGTGCTTCCAGTATGGCGAAGCGCGCTCTCAAAGTCCCGCGCCCTGGTTGCCATAGTCTGTCTCGCCGGACTGATCCTGTTTTCGCTGAGCGGCCTATCGGAGCGTATTCAGGTGTCACTGCAGGGTGGCGATCATTCCGGTAAGGTGCGTGTTGTTTACTCAATGTTCGTGGCCACTGATCTCCTTGATGATCAAGATGCCTGGCTTCTGGGCGTAGGGGTGGGTCAACCGAAGTTCTTTATTGAGGCCTATGCGCTCAGCTATCCCGGTTATGTCAGCAACCGTTTGCCTAATTCGATTGCGAGCACGCTGGCGGCGGTCGGAGTGGTTGGCCTGACAGTCAAGCTGTTGGCTTTCTTGATACTATTTGTAAGAACCCATTCCTTTCGCTACAGCTTTTCTCGCGGGCTGTTCGCGTTTGCGTTCTTTTACCAGTTCGCGGGCGGGTATTTTAATAATGTGAATGAGCTTACTTCATTCGCAATTGCGCTGGGATATGGCATGATGCGGTGGACTGCGGACCCGCAGCGTGGCCTTGATCATAAACCCGGCCACCGCGCGATCTGCACGGTCGCCGGTCCGCACAGCGGACCCTACAGGTCACGGTGTTACCGTAGGGTCCGCTGTGCGGACCGTTCGCGGCCGGCCGGAACGATGATCAAGGCCCGCAGCGTTGCAGAAGCAACCACTCACAATTGCCAGTGAGGCTAACGCCAAATACAGAACTGTGGAAATGAAAGTTGTCCATGTTTTCACCGGCCCTATGACCGATGGCGCCGCGCGTGGTGCCTACTGGCTTCATCTTGGCTTGAAAAAGCTGGGTGTGGATTCAACGATTCTGACGAGCGGCCATAGCCCCGCCAATGACACTTCCATTGTTTCTCTGGCGGCGACTTTTTTGCCGGTACTTAGGCTGGCATTATTGACGCGCTTAAGTAATCTGCCGACCCGACTCTACCGGAATCGGCAGTCCCGGCTGTTCAATACCGGATTCCTGGGTATCGATTTTACAAGAAACCCCAGTTACCGCGATGCCAATGTGGTGCATCTCCATTGGGTCAATGGCTTGGTCGGAATGCGAACGTTGCGCAAGATCGTCAAGCCGGTTATTTGGACCATGCGTGACATGTGGCCGATGACCGGCGGCTGCCATTACGCAATGGAGTGTGAGCGCTATCGCGATGGATGCGGGCGTTGCCCACAACTCGGCAGCCGCCATGAGAACGATTTGACGCGATGGGTAGTAAAAAATAAGAAAGCCTCGTTGCCGAAGCATATCAGAATGGTTGGGATTAGTCATTGGCTAAGCGAATGCGCAGAGCAGTCATGCGTCTTCCGCGGATTCCCCATCGCTACGATCAACAACAACGTGGATACAGAGCAGTTTTTTCCCCTCGACCAGTTCTTCGCCCGGATCGCACTGAAGCTTCCGGGCCACAAGAAGATCGTCCTCGTCGGGTCTCATCAGATTACAGAGTTTTATAAGGGATTCGCGCTGTTCCTCGACTCACTTGAGACCTTGGATATGACCAACATCCATGTCGTCATATTTGGTAACGCCCTCCGGGAGGAACTGTCGCACATTAAAGCGAGCTACACTTATCTGGGGTTCCTTTTCGATGCGGCGTCCCTGCGACTGGCTTACTCGGCGGCTGATGTATTTGTGGCTCCTTCCCGTATGGATGCCTTCGGCAAGACCATTGTGGAAGCGATGGCCTGCGGATGTCCGGTGGTCTGTTTCGACGCGACAGGTCCGAGAGACATCGTGGTGCATCAGGTGACCGGCTATAAGGCGGCACCATTCGAGTCCAGCGATCTGGGCGCGGGTATTCAATGGGTACTAAGCAGATCCGCATGGTCAACGACGTGGCTGCGCGCGCAAGCCAGAAAGTGGGCGCAAGAGCAGTTTGATTCTTCTTTGGTTGCGCAGCAATATCTGGCACTCTATGAGCGTTTGGTGGCCGGGAAGTGAACCACGGACAAAGCGATTCTCGATAATCAACGCGAGGTTTGCGTATGACAAGAATCTGTGTTTTTGTGCCGGTAAAAAATGGCATGCCACTGATTCAGGACACCATTGGGTCGATTATCGGACAGACCGCTTTTCGTGATCTGCAGGTGACGCTTTGCATCTGCGATGGACAATCAGTTGACGGCACCTTAAGGTACGCAAAGGAAATCGAAGGCAAATGTACGGATGTGGGCATCAAGTATCTCCTGGTGTCTCGGGCTGATCATGGGATGTATGATGGAATGAGCTATGCAATGGGGGTGGTCGGGCTGGATCATGACATCTATTGTTACATCAATGCCGGGGACTATTTTTCACCCTATGCTTTTCGTGAAGTGGCGTTGCTGTTTCGTCGGAAAATACAATGGGTCACAGGGCTGAACGCATACTACAATCAGCGGGGCGTGCTGACGCGTACAGTATTACCGGTGGCCTACCCCAGCGACTTGATACGCCAAGGATTTTTTGGTGCATTGCTGCCATTTATTCAGCAGGAATCCACGTTCTGGTCTGTTGATCTGCAGGCGAAGATCGATTTGCGCCGCCTCGCCGGCTACCGCTTTGCCGGAGACGCTTATCTTTGGTATACCTTCTCCCAATTCGAGACACTTGTCATAGCGAAGGCTTGGCTGTCCGGGTTCCGGCAGCATGAGGGACAGCTATCAGCAGCGCGCATGGCTGAGTACCGTCAGGAATTCAATTCGATCAGAGATCGAAGAGCGCTACTATCTTATGTCAAAGCCGGTGTCATCTGGGGACTGTTGCGCCTTCCTCAAAGCTTCAAACTGGCGCTTTCACGCTCGATTGTCAGAGTATAGCGCGTTGGGATGATCCGGGAAGCGGTGGGTTTGGGGGACGCAAGGTAGCGGCAGCGGCTGTCGCTTGAGGTCACTACAGTGCCTGAGAAGACTATTGGCGGCGGCCGCAGGTTCGCGGGTTCAATAACACCCAGCCTGCCGGGGGGGCAAGTTGTCACGGTCATCGTGGCCACGCTCAACGCCGTCGAATCATTTGCCGAAATGATCCAGTCGATGAGGAATCAGAGTTATCAGAACTTTGAGTTAATTGTGATCGATGGAAGGTCGACGGATGGAACCATAGAAATTCTGGCAGAGCATGATAAGGATATTGATTACTGGTTGAGCGAGCGCGATACCGGCGTCTACGAAGCATGGAACAAGGGGCTTGCGGCCGCTAAGGGAGACTACATCTGCTTCTTGGGCGCGGATGACCGCTGGGCCGAATCGTGCAGCCTACACGAGTTAGTCAGATTGACCAATGGTGGTGCTTGTGACATTGTCGCGGCACGGGGGGCCGTCGTCTCGAAAGCTGGTGTCCTGATTCGCGCTGTTGGCGAGCCTTGGTCAAAAGCGAGGTTGAATCACAGGCAGATCGTGGCTCACCCTGGGATGTTGTTCGCAACCCGGCTCTTTGCAATTTATGGGAATTTCGATACCCGGTACCGTGTGGCTGGTGACTACGAATGGCTAATGAGGCTGGGCAGCGATGTCAAAGGAGCCTTCCTGGATCGGGTGACCGTTATGATTGGTGCTGGGGGAATCAGTGAAAGGAGACTTAGTCGGGCGTTAATCGAAACGAGAGAAATTCAGAAGAAACATGGTAACAGTAGTTGGATCGTTCGGGATATCCGGTTACTGGTCTACGCGTCACGGATACTGGTTGGGCGGCTGCTTCGATGGGTGAAGAAAAGATCATAGTGTTCCTTGCGAATTGGAGGTACGGCCTTGATCGTGTTCGTGCATTTGCTCAATGACTGCTCCGGCAGTCCTCGAGTACTCGCGTCAGCCATTTCTGCTTTGTCCCAGGCCGACGGGAAAAACCGTCTTTTTCTGGGAAGCGAAGGGGCAGGCTGTCTAACGGCAGCGGGGGTTCCAGTCTCTTTGTACTGGTACCGACGGACTCCATACCGGACGCTGACGCTGGGGACCTATCTGCTCAGTCAGATTTGGCTCATGTATCGGCTTTTTCGTTCATCGGACATAGAACCGAACGCTTTGATTTATGTGAATACGCTTCTCCCTTTTGGCGCAGCCGTTTACGGCTGGCTCACGGGGCGGCGAGTGATTTACCACATTCACGAGGTCGGTGTTGGTCCTGCGCTGCTGCAGCGGTTCTTGGTCAACATGGTCCGCAGTACCGCAGCAGGCGTAATCTATGTATCGGAGTTCCAAAGCCGGCAACTGCTGATTTCGGTAAGAGCCAAGAAAATTGTCTACAATTGTGTCAATCAAGCCATCGCTGAGCGAGCTGCCGGTACAATCTACAGCCATCGACACAACGGCAATTTCAATGTGCTGATGCTTGCTTCACTGCGTGACTACAAGGGCGTGCCAGAATACGTCGCGTTGGCAGAACGGCTCAAGACGCGCGGCGACCTGTGTTTCATGCTGGTTGTCAATGACGACGAGGCAACGTTGGACCGTTACTTTGGCGGGGTGGTGCTTCCATCGAATCTACGCGTTGTTTCCCGCACTGGCGACCCCAGTCAATATTATGAGAATGCGAGCGTTGTGGTCAATTTGTCGCGTCCGGACTTGTGCGTCGAGTCCTTTGGTTTGACCGTGCTGGAGGCGATGACGTTTGGCATTCCGGTGATTGCTCCGCCGCTTGGTGGGCCGGCGGAATTGGTCAGTGATTGCCATGAAGGCTTCCTTGTGGACTCCCGATGTGGTGACGCTTTGGCGCAGAGTGTGTTGCGACTGGCAGACGACGAGGGGCTCTGCCTGCGTATGTCGAAAGCCGCAGGGGTAAAGGCGGCGCGGTATTCGGCAGATGGATTTGCTGAGAGCCTTCGGAAGGCGGTAAGTGCTGTTGTAGTACGCGGCTAGACCGTATTTCGCGATGCGCTGGCGAATCCGCACCGGACCGGGAAGGCTTGGGCAACCCTGAAGATTTTCGATCTAAGCTGATGTGTAAGGAGGAGCGTTGAATAGCAATCGTACTGGAGGGTTTCCGAAGGAATTAATAAGGGTTGCTATTGTCGGCACCGTTGGGGTGCCGGCCAGGTATGGGGGATTCGAAACGCTCGCCGAGAATCTGGTCCGGTATAGCAGTGCCCGGCAACTGCCTTGTCGGTTAACTGTTTACTGTAGTAAGAGGGAGTATGTCGACCGCCCAACGTCCTGGTTTGGCGCAGAATTAGTCTATGTTCCGCTTCGCGCAAACGGAGTTTCCAGTATTCCGTATGACGTCATTTCTCTATTCTCCGCGGTGCTTCGACGTAACCAAGTCATCCTGTTGCTTGGCGTATCCGGCGCGGTCGCTCTGCCCGTCATTCGCTTGCTGTCAAGAGCCCGCATCATCACAAACGTCGATGGAATGGAATGGAAACGAGAAAAATGGGGTCGATTGGCGCAATGGTTCCTGCGGTTTTCCGAGCGGATTGCGGTGCGGTTCTCCCAAGTCATCATCGCCGATAGTGATTGTGTCGCGAAGTATCTCGCTGAGACTTATGGTTGCGCTTGCGAGGTGATCGCGTATGGCGGCGATCATGCGCTTGCCGAATCACCGATTGAAAAACAGGAAATCGCATTACCGGGCGGCTATGCGCTCGCCCTATGTCGCATCGAACCCGAGAACAATGTGGCCATCATCTTGGACGCGTTTTCCGGAAGGGCAACGCTCCCATTGGTGTTCATTGGCAATTGGAATGATACCCTTCTGGGGCGCAAGTTGCGAAAGAGATATAATGGAATCAGACATCTCTATTTGCTCGATCCAATATACGAGCCGCATCTGTTGAGAGCGGTGCGCGATAATGCGGTGCTTTATATCCACGGGCACTCTGCGGGAGGTACAAACCCCTCGCTGGTGGAAATGATGCATTTCGGGCTGCCGATTCTTGCCTACGACTGCGGATTCAACCGTTATACCACCGGGAACGAGGCGCTATTTTTCAACGACGCGGCGACACTCGGGTGTGCGATGGACGGGATGACGCCAGCCATTCAGGAGGAGATCGGGGTGCGGCTGCGGCGAATTGCCCGCACTCGGTATGTGTGGAACCTGATTGGCGAAGCCTATTTTCGGATCATGGGGCTCAATATGGTCAACGTGGACCTGTAGGGAGTGCTCCCCCAGCAAGCTGGGGGAGACAGCGAACGGTATCAGACAGGTGATTCAGGGCCTCCAGCCCAATACTCAGAAGTCAATATCCAAGTCGTCGCCAATGAAAACATCTGGACCAAAGCGACTCATGGTTTCTGGTTCGCAGTGAGTTGCGCTTGGGTTGGACTCAAGAGTCCCTCCAGGTCGGTCAAGCGGGCTTGTAAGGTTTCGAACTTCGCCACCCTGCTTTCAAGTTTCGAAACCCTGGCGTGATTGGTCGCGGCAGCCACTTTGTACGCGTCGAGTTCCTTCTGCTGTGCCGTCAGTTGCGCCTGTTGCTCCTTGAGCGCCTCGACCAGCACGCCGGTCAGGGCCGCGTAGTTGATCGCGTCGACCTCACCAGTCTCGACGTTGCGCTGAACCACCTCGGGGAACACCTGTGCCACTTCTTCGGCGATGAGCCCAATGGATGGGAGACCGTTTTCCTTCCATTTGAACCGGACGCCCCGCAGTTTGTCGAGCGAACGGTTTGCCTCGGTGATCGTTTCAACGTCCGTCTTGTAACGAATCGAGCTGGTTGCGTTGACCGAGAGCGCGGTCAGATTACCCGGAAAATTCACATCGCCGTTATTCTTGATCGTCATCCGACGCGTGCCGGCGCCACTGACGGCGGCTCCCAGGTCGTTGACAACAAACTCGCCGGTGTTGCGGGCGGAGGCGTTAACGCCGACCACAAAACCTTTCCAGATATCATTGAAATCGGCAGCGGCCGTGCGGACGATGATGAATGCACTGCTGTCGAAGTTTCGGTCCATGCGAAATGTCGCATTTGGACCCTGAAGGTGAAGCTGACGGACCGGCGTGTCGATACCCATACCGATGTTTGCGCTGTCGCTGATCCGGAAGGCATCCGCGCCGTGAAGCAAACCGGGTAGTGTCGCGAAAGCCGTGATCAGCACGGCCGCAGCGGTTTTCTGTAAGAAGGTCTTTTGGCTGAAAACAGGTGAGTAAAAAATCATCGGAATGTCCTCATGAGGTTGCGCCAAGGGTGCGTGGCCGTCACCAAGAATGACAGGATGTCGGTGGGTACGACTCCTTCCTGCCGGAGGTTCTTAAGAGTCAGCATGTGTCATGCTCGATCAGCGATGTCCGCTAAGCCGATGTTGCCGCCGGATCGCCGGCCGATCGGCAAACCCATCCCACAATATCTGACGAATCACGTCGCTGCTTGATCAAGGTGAGACGCTGGTCGAACCGGGACAACAATGGATCCCCTGCGACCAGACTGAGCCGGTTCGATGGGCGGGATTGCAAGAAAATTCGTGGCAGAACAGCGCTTTTCGGACCCTTGTCCACGTCCTCGTGCGTTTGAGTTGGGCGAATATTCACAGCTTCACCGCCTTCCTGACCCGCGTCGGGTCTCGCGCTATTGTCAATCGGAACGCCCCGAATAGGACCATGGCAGTCGGACGTTCTCGGCTGTGTCATGGGGCGCTCAAACCTGGAGCAAGTATAGTTTGCGGTTTCTGGTTTGGCTATGGCACGACGATGTTGCGACAGGCCATGTCAACTCACCGCTGCTGTAATCCGCCCGGAGAGGACCGTCAGTGCCTTGATCATCATTCCGGCCGGGTGGACAAACGATAGCGCAGTCCACCGAATGCAGCGTCGCCGCGGGTTGACCGCGCTGCGCTCGTCCGACCAGGCCGATGACCGGGGTGTTGATCATCGTTCTGGCCACTGCAAAGCGGCCAAGGATCATAGAAGCGCCATCCTGGCGCTTCGAAGCGGCTGGAGGCCGCTGCTACGGCCGGAACGACGTTCAATGCCGTGGCCGGAATTGTGACCAATGCCCGCCGGGGGCAGGAGTCATCAAGGTGCGGCCGGCTCCAGGTCCCACAGCGGATTGGGGACGACGACCGGGTCATCCGGACCGGGGAGTTCCCAGACCACCTGAGTTTCGTCCGCGCTGAAGTGCGGGCGCGCGTCTTCGCTGGCGGCTGCGAGTGCCGCGGGGCAGCTTTGGCGTTGGCCCCGGCGGTGGTCGCGGTCGTAGAGATAGACTTGGCACGTGCGTACGCCCGAGGTGGGGCGCGTTTCCAGGTAAGCGACAAAGCGCCCATCGGCGCTGATCGCCGGGTGGTGATTGTCCAGGGGCCTGCCGGCGGGATCGTGGGCCAGACTGAGCGTTTCCGGTACGGTTCCGCCCCACAGCGTGTCGGCCAGCACCTGCCGCTTGCCGTTCGCGTCCAACTGGTCATAGAGCAGATCCAGGCCGGCGGCAGCGATTGCGGGGTGGGCCGAGGACTGATCGGTGCTCAGGGTGAGGCGCCGGGTCGCGCCAAAAGGGACCTCGTGCAGGAAGATGTCGGTGGCGCCATTGGTGTCGTCCGCGACCAGATCGTCGGCGTCGCTCTGGAACACGACCCAGTCGCCCAGTGCATCCGCGGCGGGATAACGGCTGGGGCCGTTGCCGGCGCGGCCCTGCGGGCTGCGACTGAGCAGCCTGAGGGTCCCGGCGAGGAGGTCGAGGCGATAGATGTCGCTGGTGCCGTTGCCGTCCGCGCCGTCGACCGCCTGCGCGGTCTCGAACAGCAGCCACAGGCCCTGAGGATCGAGCAGGGCCTGGCCGATGGCGGCGCGGTCGACGCCGTGGGCGCTGAGTTGCTCCTGAAGCCAGGCGGGCAGGTCATCCGCGCGGGCAATGGATAGCGGGGCAGCGAGGGGCTCCGCCGCCAGGAATGGCGTGGGGGCGGTCTTGGCCGTCGTCGGTACGGCGGCGGACGCGGGACAGGTGACCGCCTCGGCGCGGGCCTGGAAGCGGCCACCGGCGGCGACCCGGAAGCCCGGCCCGAAGCGCTGCAGGGGCGCGCGGAAGGTGACATTGGCACCCGCCAGTACCTGCACGGCACCCGTGGTGCTGAGGCTGTCGCCGGAGGCCCGACGATGGATACCTGGGTTGAAACTGGTCGCGTTGACGATCAAAGCGCCGGCCTGACAACGATTGTTCGAGTCGAAGGTGGCCGTGACGCCCCTGACGGCGGTCATGTCGACAACGCAGTCCCCGGTGTCGGCACACGCATCGCCCCAAGCGGCGAAGCTGGACTCGGAGTCCGCAGTCGCGGTGAGCTTGACCTGGGTGCCGCTGATGTAGGACACGCTGCATTCGCTGCCGCAGGAGATGCCGACCGGTTCGGAGGTCACGGTCCCCGACCCCGCGCCCAAACGGCTGACGGTGAGGACATAGCGTGGGAGTTCGACTCGGGTGCTCGCCTGGGCGGCGCCCGGCGTCGCCTCGCGATTGCCGGCGTTGTCCCTGGCGACGGAGTAGAAGGCGAGCTGCTGGCCATTCTGTGCGGTGTAGGTCGCCGCGGTGGCCGCCGTGGCCGCCAGCCAGGGTTGGAAGGACCCGCCGTCCACCGAAACGAAGAGGTCGTAGCTGCCGACGCCGGAGCCCGCGCCGTCCGTCCCGGACCAGGAGACCGCGACGCTGGTCGTGGTACTGACCGCGGGGAGTGCATCCACCGCGCTGGCCGGCGGGTCGGCGTCCAGGGTGACCAGTGCCTCCTTGTTCGGGTCCGTGCCCTTGGAGGGGTCGTGCGGATCGACCAGATTGGTGGCGATCGGCGGCTGCCCGTCGAAGACGATCTGGGCGATGTTGCGGATCGCCGTGCCGGTGGTCAGGGCTGCCTTGGGGCGAACCAGGTAGGCGACGTGTCCTTGACCGCGGCCGGTGCCGTCCTCGGGCGGAAGGAAGCCGACGTCCACCGGCGGCGGCAGACCGGTGAGCGGATCGAGTGACTGGAAGCGTGCATAGACCTCGCCGGTGGTCGGGCGGATGCCGGCCTCGATCTGCACCTCGAAGGTCACGCCGTTGAAGGACATCCGTACCGTCGTGGTGAAGTGCTGGGTGCCGGGCGGCACCGCGATCAGGTGGTCACCGAAGCCGATCTCGGTCAGCTCGAAAGTGGACCAGTCGAAGTTGGCCGCCAGCGGGTTGCTGATCGTGACATTGTGGGCTGGCGCGGTGGCGGTGGCGTCGTTTTCGAAGTTGATGCGGTAGGGTAATAGCTCCGTGGCTTCGACGTAGTGTTGTGGGCCGTATCCGGCGGGGCCGGTCAGGTCGTTGGGGTCGACTGGGCGGGAGGGCTGGGAGTCATCCGAATTGCCCTCGTCACAGCTTCCGGTTTGCTCGCATGGAGGCGGATGTCCGTCGCCGCGACCGTTGCCATTGCCACCGTTATCACAGCCGTAATACTTGCAACACTTCTTGTAGACCCATTCGCAGTCGGCATCTGGCACTATCTGATCCCAAGGAAACGGGAATTGATTCTTCCAGGTCGACCCGAGACCGACACAAACCAACTCCTTTGATTTACACCAAAGTTTTTCTTGTCCTGGGAATCCACCGGGAATAGGCTGCAATCCTTCAGGGTCGATCAAACTCAGGGGCGCGTTCTTTGCATAGCGATAGAAATTATTCTCGCCAGAGCGTAGCCCCAGCGGGTCTGCTGAAATAAAACGGCCAAACGCTGCATTGTAAGCACGGGCGCGCATAAAGTACAGATCGCGCGTATCAGCTGTCACTCCACTTTCGCCCACAAAAAGATAGGCGTTTGGAACCGCCTGGATAGAGAGCATTAACTCGCCAAATGGCAAATACGCATAGTGGTTTGAACCTGCAGCTGTAGTCTTCGTCAATTCGCTCGTGCTGCCAAGAGCATCAAACGTAAAGAACTCTGGCGCTCCCAGGCCGTCTCGCTGCAACAACAACCCGCTCCCGTACTCAAACCGAGCAAGAGGAGACACGGCGCCAAGTTGATATTCTCCAACTACGTTCCCGATCCCGAAGGGGTCAATGACATGTTCCTTCGTAACCGCATCATGACTTATCCGAACCCGATTTCCAGTTGCGTCGTAGTAGATTATTCGACCGCCAGTCGGTTCATCCACTCCCAAAAGCTTGTTCTCCGCAGACCAATCATAGGTCGTGGTGCCATCCGATGCCACCAAGAACAAAAGGTTACCGTCAGAATCATATTGATAGGTTGTCTCCCCAGACCTGGTGTACTGGTTTAGGTTATTGACTGCGTAAGTGGTGTTGACGCGGTCAATTCGGACGTTGAGGCGGTTACCAAGCGCGTCATAAGTATAATCCACTCTGCGCCCATTCGGAGCGGTCCAACCGACAAGCTGCCCGGTATCGTCGTAGTTGCATGTCCATCTACCCGCCAAATCCGTCCTTGGGTCGCCCACCCCATAGGTCGTGGTCATGGTGTCCCGTCGACCCCGGCTGTCATACGTATAGGCAAAGCGCGAGAGGATGTTCCCATCGGGCTTGAGATTGACCAACTCAAGCAATTGCCCCGTATTGTCGTAGCTGTAAATCGTATAGACACCGTTACCGAGCGTCTTGCGCTCCATGCGCCCGGCCGCATCGTACTCATAGCGAACGATCTCGGCAATGGTCTCATCGCTGAGCGATTCGAGACGCCCTTGGGCATCGTAGTGATAGTCGGTACGATGCCCAAGCTGATCGGTCATCGACGCCCGTCGCCCGCCCGCATCATAGGTGTAACTCAACCAGCGGTCGCCGGGATAGGTGATCTTCTCCAAGCGCCCGTCAGCGTCGTAGTCCTGAGTCGTGGTACCGAGCGGATCGGTGTAGCTGGTGAGATTGCCGAGCGCATCGTAAGTAAAACTATGTTCGGTGCCATCCGGATAGGTCCGGGTTTCGAGCCTGCCCAGTGTATCGTTAGTGTACTGAATCGTCTGACCGCGGCGGTTGGTCCAAGTGGAGCGATTGCCGGCACTATCATAGGTCCAGGTCTCGCGGCTGCCGTCCGCGTAGGTGATGGACCCCAGGTCGCCGTCCGACTCATAGGCATAGCGAGTCACATTGCCCTTGGCGTCGATCAGCGAGGCCAAACGGTCGAGCGCGGTATAGGTGTAGCGCGAGGTGTAACCGAGTGCGTCGGTCTCGCTGATGAGATTCCCGCGCGCATCGTAGCCGTAGGTGACGAAGCGGCCCGCGGGGTCGGTAGCCTGGATCAGTCGGCCGATGCTGTCATAGGTTCGTGAGTTGACGTTACCAAGCGGATTGACTGTGCGCGCGACCCGGCCGCGATGGTCGAGATAGAACTGGCTGGCATGACCCAGGGCGTCGGCGGCGATGACCTTGCCCGCGGTATCGTAGGTATAAGTGGCGCACACGGGCGCGCCGCAGCAGCCGGCCTTCTTGAAGAGTCGGCCTTGGGCGTCATAGGTATAGCGGCTCTCGATACCGTCCGCCTGGCGAATCAGGGTCAGGGCATGCTGGTCGACCGCCCCTTGCCCATAGCCATAGGCCGTGGTGTCGCCACGCCAGTCGGTCGCCGACTGCAGATGTTCGCCGCTGGTGTCGAACGTGAAGGTGGTACGCCGGTTCAGTGAATCGGTCACCGATTCCACTCGACCGCCACTGTAGGCGAGGTCCAGACGCGGCCCGGCGGAGTGGGTGAGGCGCGTCAATTGGGTGCCCGTCCAGGTGCAGGTGATGCGGTTGCCGTGCGTATCCTGCTGATAGTCCAGTTTGCCGTCCGTGCGGAAGGCGCGCAGGAGGCCGCCGCCTTCGGTCAGCGTGAAGGCGCCGCCGCCCAGGGCGCTGAGGGTGGCCGTGTCGCCGGTCTCGGCAAAGTAGGCGGTGCCGCGGCTGTCCGGTTGGAAGACCCGCCGCGTGCCGCTCGGGCCGAGGATGGTCACGGTGCCGTCGCTCACGACGCTAAGCGACCAGTCCCAATTGTCCGACCAGCCCCGGCCCAAGCGGCCCAGGGAGAAGCGCGATGGGATCTCGGCGCCAAAGCTGCGGGTGAAGGCAAGCGGCAGGCCCGGTGTCTGCTCCTGAGCATCCACGGCGCTGGCCAGGGTGCTGCTGAGACTCAGGCCGCTCGCCTGCATGACCTCGAATGCCAGCAGGTCGCGGATATCGGTCACGGTCTGGCCGAGTTTCGCCAGATAACGGGCATTGGCATTGACCATGCGGACATAGTCGCCCCAGGTGGTGCCGGTCTGGGCCTGGAGATTGGCGAACACTGGCGTCCAGGCCTCGTCGGACAGGCTGCTCGGGCGCATGAAGTCCTTGAGTGATGCCCAGTCGATGACACCGGTGTTGTCGGCGGCGAGCACGCTGAGATCAAAGTTGATCGTCGGATAGCTGAGATCCCAGGGCTGTTGCCACCCGGCGTAATAGATCGGTACGCGCCCGGACTCACTGGGCTGGAGCAGACCGGGCGTCTTGCCGTGGGCGAGGAACTGCACCGAGTTGGAGAACCCCACGGGCATGGCGGAGGTCCAGAAGCCCTGAACCAGGCGGGTGCCATCCAGGGAGAGGATGGCGCCGCGGCGGTCGTTCTGCTTACCCGAGACTTCAAGCAACGGCGCGGGCATGGCCGCGTCACCCTCGTTGGCATACTCGACCCAGAGGGTCGCAACAGCGTGGTAGCCCACCGTGCGCGGGACGATGAGCTTGGTCGTCAGCTTGGGCGCCCCACCGGCGAAGACGGTGAAGGGCAGCGCGGCGCTGCTGCTCCCGTTGGTAACGCGCAGGGTATAGGTGCCGACCGGGATGGCGGTGAAGTCGAAGTCGGCCACGATGCGGCTGCTGGTGACGACCGCGACCTCGCTCGCCGAATAGTTGGCGCCGACACCCACCAGGCTCAAGGTGGTGCCGGGCGAGAAGCCGGCGCCCAGGATGGTGATGGAGCCGGGTGCGGTGTTGCCGATCCGATTCGGCTCCAGTGATTCCAGTCCGACACCGTAGGTGACCTCGACTTTCAGGGTGTAATCGCCCGGCAGCGGTCCGGAGTCGTTGTAGACGAGGATGAACCAGTCTCCCGCCCCGGCATCCGGGACGAAGATCGACTGGTCGGCGCCGGTGACCTTGAACTTGTAATCGTAGCTGCCCGGTGTGGGCAAGGCGCCGCGACGGACATAGATCTCGTTGATCCCCTGGTTGTCCAGGTCATCGAGGGTGATGCGCAGATGGCCGCCGGCGGGGACTTGGATGACCGAGTAGCGGCCTTGGCGGTTTTCCGTGAATTGTTGCGACGCCGTGTCGTCGAGCGTCAGACGGCTGGGCGTTTGTTGGGAGAGGCTGAGATCGTCGATGTACCAACCGGCGCCCAGTGACGTGTCGCTGTTCGCCGAGTGCAGGAAGCCAAGGTTGACCACCTGTCCTTGATAGGGCGTGAGGTCGACGGTGACCTGTTGCCATCCGGGTGAGGTGCCGCTGGGGGCGGCGGCGAGCAGCGTGACCCAGTCTGTATCGTAGGCACCCTTGATCTGGAGTGTTCCGGAATCGCCGGTGCCGTATTGGTACCATTGCCACAGGCGCAGAATGACGCGGTCGTCACCGGCCAGGGTCGGGACGGTGAAGCGCGGGCTTTGGAGGCGGGCGCTGGTGTTGGCCGGGTAGTTGCCGGTGAGGACTGTGCCCGCCACCGACGTTGGGGAGTGGGCACGGCTGCCATATGGCGGGACCACGAGTATCAGGTCATCAATGAATAGCTCGCTGCTACTGGTGATGTCCTCGACCTCAAGAACCAAACTCGAAACCAGTTTCTCGATAGAGAATGCTCGATTCCTGGAAGTCGAATCGGCGACTCTGTCATTTACCGGTACTCGACCGAAATCGGAATTAGGCAACAATTCGCCATTGACATAAACGTGACCTTGTGAGCCCCAGTTTCCATAAAGCTCCATCTCTCTGAAACCTAAAGCCGAGAGATAGATGGGCTGAGAGAAAGTGATGACCAGTTTGGTGAAAAATCCTCGGAAGCAACTCGCGGCGCAAGTCGACCGACCAAAACCAAAAGCCTTGGCGGAACCCAGATTGGTGACACTCTTAATGCCAGGCGCTGTGCCGAAGCTACCAATGCGCTCAATCGCCATTCTGGAATCCAGCGAGCCGTCTTCAAAATCCTCCCACAAGGGGCTGGCGTTAGCCTCTGGCGGCAACCCGATCGGCGGCCCGTTTAATGCGCTACCGATTTCCCAAACTCCGAGAGTATCCGCGTTCCAGTCGCCCCAAGACGACTCGAAGTCCTCGGGGTTGTTGAATCGGTCGGGGCCGGTGCGGAGTTCGACCTCATCCAGATACCAGCCGGGGGCGACCTCCGGGGTGCTGTTGCTATCGTCTTGGGCGTGGAACAGGAAGCCGATGCGCACCACCTGTCCGGCATAGGCCGACAGGTCGACGCTCGGGCGGCTCCACACCCCGCCGCCGTTGCCGGCGTAACGGCTCAGTGCTTCCCACGCACCCGCCCCGACCTGGATCTGCACCTCGCCGTAATCCGGCCCGGCGTTGAAGCTGTACCACTGCCAGAAGCGCAACCGCGGGTTGAACTCCGCCCCCGGCACTGTAAACGCGGGACTCACCAGCCGTGCGGCGTAGGCATTGGTGCTGCTCGCCCACTCCGGATAGTTCCCGGCCAGCACGGTGGCCATGACATGGCTGCCCTGATGGGCCGCCCCCGGCCCGGAGGTTGGTGCCCCCAACTCCCAGGGACCGCCCTCGCTCGACCAGTCCTGCCAACCGTCCTCGAAGCCCTGCGGCGTATTCACTTGCAGGGTCTGCAGCGCCCCGGTGACCAGGGTGACGGCGTCGACGTACCAGCCCGCCGCGGTGCTGCCGGCGTTGCTGTGGAAGCGGAAGGCGAGCTGTACGCTCTGCCCGGCATAGGCGCTTAAGTCCAACTGCACCTGGTTCCACACCCGTCCGGGACCGCTGTAGGCCGGCGACAAGGCCGTCCAGTCGCCGCTGCCGGCCTTGATCTCGACTTGGCCGTAGTCTCCGGCGTAGGTCTCCAGCCACGACCAGAAGCGCAGCCGCGGGTTCTGCGTCGCCGCCGGCACCACGAACGCCGGACCCACCAAGCGGCTGTCCTGGTTGTCGGTGTAGTTGCCCCCCAGCACCGTGCCCGCCGCCCCCGTGCCCTCGTAGGCGCGGTTGCCTTGGGCATTGGGCGCCGGCCCGCTGGTGGGCACACCGACCTCCCAGGTGCCGTAAGTCACCTGCCAGTCGCGCAGACCGGCTTCAAAACCATCGGGGGTGTTGGGTGTCAGCGTCGCCAGCGCGCCGGTGACCAGTGTGACCTCATCCAGATACCAGCCGGGGGCGACCTCCGGGGTGCTGTTGCTATCGTCTTGGGCG
>Ga0247836_1002078_pt1 | contig 30125 bp, 28 predicted proteins | sample LaCruzMarch2015__4_FD_187116 | JGI IMG/M metagenome (GOLD analysis project Ga0247836, IMG submission 187116) | Freshwater microbial communities from meromictic Lake La Cruz, Castile-La Mancha, Spain - LaCruzMarch2015_14m | ecosystem: Environmental > Aquatic > Freshwater > Lake | place: Spain... | reverse complement strand
CCTCTGGTGGCTGCTTTTCATCCCGTGCTCGCTCATCGCCCTCATCGGTGTCGGCGGCGGCTTGACCTATCTCGTTTCCACCGGCGTCGGAGTCTGGGGCATGAGCAACCGGGTTTTCTGGGGTTGGGATATCACCAACTTCGTATTCTGGATCGGCATCGGCCACGCGGGAACGCTCATATCCGCAGTCCTTTTCCTGACCCGGCAGAACTGGCGAACCTCCATCAACCGCGCCGCCGAGGCGATGACGATCTTCGCCGTGGTCTGCGCCGGTATTTTCCCGGCGTTCCACGTCGGCCGCGTGTGGTTCGCATGGTTCCTCGCCCCTATCCCTAACGCGAACGCGATCTGGCAAAACTTCAAATCGCCCCTGCTTTGGGACGTGTTCGCGGTCTCCACCTATTTCACCATCTCCCTGATCTTCTGGTTCCTCGGCATGGTGCCCGACCTCGCCACAATCCGTGATCGCTGCAAGCCCGGTCTCCGCAAGGTTCTCTACGGTATCTTCGCCCTCGGCTGGCGCGGTGGCAACCGCCAGTGGAGCCATTATGAAATGGCATATCTCCTTCTCGCCGCGCTCTCCACGCCGCTCGTCCTTTCCGTCCACTCCGTGGTTTCATTCGACTTCGCCACCTCGGTCGTGCCCGGCTGGCACACGACGATCTTCCCGCCCTACTTCGTGGCCGGCGCGATCTTCGGCGGCTTCGCCATGGTGCTCACGATCATGGTTCCCGCCCGTTTTATCTACGGCCTGCAGGATCTGATCACCATGAAGCACATCGATAACATGGCGAAGATCATCCTGCTCACCGGCACCATCGTCGGTTACGCCTATCTGATGGAGCTATTCGTCGCGTTCTACTCGGGAGCGATCTACGAGATCGATGCCTTCAAGTTCCGCATCGCCGGGCCCTATTGGTGGGCCTACGCCGCGATGATGTCGCTCAACGTGCTCTCGCCGCAGGTATTCTGGTTCAAGGCCTGCCGGGAAAACCTCTGGGTCGTGATGATCGTCGCGATGTGCGTGAACGTCGGCATGTGGTTTGAGCGCTTCGTCATCATCGTCACCACCCTCGCCCGCATGTGGCTGCCGGGTGACTGGAAGACATATAGCCCTTCCGCCGTGGAAATGATGACCTTCGTTGGCACGATCGGCCTGTTCCTCACCCTGTTCCTCCTGTTCCTGCGCTTCCTGCCCTGCATCAACATCGCCGAGGTGAAATGGACCAAGCTGGAGAGCGATCCGCACTTCGACGACAACGAATCCCACCCCGACCACGGTACGCAAGAGATCGCTTCCTACCAAAAGGAATTCGCCGAAAGCAAAAGCTGAAATCCGAAATCAACAATCTTCAATCATCAATCCTCAATCTTTCACGTGAGCACCACCCGCAAACGAGTTTATGGCTACCTAGCCGAGTTCAAAAGCGCCTCCGCACTTTACAAGGCCGCTGAGAAAGTCCGCGACGCGGGCTTCCGTAAATGGGATTGCTACACGCCATATCCCGTCCACGGCCTCGATACCGCGATGGGCATGAAGCGCTCCATCCTGCCATGGTTCGTCTTTTTCGGCGGCGTGACCGGCTGCGCCACGGCATTCGCGCTGGCTTATTCCACGCAGGTGCTGATCTACCCCACTGTTGTTCAGGCAAAGCCTACCAACATTTTCACAATCCCCGCGTTCTTCCCGATCATGTTCGAGCTGACCATCTTGTTCTCGGGTTTCACCGTGCTCTTCGGCTTGCTCGGCCTGATCCAGCTCCCTCGCCTGAACCACCCGCTCTTCGCCAGCAAGCAGTTCCACCGCGCCACCGACGACGGCTTCTTCATCGCCATCGAGGCACGCGACGCAAAATTCGGCCCCGACTCCACCCGCAGCCTTCTCGCCGAGATCGGCGGCGAAAACATCGAACTCGTCGAGGAAGAGGACTGAGAATACTCAATTTTCAATAATCAATATTCAATTCCTTCATGCGCTACTTCTTTCTAATCTACGCTTTGATCGCCGTTCTCGTTGTCGGGATCGGTGGGTTCCGTGGGCAGCATTTCACGAAGCCTCCCGTCCAGGTTTTCCCGGATATGGACAACCAGGACAAGCAGAAGGCCCAGTCGCCGAGTTCCTTTTTCGCCGATCGCAAAGGAGCGAGGCTTCCTGTCGCCGAAACGCAGCCGCGCGGCTTCAATGAGGAGGGCGCATCCCTCATCGGCGGCATCCCTGAATACGAATTCGGCGGACAGCCGGGCTACTATTACACCGGCCATGTCGGCGATTATTTCGGCAACGGAATGCCCGAGGAACTCGAACTCACAGCGGATACCGCCGCCGAACTGATCCGCCGCGGCGAGGAGCGCTATGGCATCTACTGTGCCGTCTGCCATGGTGCTTCTGGTGACGGCATGGGTGTCACTTCCAAATACGGCGTCCCCGGCATTGCGAACTTCCACCTCGATCCTTTCAAATCTGCCACCTACCCCGACGGTCGGATGTATGAAGTCATCACCAACGGCAAGGGCATGATGTCCGGATACGGAGCGAACATACCCGTCCGCGACCGTTGGGCGATCATCGCCTACGTCCGCACGCTCCAAGCCGCGAAAGAAGCCGCCACCGCAGCCCAATAATTTTTCAAAGATGTCCCATCACGTAACATCCGCTGACATCGCCATCCATGGCGACCACCTCGACAAATCGAAGGTCGCCAAGGCGAAAACCATCGCGCTCGGCATCGCCGGGATCGGCACGATTCTGAGCCTGCTCGGACTCTTCGGGGTCTTCGGCGAGTGGTTCCAAGGCACCTACGCCTATTCCTGGCTCTTCGCGTTTTACTTTTTTCTGACCCTCTCCATCGGCGGGGTGTTCTGGACCCTCCTCCACAACGTCTCGAACTCCGGCTGGGGCACCTCTGTCCGCCGCACCTTCGAAAACCTCGGCTCCACCTTCCCGTGGATCTTCCTCTTCGGCATCCCCCTGCTCTTCCCGCAGGTGAACCAATACCTCTACGAGTGGATGAACATTCACCGCGAGGGCTATGACGCTGTGGCGAGTGGTGATGTGAAGAACTTGAAAGAGCATCTCCACCACGCCGACCACCTGCTCTATGCGAAGCAGTGGTTCATGAACATGCCGTTCTGGTTCGGCCGCTTTGTGTTCTACGGCGTAGGCCTCAGCGCTGTCATCTGGTTCCTGCGGAAACTTTCGACCGATCAGGACACCGACCCCAATCCCGGCACGGCCCGGCTGCTCAAGGCCCGCTACCACTCCAACTACCCGCTCATTATCTTCGCGCTCACGATCACCTTCACTGGCTTCGATTTCGCGATGGGCCTTGATTACAAATGGTTCTCCACCATGTGGGGCGTCTACCTCTTCTCTGGTTCCGCGCTGAACTCGATGGCGGTGATCATCCTTGTCTGCACCTTCCTGAAAAGCCGCGGCCACCTCAAGCACGTCACCGGCCCGGAGCATTTCCACATCATGGGGAAACTGCTCTTCGCCTTCACCACCTTCTGGGCCTACATCGCGTTCTCCCAGTATTTCCTCATCTGGTATGCGAACATTACCGAGGAAACCTCCTACTTCCTGATCCGCAACACGGATGGCTGGAACACTGGCATGATCTTCCTAGTCTTCGGCCATTTCGTAGTTCCCTTCGTCGTGCTGCTTCAGGCGTGGCTCAAGAAGAATCCGAAATACCTCTCCATCGTCGCGGCATACACGCTCTGCATGCACGCGCTCGACCACTACCTCATCGTTATCCCCGAGCGCGGCGTTTCTCTCGGAAACATCAAGCCGGAGATCTTCGGGAATATCACACCTGCCATCAATGGCGCATTCTGGGGCGATATCCTCGCCTTCGTCACCATCGGAGCGGCCTTCCTTTTCGTCCTTCTCCGCGCCCTCGGCCAGCACTCGCTCTACCCGAACCGTGACCCCCGCATCCTCGAATCCGCGAACCTCTCCAACTGATTTCTTCCAAGCATGGACCCCACCCGCGACAATCCCCTGATCCGCATCAAAGCCTTCATCGACGGCCTTGGGATCTTCACGCTCTTTGCCGTCATCCTTCTCGTTATCCTCGGAGCCGGCGCGCTCTTTGGATGGTTTGGGAAATCGGAAACTCCGGAAGACGCCGCCGGTGAGATCCGTTACGGATACAAGAAGGAGATCGACGCCGCGCAGGCGACGGTTCTCACGAAAGAGCAGATTGCTGCCGCCGCCAATGAGGTCGCCGGGAAACTTGTTTCCTCAAAGCCTGTTGCTGTGGAGAAACCCGAGCAAATCGTGCCAGGTTCCGATACCGCGAAGAAACTCGCCGATGCCCCGGTCGCCGACCTCGGGAGTATCGACGCACCCGCTGCGGATGCGGACGCGCCCATCGATCCCGCCGTCATGGAGATCGGCAAAGCTCAATTCATGGTTTGCGGAGCTTGCCATGGCCAGAACGGGGAGGGTGGTCCCGCCGGCCCGCCACTCGCGCAATCCGAGTGGGTCACCGGCCCGGTTTCCAACCTCGTTATCATCCAGCTCCGCGGACTGAAGGGTCCTATCACGGTGGCCGGCAAGGAATACAATTTCCCGGCGGGCATGACCCCGATGGCCTATCAGACCGACGAACAGATCGCCGGGGTTCTCACCTACATCCGCAACAGCTTCGGCAACAAGGCATCCGCTGTGAAACCGGAACAGGTCGCCGCCCTGCGGGGTGAGGTCGGCAAGCCACAGGCCACCGTCGAGGAACTCACCAAGCCGTAACCCCTTTCAAATCAGCTCATGTCATCGGAAGTTTCAAACAATTTTGAGCAGGACGCCGTGCTGCGCGCGTCCATCGACCGCTCGCTGCGCCACCCCGTGATGTTTTTCCTGACCAGCGGAGCCGCGTGGCTCGCGGTTTCTATCATCCTCGGTGTGATTTCCTCCGCGAAAGTCCACTCGCCCGGTTTCCTCGACGGCTGCGGCTGGCTGACGTATGGGCGCACCCAGGCCGCCCACCTCAATGCGCTGATTTACGGTTGGGGCTTTCAGGCGGCCTTCGGTGTCATCGTCTGGATGCTCTCCCGCCTTTCCCGCCAGGAGTGCCGTGCCTCCGGCATCATCCTGACAGCAGGGCATCTTTGGAACCTGGGAGTCTCGGTAGGAATTTTCGGTATCCTCGCCGGATACGGCACCGGTATGCAGTGGATGGAATTCCCGTCCTTCTGCTGGCCCGTTCTTCTGCTCAGCTACTTCGCCATCGTGGTTTGGTCGCTCGTCCAGTTCAAGGTGCGCCCCGAAGGTCACGTTTACATTTCCCAGTGGTATCTGATGGCCGCGATGATCTGGTTCCCGTGGGTCTTCATCACCGCCAATGTTCTGCTTCACATGATGCCCGGAAATCCCGTGATGGCCGCCGGCATCAACGCTTGGTATAAATCGAGCCTGATCTTCCTGTTCTTCACGCCGGTCGCTCTCGGCACTGCCTTTTACCTTGTTCCCAAGGTTTCCGGACGCCCGATCTACAGCTACTCTCTGGCACAATTCGGATTCTGGACGCTTGCCGTGATCATGCCGTGGGCCGGCATGCAGAAACTCACCGGCGCACCGATTCCGTATTTCATTCCCTATCTCGGCGCAGCCGCGACGATTATGTTTTTCCTCCCCGCATTCAGCGCGGCGGTGAACATCCTTCGCACCGCCATCGCCGATCCCGAGGTCGCGAACAACAGCCCCACGCTTCGCTTCACGATGGCCGGCATCATCGGACTCATCGTGATGGCCGCCGCCGCCGTGTTTCTGAATATCCCGGGAAAAACCCTGGAGTTCGTCCAGTTCTCGATGTCGGGTTACGGTTTCGAAATCCTTTCCATCTACGGCTTTTTCAGCTTCGTGATGTTCGGCGCGATCTACTTCATCGTCCCGCGTGTCACCCGCCGCGAATGGCTTTCCCGCCGTCTCATCAAGTGGCACTTTTTCCCATCGGTTTACGGTGTCGCGATCATCGCCTTGATCGCTATCTTCGGCGGCATCCAGCAGGGCATCGGCCAGGAGGAGTTCGAGCAGTCATGGTCGGAGGTAGCGAAGCGCGCTGTGCCTTATGCCTGGGCGATCACCATCGTCTGGTGCTTCATTCTTTTCTCGAATTTCTTCTTTTTCATGCACCTCACCGTGATGTGGCTCCGCCTCGGTCGCCGCAGCACCCATCCCACAATGCTGGTTTCCGGGCACCATGGTAGTCCACATGGCGATGACGGCGATATCGATAACTGTGGTCCTGGCACCGTCTCCGCCCATTAGCATGGAATTTAGGATTTAAAATTTAGAGTTTAAAATTTCCCCAAATGAGCTTCCGCACTTTCATTCTCAGCCTTTCCGCCAGCTTCGGTGTCGCATGGCTGGCCATTGTCATCGTTCCCTATTTCAAAATGCGTTCGCTGGAACCGATCGCTGTTGAAGAGGGCGACGGCACGAACGCGGTTTACATCCCCAAGCGCGCGGGACGCATCGCGGATGGTGCCGAGGTTTACGCCGCGAACGGCTGTTACCAGTGTCACTCCCAGTTAGTCCGGCCCACCTACGCAGGCAACGACATGTTCCGTCCCGATATGGGCGGCATTGCGGGCGATGAGGAGCGCGGTGATACCCGCCGGGAGACAAACGCCTTCGATTTCCAAGGCGAGAAGTTCGCGCAGATCGGCGTTTCCAGACTGGGTCCCGATCTCTCCAACCTCGGCCGTCGCATCGAGGCGATCTATGCCAAGGGCGCCAACCCCGAAACATGGCTCTACGGCCATCTCTACAACCCGCGCTGGACGCCTGACCGCCGTGAATCCTCATGCCCTTCCTTCCGTTTCCTTTTCAAGGTCACCGAGATCAAAGGAAATCCATCCGAAGAATCACTTCCGTTCCCCGTAGAGGCGGGAATGGAGATTATCCCGAAATCCGCGGCACGCGCTTTAGTTTCTTATCTTCTTTCGTTGAAAAAAGACCAACCAGTGCCAACTTCCCTCAACTTCGCCCCTTCGGCCGCCGCTGCTCCGAAAGCTCCCTGATCGCAGATGGAATAAGAACCAATCTCAGCCATGTCATCGCCCAACCCGCACTCGAAACCCGATCTCGACGAAACGATCAACGTGACCCAGGCGCACGCCCGCGTCGCTAGCGAATTTTCCGCCGCCACGCGTGAAAAGCATCTCGCCGAAAGCGGTCGCGAATCCGTCCCGCTGTGGGTGATCACCGCTTGCGGGGCTGTCCTCCTGATCGCGGGCGGCGTCCTCGGCAATGCCGGAACCTTGTTTTCATACGACAATACCTTTCGTGCCAACTACGTCCGAGGCACTGCGCCCGGCTCCGCAGTCGATGGCCCGCAGCCCAAGACTGCTCTGATGGCATTCAGCGCCAAGGGTTCTAAAATCTATTCCGCGAAATGCAACGGCTGCCACGGAGCCGATGGCAAGGGCGATGGTGTGAACTACCCGTCCCTCGTTGGTTCCACCTTCGTGATCGAGGAAAACCAGAAGCTTGCGATGGTTATCTTGAACGGCATCCAGGGCCCGGTCAGCAACGGCAAGACCTACGGTGCCGGCATCATGCCTGCCCAGGGCGCGGGTATGACCCCGGAAGACCTCGCTGGTGTGATGACTTATGTCCGCAACAATTTCGGCAACTCCACCGGCGATGTGGTCAGCGTGGAGATGGCGAAAAGCGCCCTTGATGTCTCCGCCGCCCGCGAGAAAGCTGGGCAGTCCGTCACCTCCGAGGAAATCCTCGCCAAACACAAGGTCATACTCTCCGGTGCGGATATTTCCCCGGAAATCATGGTCAATCCAGCCACACTCGCCCCGGTGGAATGAGCTCATCTTCATTAGAGTTTAGAAATTAGAATTTAAAGTTTTCACCAACCTATGAGCGCCCACGCAGCATCACCTTCTGGTCACGACCACTCGCACGACGACCATCATCACGATCCCGGATTTTGGAAAAAATACGTTTTCTCGACGGATCACAAATGGATCGGGATGCAGTATGGCATCACCGCCATGCTCTTTTTGGCGTTCGGCTTTTATCTGATGATGGTGATGCGCTGGAGCATCGCTTATCCGCACGAACCGCTCCCCGAGTGGATGAGCTGGATCTTCACCGACAACTGGAAAGCCCGCTGGCTGCAGGACGGGAAAGTCACGGGGGAAACCTACAACATGTTCGGCGCGATGCACGGCACGATCATGGTGTTCCTCGGTATCGTGCCGCTCGGTTTCGGGGCCTTCGGAAACTACGTCACGCCCCTCCAGATCGGCGCGGTGGACATGGCTTTCCCCAAGCTCAACATGGTTTCCTACTGGGTCTATCTCGTCGGCGGCCTGATCATGTGTGCCTCCTTCTTCATGGAGTCCGGAGCCGCGAAATCCGGCTGGACGAACTACTCGCCGCTCGCCGGTTTCGCCGACGGACAGATCGTGAACCAATGGCTGGCAGGGCAGACCCAATGGTTGATCGGACTCGTGTGTCTGATCACCTCCTCGCTGTTGGGCTCGGTCAATTTCATCACTACCATCATCAACCTCCGCGCCCGCGGCATGACTTGGATGCGCCTGCCCTTCTTCGTCTGGGCGATGCTCGTCACCGGCTTCCTGCTCCTGCTCGCATTCCCTCCTCTTGAAGCGGCCGGCATCATGCAGTTGATGGATCGCGTAGGCCACTCGTCCTTCTTCATGCCCTCCGGAATATTCACGAAATCGGAAGGTCTTGCCGATCTCTCCGGCGGCGGATCCCCGCTGCTCTTCCAGCACCTTTTCTGGTTCCTCGGCCACCCGGAAGTTTACGTCCTCCTGCTGCCCGCCATCGCCTGCGTAGCGGAAATCATTCCCGCCAACACCCGCAAGCCACTCTGGGGCTACAAGTCGATGGTCTATTCCGTCCTAATCCTAGGCTTCCTCTCATTCATCGTCTGGGCTCACCACATGTACATGACGGGCATGGGCGCGGCGGTCTCAACATTCTTCCAAACCACTACGGTGCTGATCTCCATCCCCTCGGTGATCATCATCACGGCACTGCTGATTTCGCTATGGGGTGGCTCGATCCGTTTCACCCCTCCCATGCTCTGGGCCTGCGCCTTCATCCCGATGTTCGGCATCGGCGGCCTCACCGGCCTGCCGCTCGCCTTCAACCTCGTCGGCCTCCACCTGCACGACACCTATTACGTGATCGGGCACTTCCATTACGTCGTCGCGCCGGGTATCCTCTTCGGCCTCTTCGCGGGGGTCTATCATTGGTATCCGAAAATCACCGGTCGCTACATGAGCAGCTTCCTTTCCCACGTGCATTTCTGGCCCAGCCTGATCTGCATGAACCTCATCTTCTTCCCCATGCTCACCCAGGGCATGGCCGGCTTCCACCGTCGCTGGTACAATGGCGGCGACGCCTACCTCGACAAGGCGACCGCCGCCACCGCCGATGGAGCCAACGTTTTCGCCAACAGCGTCGCGCAGAATATCGACCTGAATATCGTGATGTCCTATGGCGCATGGATTCTCGCCATCGCGCAGATCCCGTTCATCATCAATTTGTTCTGCTCATGGAAAACCGGTCGCAAGGTGGAGAGCGATAACCCATGGAACGCCACCACCCTCGAGTGGGCGACCCCGACCCCGCCTCCTCACGGCAACTTCACCTTCGACGTAGCCGTTTACCGCGGCCCCTACGAATATTCCCGCCCGGATTGCGATAAGGACTACTTCCCTCAATGGGAGGCACCTAAAAAGCCTGGTGGCGAGGCGATGGATGAATCCGCAGACAAGAGTCATCATTAATCGCTCGGACTTCCCAAGGGCAGCATACGGAACACTAGCAAACTTTTAGAAATGGAAATTCCCTACATCGTCAATCCCCGCAAGGACACGGGCCTGATCAACTCAAAGATCGCCATCTGGCTCTTCCTAGCTTCCGAGGTCATGCTCTTCGGTGGCTTCTTTTCCGCCTACGTATATCTCCGCCTCGGAGCTGATTACCCGTGGCCGGAGCGGACGCTTCCCGTCCTGCCGGGTCTGATCAATACCTTCATCCTCATCGGTTCATCCGTAACGGTCGTGTTCGCATGGGTCGCTCTGAAACTGGGGAACTGGCGGCAGTTTCAGATCTACATGGGCATGACGGTTGCCTGTGCCGCGATCTTCATGGTGCTCAAGGGCATTGAGTACAATGTAAAATTCCACCACCAGGCCGCCCGCCTGCACGATTACACCGTCGTGGAAGGTCACCTAGGCTACGAGCTCAAGGACGGCGCGGACACCCATCACCCGAAGGACGGCGACTACGTCCTTGATCGCAATGGCAAGAAGATCGAGGAGAATATGATCCGCGTGGTTGCTGAGAAGGTTACCTTTGCGGTGAAAAGGTTCCACGCGCCATGGGTCAACGAGATGCTCGCCGAGGCGAAGCATGCAAAATCGGAAATCAAGCTTGCCGCCGACATCAAGGCGGTCACCGAGGAAGGCAAGGAACCCGTAACCCTCGCGAAAGCGGGAGAGTCGCTGAGCTTGGAGCTGCTGGAGAAAATCAAGAAGGTGCAACTCGACGCGCTTGAGCACAACGCCGCGCTGCGCACCGACGCGCTCCGCATGGAGTGGAAAGAGACGAAAGATGCGAACCCCGGTAAAAGGGGCTGGCAGCTCGCATCGGATGTAAACATCGATATCAAGGCACTGGAACCCCGCCTGTTGACCGAGGTTTCCACCGTTGAGTTTACGGTCAATCCTCCGACCCGCTTGCTTTTCAAATCCCGCGACATCAAGGAAGGCGCGGCCTCCTCCACCCTGCGCGACAACACGGTCATCGCCGGTGCGATGGAAGCCAGCCCCATGGTTTTCCACAACCTCGATGCCATCGACTTCCAGTGGCTCGTTATGAAAGAGAAGGAAAAGGGGATCTCCCCCGAAACCGCCATCGCCAACTCGTGGCTGATGAAAAACAGCGGCTTTGTCCGCGAGGCATGGGCGTGGCACCTGGCGCGCAACGTGAAGAAGCAGGATGTTCTCAACCAGCGCTTCGGTTTCAAGCAAGACGGCAAGACCCCGCAGCAGACACTCACCCACAAGGAGCTCTACCGCCTTGGCTGGAAAGATCTTGGCGAAATGGGTGTGGAGACAAAGGGCGTGAAAATCGGCGGCGTCGCCAAGATCAAGGAGGAGTTCATGGGGCCGAACTACAAGGCGCGCGGTGAAAAAACCTTCCCACACCTTTCCGTTCCGCGTGAGGAAATCCGCCATGCGGCGAAATTCTCACCGGCATGGAATACCTACTACGCGATCTATTTCACGATCACCGGACTCCACGGCCTGCACGTGATCGGCGGCGCGCTGGTGCTGCTCTACTATCTCGTCTTCGGCCGCAAGATGTTCCTCTCCGATCCGGAGTGGTTCGCCAACCGCGTCGAGGTCGGTGGCCTCTTCTGGCACTTCGTTGACCTGGTCTGGATCTTCGCGTTCCCGATCTTCTACTTGATGTAAACTTAACTACAAAAACTTTACCCCTACCCCTGAAATGGCAGATTCAATCGAAGCGATCCAAAAAGCGAAGAAGACCTATCTCATGGTTTTCGGCGCGCTACTCGTCGGCACCGTTCTGACCGTCCTTGTGGCCACCGTGCCAGCCCTAGATGTGGGAGGCCACGGCTTCGATATTTATGACGCCATCCTCGGCCTCATCATCGCCACCACCAAGTCCACCCTTGTCGCGGCGATCTTCATGCACCTCAATCATGAGAAAAAACTCATCTACTGGGTGTTCTTCGGAGCGATCTTTTTCTTCTTTGCGATGGGCGCGCTGTTTGCATTATCGGAAAGCAGCCCTATCTATGATACGTTCTTCTACAAGTAACCGCCATGTCACTCCGTAGCTTCCACCTCGTCTTTGTCACCGTCTGCACGCTGTTTTCCGCGTTCCTGGTGTTCTGGGCCTTCGTGCTCGCTCCGGAGCCGTCCACCGCCTCCACATTATTCGGCGTGGCAGGAGCCCTCGGTCTCCTGCTCATGCCCGCCTATGCTTTCTATTTCCTGAAAAAAGCCACCAAACTCCACCTCTAACACCACCATGAACCTGACAAGCCTTCTCGCCTGCTCGACATGCAGCGCTACCTTCGGAGCTTCCGGTGACTCCATCGGTTACTCGATCTTTTTCCTCCTCGTGCTAATCCTCGCGATGCTCGGCGGGGTCGCCTTTTTCATGATCCGTCTCATCCGCCGCGACACAGCCAACCTCGACCCCGAACTCCGCGACGACTACATTCACGAGTAATCTTTTCAGCGTTTCATTATTTCAGTTTTCAGCATTTACCAACATGACCTTCTCCGAACTCATCGGCCTACAGGAAAACTATTCCGCTCACGGCGGCCACGTGGATCACCTCATCATCGTGGTGCACTGGTTTATGATCGCCCTTTTCGTCGGATGGACGGCGTTCTTTTTCGTTTGCCTCTACAAGTTCTGGCACAAGCGGAATCCCAAGGCGTCCTATGATGGAGTGCGCAGCCACCTTTCCAGCCACATGGAGGTCGCCGTGATCATTATCGAGGCGGTGCTTCTTCTCGGCTTCGCCTTCCCGCTCTGGCAGCAGCGAGTCGATAGCTGGGCGAAGATCCAGGAAATGGATCCCGTCCGCGTCCGCGTGGTCGGCTGGCAATACGGCTGGAGCTATCACTACCCCGGGCTCGACGGCAAATTCGGGCGCACGGATCCCGCGCTCATCTCCGGCTCCAATGATCTCGGCATCGACTACACCGATCCGAATGCCCACGATGATTTCACGGCTTCTGCGCTCAAACTCCCCGTGCAGCGCCCCGCTGTACTCAACATCGGGACGAAGGACGTGATCCACAACTACGCCATCGTGCCCATGCGCGCCCAGCAGGACGCCATCCCCGGCAAGGAGATCTCGATGTGGTTCACCCCGGTGAAAACCATGGAAACTTTCGTCGTCTGCGCCCAGCTCTGCGGCGAAGGCCATGCCAACATGATCGGAACGATGGAAGTCATTCCCGCTGCGGACTTCGATTCATGGGCCACCGGCCAATCGGAATCCGCCCTCAAGGCAAACCAGAAAGCGGCGGAAGCGGCCACCGCATCTGTTTCGAACTAAAAGCCTCACGTCGTTCGCATTCCATTTTTTAGGATACTGCTGTAACGGTCGTCTTGGGGGAATTGGGTTTTGGCGTTCTTATTTGTCTTATTTGGGGGTATTTTATCGCCACATTTCCTCGATTACCGCCAGTTTTCTTAATTGTAGACCGGTTGCCAAAAGTCTGTGCTTTTATTTGGAAGGTTGGGGCAAGATTCCCCAACTACGGCCTGGGGCTGGAATCCCCAGCCACGATTCAATACGAAAGGACTTTTGGCAGACGGTCTAACCTCAGAATTAAAAAAAGGATGCACCCATAGGCTCAGCCATTGCCATGCTCCATGCAGATGAGCCTCAGCTCGGCGCGGCACAGTTTCCCCAGGTCAGTGCGTGGGAAGGATGGCATGGAGAGCGGGTAGGTGAAGCGTTCGGGGCCGGGAGCTTGGGATTGGTAGGTGGCGTAGGCCACTTCGGCGGCGGCGCCGGGGTTTTCAAAGACGGCAATGAGGGCGTTCTCGCGGCGGGGATCGGGGATGGCGATGACGGCGAAAGTGCCTTCCTGGATATTGCCTTGAGCGAGTTCGAGGAAGCGCTTTTCCACGGCTTCCAGATCGACGAGTTCGCCCATGACTTTCACCAGCGAATCGTTGCGGCCTCGGGGGACGAGGGTTCGGGCGGAGACTTCGACACGATCTTGCGTCGTGAACCATTCCCCTTCCCTAGGGCGGAAGACGCCTTGCTCGATCATACCAGCGAAGAGGGCTTCGCCTTTGATGCGGAGCAAGCCCCCGGGCGTCTCCTCCGCTTCCCAGAGCGGGAGGAGCTCCAGCGGAGAGGCGGCGTACGGTGATTCTAGTAGTTCGATGTTTTGGGTGGCGATCTGGGAGGCGGCTTCGGTCATGCCGTAGCTGGCGAGCACGGGCCAGCCGTTGTCGCGTGCGGCTTGGCCGGATTCGTCGGAAAGTTTGCCGCCGCCGACCACGACGGCTACCAGGGAACGCGGGGCGTGGAGACCGGTGGCGAGAAGGTCGTGGATCTGGGTGGGGACAAGGGAGACGTGGGTAACACTCTCGTCCTCGATCCATTTCGTAAAGCGGACCGCGTCCCATCTCCCTTCGTAAACGGCAAGCCCGCAACCCGCCGCGTAGGCCCGCGCGGCGACGCCAAAGCCGCCGACGTGGTTGAGCGGCAGGGCGAGTCCCCAGGCGGATGCTGCATCCACGCGCAGCCATTCGTTCACCGCCCGCGCAGAGAGGAGCAGAGATTCCTTCGTCAGGACAATCTGTTTCGCTGCGCCAGTGCTGCCGGATGTTTGGAAAGAGACGACTCCGCCATCCTGCCAGAAATCCGCGTTAAGGATGGTCTCGATCTGCACTGTGCTTCCTTTCTCCAAATTGAAGTTTAAAGTTTAGGATCTAAAGTTTCTCCCACGTGAGTGCGGCGAGGGCGTCGTCGAAACCGAGACCTGTGCCTTCGGGGACAGTGAAGTCCGGTTTCCACGCACCGAGGGATTCGGTGAAGGCGTCCTTTTCGAAAAGATGATGCGTCTGCAATCCGCAGGTGCCGGTGATGCCGGGAAAGATGATACCCATCCGCGCGGCTTCCCACGCGGCAAAGGCTTGGCCGACGGGGTGATCCATATAGCTGGTGTAAACAACCGCCTGTCCGTTCATCCCGGCGGCTTCGGCGAGTGGGAAAGGCTCGTCCACGGCGGGCTTGATGACCATGACCTGCGCCGCCTTGCGGTGCGGGGCGGACTCGCGATCCACGGCGAGGCGGATGCGGTGTTTTTTCCAAAGCGCTTCCCACACGGTTTCCGAAAAAGGGCAGATGTCCTCGATGAAGTCGATCGCCATGCGCGCTTGCGGGGAAAGACCTGTTAGAAAAGCATCGGCGGTGGTGGGGTCGAGGGATTCGTTGAAATCGAGCCGCCAGCGGAGCTGCGGGTGGGCTACGAGCATGATTTCCAGGAAATCCGTCTCGGCAGTTAGATCGCGGCCGGCCTTCATTTTCACGGTATCGAAACCGGCCTCGACAGCGGCGGCGAGGTCCTTGGCGTCGGCGTTCACAAGGGTCGCGTGGCTGCGTGGGACCTCCATTTCCTCGAAGAGGGATTCCTCACGGGAGCGGGCGGCGTTGTCGAACTCCGCGCAGCGCATGGCTCGTCTAACAATCGGCCAGAAGCGGCGGCCGCGGAGGTCGTCGAGGCATTTCTCCAGCGGCGGATCGCCTAGTTCCGGCCAGGGGTGGATGCAGCCGTAGCCCTCGCCGACGCGGATCAGCGCTCCGAAGAACTCGCGGCGGTTGGAGAGGGAATTGAGGAATCCGCGCGACCTGAGCCGGTAGGGCGAGATCCAGACATCGGTGCGTTCGAGGAAATCCATGATGGTTTAGCCGACGAGTTCGGAAGCGATGGCGAGCCACTCCTGCTCCGGGGTGAGATGTTTAGGTGGTATGGGTTTTCCGGCGCGGGCATACCAGTAGCCTGCGTTGCCGAGATCGCCCTCCTCACGGTGGAGCCAGGCGTGGATCCATGATCCGGCGGTTCCGGGGATCTCCTGGCAAAGGTCGTGGGCGGCGTCCCATTTCCCGGCGCGGGCGTGCCAAAGCGCCTTGGCAGCGGGGCTGATACCGGCGGGCGGCGCGGGATCACTGGTGGCAGATTGTAAGAGTTCTACGGCGGTCATGATGACGGACGTAGCGAAACGCAGGCGGCGCGGCACGGCAAAGGAAATATCGTCACCCCTTTTCCCTTGGCGAAGGCCGTCTGCTCGGGCATTTATAAAGATATGAAGAACGCACTGCCCTGCATCGCCCTCGCCGCCGGCCTTTTCCTCACTCCCTACACCTCCCACGCGGATCTGCCGGGCCTCAAGAAGCAACCGTGGCTCGGTTATTTCCTCGGTATGGAGACGAAGAGGAAATTCCGCTTCGGCGTAACGGCCAAGGGACAGGGTGTGCTTAGCGCCCTGAAAAGCGATGGCCAGCCGGTGTATATGAACGACCCGATCCAGATCAATTTCGATGTGTTAGAGACTACGCCGGATGGGAAAACCATTAGGAAACAGTTCCGTTCCGATTCCCTAGCGACCGATCAGGAAGCGTCCGAAGACCCGAAAAGCCCGGTCACATTCCGCGGCATGGTCACAGGCGACGCGACGTTCGAGGTCACGGTCTCCCCGGAGCAGGGCGGATTTTCCGTGAGCGGCAGGATCACCGACAAAGGCACCATCACTAACCCGCTCCACTTTGCGATCAGCGCGGATTTCACCCCGTATGTGAGCAAGCCCGGCGATGACGAATCAGAGATCGAGCGTTTCCAGAAACGCGCAAAAAAGGATGTGCTCCGGTATGAGACCGTTACGGGGAAACGCGAGAAGCTCGAGTTCCTTGAGGAAACGAATCCCGCTCTCAGCGTCCCTGAAGCCATCACCAAAGCGCAGATCGAGACGGATGGCTACGGCGGCATCGAGTTCACGCTCCAGGCTTCGGAAAAGTCGCAGCTCACCTTCGACGACAAGGGGTCGAGGCCGCTATGGAAAGGCTTCACGCTGTGCTGGAAGGTGGATGAGAGTGTCGATACCGCGACCCAGAAGCTCACCATCACCGCGAGATAGATAACGCGGTGGCCGCCGGTCAATGCCTGAAGTGGCGGTGGCCGGTGAAGACCATGGCCATGCCCGCCGCATCGGCGGCGGCGATGACTTCCTCATCGCGCATGGAGCCGCCGGGCTGGATGCAGGCGGTGGCACCCGCATCGATGGCGGATTGTAGGCCGTCGGCGAAAGGGAACATCGCATCGGAGGCGACCACGCTGCCTTTGAGGTCGAGGCCGGCTTCCTTGGCTTTCCAGATCGCGATGCGTGAGGAGTCCACCCGGCTCATCTGCCCGGCACCAATGCCAAGCGTCCTGTCGGCGAGGGCGTAAACGATGGCGTTGGATTTCACGTTCTTCACGATGCGCCACGCAAAACGCATCGCGCGGATTTCCTCCTGGGTGGGCGGGCGTTTCGTGACGACCTTGCTTTCGAGGTCATCCAGGCCGAGCGCGGTGTGGTCGCGATCCATGACCATCAGGCCGCCGGGGCTGGAACGGATCACCGGCGCTTTTTTCGCGCTCAGGTAGGCGTCGTTCATTTTCATCAGGCGCAGGTTCTTCTTCTTTTGGAGAAAAGCGCGGGCGTCGGACTCGAAGTCCGGGGCGATGATCACATCGGTGAAAATTTCGGAAATCACGCGGGCAAGTTCGAGGGTGAGAGGGCGGTTGATCACGATCACGCCGCCGAAGGGAGCCTGCCGGTCGGTTTCGAAAGCCTTCTGCCATGCCACCTTCAGGTTCTCATCGTCCTGACCGACGCCGCAGGGGTTCGTATGCTTGAGGATCGCGACGGTGGGGCGCACGAAATCGAGGATGAGGTCGGCGGCGGCCTCGATATCGATGATGTTGGTGTAGCTGAGTTCCTTGCCTTGGAGCTGGGAGAAACAGGAAGCGAAATTCCCGTAGAGCGAGCATTTTTGATGCGGGTTGTCGCCGTATCGCAGCTCCTGCTCTAGGGGCAGGCTGAGCGTGAACGAGCAGCCCGTGCCCTGGCGGCACTGGCCGAGGAAGTTGGTGATCGCGCCGTCGTACTGGGAGGTGCGCAGGAAGACTTTCACGGCAAGCTGCTCGCGCAGACCCTTGGTGGTGTCGCCGCCGTTGTTGCGCATTTCCTCGAGCACGACCGGGTAGTCGGACGGGGAAACGATCACGGTCACGTGCGAGTGGTTTTTCGCCGCGCTACGCAGCATCGAGGGGCCGCCGATATCGATGTTCTCGATCGCCTCCTCAATGGTGACGCCCGGTCTTGCGACGGTTTCCTCGAAGGGATAAAGGTTCACCACCACCAGATCGATGGGCGGGATGCCGTGCTTTTTCGCGTCGGCGAGGTGGTCGGGATCGTCGCGGCGATGGAGTAGGCCGCCGTGCACCATGGGATGGAGGGTCTTGAGGCGGCCTTCGAAAAGCTCCGGCGCACCGGTGTATTCGGAGACGTCGATCACTTTTAGGCCGGCATCGCGCAGTGCCTTGGCGGTGCCGCCGGTGGAGAGGAGTTCGACCCCCATTTCCGCGAGTCCCTGCGCGAACTCGACCAGACCTGTTTTATCGGAAACGGAAAGCAACGCCCTTGTGATAGCCATGATGTGTTTGGGATGAGATACCGGAGACGGAGGTCGTTCCGGGCACGCCTCACCTATCGAACACCCACCTGCCTAGCAAGCGGGAATCCGCATCAGGAATCGCCGAGCCCGATGATCTGGCAAATGCCTTCCGAGTGGCGGAACATCACATTCCTGCCGCAAAGCAACGCTCCATACGTTTTTCCTTCATCCTTCGGCGAGGCGGCGGGGCGCGGATCGAGCGATAGCGCTTCCTTGATGACTCGTTGCGCACGTTCCGGTAGTTTCCCGAAATCCTCCCGCGCTCTCTCCCCGATGACCACCTCCACCCTCGTGATCGGCTCGCTGGCATAGCCGCCTGTTGCTTGCGGCAAGGCCTCGGCGTAAGGCAGATACGGCTTCACATCATAAATGGGTGTGCCATCGACGAGATCAACGCCGGAAACATGCAGCACCGGGGGTTCCATCCCATCCTCCGTATCCCAACTGAACCGGTCCAGCTTCACGAGAGAAAGCCCCAACCCGTTGGGGCGAAAAGTGGAGCGACTGGCGAACACCCCCACTCTTGTGTTCCCGCCTAGCCGTGGCGGCCTGACGGTCGGATGCCAGCCGCTGCCCTCGGTTTTATGAAACCCGAAGATGAGCCAGACATGTGAAAAACCCTCCAGACCGCGCACGGCCTCCACCGAACGATAGGGAGCTAGGAACTCCAGCGTCCCCCAAGCGGATGGACAAAGCCCCGGCTGGCGAGGCACGGCGAATTTCTCCCCGAAGCATGTCCGCAAGTATCCTATCGGCTCGATCTCCATGGCTTGTCTCTTAACGAAAAATCCCTCCGCCCCGGACGGAGCGGAGGGATTCTCGCGTGAAAGGTCACTTGGTTTTGATGTGAATGCTGCTGTGCACGATGCCGCTTTCCTTGCGGGATGTCCATGTCATGGAATCAAAATCACCGCAGGCCTTGATCAGGGACTCCATCTGCGCCTTGCCTTCCTTGAAGTCGGCGGCGGCGCTTTCCTCGGGGAAGATTTCAGCCGCGTTTTTGTCCACCATCTGGAGCATGTCCTTCGCGTAGTTGGTGATGGCGTTGAAGTTCACGTGAAACTTGAGGCCTTCACCGGTTTGGCCGCCCGCCGCGGCCTTGGACATGAGATCCGTGGCGTGCGTCTTCGAGGTCGAGGCCGCGAACCATTCATCGCTCACCGTGACCGATGGCAGAAAGTCGTCCTGGAAGAAGGGGAAGGAGAAAAACCAGGTGGTCATATCGTCCTTTTCAGAGCTGATCGGCTTCTGCATCGGGATTTTCTCACCGGTCATCTCGCCCACCTTGGCGAGTAAGGAAGTGACGTGCGTGTTCATCGCATCCCATGACTCAACCAGCTTCTTGCGATCCTTGACGGGAGCCAACATGGTGATGCGGGGAGCTTTCGCCTCATCCACCACCTTTTGCGGGATTCCGGGAACGGCGGGTATGCTGCCTTTCAGATCCATCACGATCGCCATCTCGTTGCCGAGACCACCCGACATCGCGCCGCCCATCGCGCTGCTAAGGCCTACCACATCGTCGCGGAACTGGGTGTCGAACATTTTCGTGTATTGCCTCATTTCCTCCATCTCGGGAGCCTCGATCTCGAGTTCGGCGAACTTGACCGTAGCGGCATACATCGTCTCGACGATGGCCTCGAGGTAATCACCCACTTTCGCGTCGTAAGCGGCGTTGCCCGGGATGTTGAGGAAAAGCATGTTGTCGCCGCTGTCGCCGAGGTGCGAGAGTGTTGTCTTCGCATCCCAATTGACGGCGCCACTGTCGCTACCGCCGAAGCTCTCGATTTTCAGGCCTTCCTCGGTGTAGGCGACCATTCCATAATCACTGGAGCTTCCCATCGCGAAAAGCTCCTTCTCGGTATCCGCTACGATCTGGAGCATGCCCTGGAGATCGCGTGTTTCACCCAGTCCGCCGCCTCCGGCGATGCCATCGCGCACGCCCAGTGCGTAGGAAGCCACTCCGCTCGTAGCCTCGATCAATTCGCCCAGCATCTCCTTTTCTCCGTAGATCATGCTGAGAAGTTTTTTATCGGCGTAGGCATCGGAAAAATTCAGCGAGTCCGTGGCGACCAGTGAATCCTTCACATCGGAGACGAGCTTCAGGGACTTCTCTGAGCCGCCGATCAGCATCACCACGTATTCGCCGATCGTTCCGGTAGCGACCACGAGATTCTTTTTCTTCAGCGCCGCCATGATGCCATCGGTGTTTTTCGCGCCGATCGCTTCGTCCATGGACGCCCTCTCGGCTTTCATCAGCTCCACCATTTTTGCTCCCAGAAGCTTGTAACCGGCAAACTTGGCACCACCGGCCTCGAACTCGATAGGCGCGGCCATCTCGCCGACCATGGCGAACATTCCCATGCTGCCGTTGACGAGCATCGCCGCCTGCTCGAGTTCGCCTTCCTTCGCACGGAAGGCGATGTAAAGCGGGGGCATCTCGGCCTTCTCCAGCAAGGCGATTCCGGACTCGGAATCCTCAAGCAGATTTTTCAGAAGCTCCGTTTCCATCTCCTTCGCCATGATCGCGGAAAAATCCTTCATATCTCCGGACTTCGCCAAAACCTGGGCGGCCTTGCCGAAAGCCTTCGCTTGGAAGTAGGACATGCGCTGGGATGCGGTGAGAAAATTCCCCATTTGTTCACCCGAGGTATCTCCCATTGCGATGGTTACTTCCTGGCCAAGCAAGGTCATGGCGTTGGGCATCTCCTCCTGAGGTTCTTCCTCCGCAGCCAGTCCATCCTCCGCCTGTTCGGCATCCGGCTCGCCGAGCACATCTTCCTCAAGCATCTCCTCTTCTGGCATTTCCTCGCCGATGTCCATCCTCGACCCAATAGCCATCTCCTCGAAGAAACCATAGAGCTTGAGCGCCTTGAATTGCTTGCTTGCCTCCCGGACATTATAAACTGACATCACCAGCTCCGTATCTGCCGGAAGGTATTTTGCGAAACCAAGCTTCGCAGCCCGCTCCTCATCGCTGAATGCAGCGGCGGGTGGCGGTGTGACCGCCTCCTTCACTTTCTCCACCACGGATGTCTCTGCTCCCGGCGCTTCCACCGTCTTCGGCTTCTCCTTGCAGGATATTACTCCGAGAATAAACGCTGAACCGAGACACCAAATGTTATATTTCATTTTCACGCGCCTAGAAAGAAAGCCTGTGACAAATGATCAAGCTCAAAATGGCAAAATGGCTATTAGGCAAATAGGGCGATCATTCGCCGCTTTGGTTCACCAGCGGGCCGTTTTGCCGGGGTGCTGCGACATTTCCGAACCAAAGCCGTATCCCGCCTAATGATACAAAAGCGGTGATTTCCCCCGCACTCAAAAGGCTCCGACTCCCCTAATCGAGCCGATCCCAAACTTGATCGTCCTGCTTGCGCAAACCGGAGGACCTTTGTGGATGAGATCGGGCTAATTCGCGGTTTCCATTCGATTTGGGCTGGCGGGGCTGGTCAATTTCTCCCAAGTTGGTCTCCTCATTTGACCCCACCACCATCATGAACATTGCAGAAAACATGGTTGCCACGATCGGTAACACCCCTCTCATACGCCTCAACCACATCACAAAAGGCCTGGAGGCCGAGATCTGCGTGAAGGCCGAGTTCTTCAATCCTCTCTTTAGCGTGAAAGACCGGATCGGCAAGGCGATGATCGAAGCCGGCGAGCGCGATGGACTCCTCAAGCCCGGCGGACTTATCATCGAGCCTACCTCTGGCAACACCGGTATCGCGCTGGCGTTCGTGGCGCGTGCGAAGGGATACCGCTGCATCCTCACCATGCCGGAGAGCATGTCGATCGAGCGCCGGGTTTTGCTGCGCCTACTCGGTGCGGAAATCGTTCTCACCCCCCGTGCGAGGGGTATGGGCGGTGCGATCGCCATGGCGAAAAAGCTTCTTGCGGAAACGCCAGGTGCGTTCGGCCCGGGTCAGTTCGACAACCCCGCCAACCCGCAGGTGCACCGTGAGACGACCGCCGAGGAAATCTGGCGCGACACGGACGGTGAGATCGACGCCTTCGTGGCGGGAGTAGGCACCGGCGGTACGATCACCGGCGTTTCCGAGGTCATCAAATCCCGGCGCGAAATGAAAACTTTCGCCGTGGAGCCGACCAATAGTCCGGTCATTTCCGGCGGGCAGCCGGGGCCGCACATGATCCAGGGCATCGGCGCGGGCTTCATCCCGGGCAACCTCAACGTAGGTATCATCGACGAGACGATCCTTGTCTCCAACGAGGACGCCTTCGCCACCGCGCAGGCGCTCGCCCAGCAGGAAGGTTTGCCAGCAGGGATTTCTACCGGCGCCAATGTCTGGGCCGCCATGCAGGTCGCGAAACGCCCCGAGTTCAAGGGCAAGCGCATCGTGACCATCGGCTGCTCTTCCAGCGAGCGCTACCTTTCCACCCCGCTCGCCGACAAGCTCCGGGAGGAATGCGCCGCGCTGCCGGTGCAGGAAATTTAGCCACAGATGGAGAAGAGAATGCACCGCGACCGCCGCGTTTCCCACCCCTAACGTTCAAATCCATGGAATTACAGGAAATCATCAAGAATCCCTTCGTGTGGGGTCTTGCCCTCGGGTTACTCGTTGCAGGCTTCATCCTGAAAAACGCGGTTTCTTCCAAGCTCCAGTTCAAGCGCGAGATCAAGCGCATCGAGGGCGAGATGCGCGACATGCAATCGCACCTGAATACGCAGATGAAGATCACCGCGACCGGCCACGAAGCGCTGACGAAACAGATCGAAGAGTTCAGGACACACAACGAGAATCTTCGGGTGAATCTGGCGGCCTTGCAGAACAAGCCGGACAAGGCGGAGCAACGCCAGTTTCGCATCCAGGAGATGGCGATCAGCGCGATGCGCGAACAGGCGCCGGGGTTCGCGGGAGCATGGGAAAAGGCGATGCGGCAGGCGGAGGTGGATATGGATTCCGCGGAAAGTGGTTTCACAAAATTGATGCGCAAAGTGGTTCCCGGCCTCGGTCATCCGGCGGCGAGGCAGCCCGCTTCCGACACACCATCCATCGAGACTCCGAGCGAACCCGCGTGACGTGAATTTTTTTCGATTGCGGTTGAAAGATGGCTCTACCGCGCATGCGTATGAATGCATGTTGGCAACGCTTTCAGGGCGGCCACCGCTCAGCGTCTGAGGGATACCAAAGATTCGGAGCGATGGCGGCTCGTATTTTCCCCCGTCGTGGAGTTCGTTTCCACGACGGGTTTTTTCTTTTCGCCTAGATGGCAAAAGCGGTTAACCTTCTCCAACGAACATCATGCTAAGTAAAAAGGAATTATTGGACATGCAGTTCATCGATGCCCGCGCGCGCCTGATCGATCTAGCCGCGTTTTTGGATCGGCTGGAGAGGCATGAGGGCGCTGACGACATCCGTCTGCGGTATTTCAGGGAGGCGCTGCCCATCCTGCAGGAACACCGCCCTGACCGCGCGAAGGCGGTGCTTGAGAAATTCTCCGACCACACCACCGAGCTTTCCGAAACCGCACCGTTCCAAGGAGCTTCCGGAGCACCCATTTCCTGACCGCCATGAGCTACATCGAACCCCACGCCCACATGGTCAGCCGCACGACGGATGATTACGAGAGACTCGCCATCGCGGGCTGCGAGGCGCTGTGCGAACCCGCGTTCTGGGCCGGCTTCGACCGCTCCTCGGCCGACGGCTTTTACGACTACTTCCGGCAGCTCACGGAATACGAACCGAAGCGCGCGGCGCGTTATGGCATCAAGCATTTCTGCTGGCTCTGCATCAACCCGAAGGAGGCGGATGATCCCGGCTTCGCGCGCGAGGTGATGGCGCTGATCCCGGAATTCATCGGCCGGGATAACGTGCTCGGCATCGGCGAGATCGGGCTGAACAAAAACACCCGCAGCGAGCTGAAGATTTTTGAGGAACACGTGCAGATCGCCCTCGATTACGACCTGCCCGTCCTCATCCACACCCCGCACCTTGAGGACAAGCTCAAGGGCACCAGGCTGATCCTCGATTCGCTGGCCACCTTTTCGAAACTCGACCGCTCCAAGGTGATCATTGACCACGTCGAGGAACACACCGTCGCCCATGTGCTCGACGCGGGCTACTGGGCGGGCATGACGCTTTATCCGGAAAGCAAATGCACTCCGAACCGGGCGATCGATATCCTTGAGGTTTATGGCAGCGAGAACATCTGGATGAACTCCGCCTGCGACTGGGGTGTCTCCGATCCCATGGCCGTGCCGAAATGCGCGCTGGAAATGAAGCGCCGGAAGCACACGCCGGAGATGATCCGCAAGGTGACTTACGACAACCCCGCGAAATTCCTTAGCCAATCCCCGCGCTTCAAGCTGTGATGAACGGAAATGGAAACAGGATGCGGGTGGCCTTTTACGACACGAAGCCGTATGATCGAGATTATTTCTCCAAAGCGGCGGAGGGAAGCGGGCTGGAGCCGGAATTCCATGAGTTCCGCCTAGGCGCCGCGAACGCGGCTTCGGCGGAGGGAGCTTCCGTTGTGTGTGTTTTCGTAAACGACAAGGTGGACCGCGAATGTCTCGGCCTTTTGGCGGGGAGGGGAGTGCGGATGGTGGCGCTGCGCTGCGCGGGTTTCAACAACGTCGATCTGGACGCCGCTCGGGAGCTCGGGATCAGCGTTGTCCGGGTGCCCGCCTACTCTCCGCACTCGGTGGCGGAGCACGCGGTCGCGCTTTTGCTGACACTGAACCGCAAGATCCACCGCGCCTACAACCGTGTGCGCGAGATGAACTTTTCACTCGGAGGGCTGGTCGGATTCGACCTGTATGGCAAGACGGTCGGCATCGTGGGCACAGGAAAAATTGGCAGGGTGGCGGCGCAGATTTTCCGAGGTTTCGGCTGCGAGGTGCTGGCCTGTGATCCGTTTCCACAGACCGAATGGGCGGAGCGCCACAGCGTGCGATATGTGGAGATGGACGCGCTGCTATCTGCCGCGGATGTGGTGAGCCTGCACCTGCCCCTCAACCCCGCGACCGCGCACCTGCTCAACGCGGATACGATTTCCCGGATGAAACGCGGAGCCTATCTGGTGAACACAAGCCGCGGCAAGCTGGTGGACAGCGTGGCAGTGATCTCCGCGCTGAAATCCGGCCACCTCGGCGGTGTGGCGCTCGATGTCTATGAGGAGGAGGAAGGTGTGTTTTTCGAGGATCTCTCCGAATCGCCGATGCAGGACGATGTGCTCTCGCGGCTGCTGACATTCCCGAATGTGCTGGTCACCTCGCACCAGGCTTTCCTCACGGAGGAGGCGCTGACAGCCATCGCGGAAACGACGGTGGACAGCCTGCTTCGTTTTCTGGAAGGAAGGGAAGCCGTGCCGGAGAGGGTTCTTGCGTGAGAACGGCTAGGTTTCTCCCTTCAACGCGTCCTCCAGCGTCTTTACCCGGGCTAGGAGTTTGGGGAGGCGGCGGACGTGGGCTTTGAGTTTGTTGTCTTCTGATATGGGTAGGGCGGGCATACCGGCATAGGTGATGCCGCCTTCAAGGCTGGTAGTTGCGCCGGTGCGGGCGGCAAGGATGGCTTTGGAACCGATCGTCACATGCCCTGCTACTCCCGCTTGGGCGGCGACAGTGACGTAATCCTCCAGCTTGGAACTGCCAGCAATGCCGGTCTGTGCGATGATAAGGCAGTGCTTGCCGATGATCACGTTGTGACCGATCTGGACGAGGTTATCGATTTTCGTGCCCTCGCCGATCAAGGTCTTGCCGAAGCGGGCACGATCTACCGTGGTGTTCGCGCCGATCTCCACATCGTCGCCGATTTCCACGATGCCGACCTGGTCGATTTTGACGTGCTTGCCGTTTAAAAACTCGTAGCCGTATCCATCGGAGCCGATGACTGCGCCGGGCTGGATGATGACGCGGTTGCCCAGGATACAGCGTTCGCGGATGGTGACGTTGGCACCGATACGACAGTCGCTTCCGATCACCGCGCCGGACTGGATCACGGCGTTAGGGCAGATCACTGTGCCATCGCCAATGGACGCACCGTCCATCACCACCGCGCCCGCTTGGATGCAGACTTTATCGGCATCAAACTGGGCGTTGGGAGATACCGAGGCGAGTGGGTGGGTGCTGGGAATAAACGTTTCGGATTCGTTGGCGAAGTGCCGCACGACGACTGCGAAGGCCAGTGATGGGTTTGGGACAGCGATGAGAGCGGAGGGATGATTTCCGAAATCATGGCCGATGGGGACGATCACCGCGCCCGCCTTGGTGGCGAGAAACTGAGGCAGGTATTTCTCGTTTCCCAGGAAACTGATGTCCTCCAGGCTGGCCGTATCTAGCGCGGCCATTCCGGAAAAAAGAGAACCCGCCTCACCGCGGATGATCGTGCCATCGATGCGGTCGGCGAGTTCCGAAAGACTCAGGCTGGTTGCCAAAGTGGACGGGTGCTGGATTTACTCCTCTACGGGAGCGGGAGTTTCCTCGGCGGGAGCATCTCCCTCGGCGGGGGCGTCCTTGTTAAGGTTTTTAAGGAGGCCGGCGGTGATGTCGGTGGCGTCCTTGGTGTAGAGGAGGAGGGGAACCTGCGAGGTGCTGAGGCCGGATTTGTCGAAGACGTAATCGTAGTCGTCGGTCTTCGCCTGCTCCTCAACGAGCTTGCGGATTTCCTCAAGGATGCCCTTCATGCGCTGCACCATCTTCTCGTTGAGCGCCTGGTTGCGGCGCTGGAGGAACTCGCGGCGCTCGCGGTCGAGGGCGATGCCCTCCTGCTGCTGCATCTGCCAATCCTTGAACAGTGCTTGTTTCTTGGAATCGTTGATCGACGGATCCTCGATCTGCTTTTTGAGGTTGCCGAGGTTGGTTTCCAGCTCGCGGATGCGGGCGAGGCGCTCGTTGTTGTCCTTCTGGATGCGGGCGCGCTCGACGTTGATCTGCTTCTGGGCTTCGTTGGTGCGGAAGTATTGCTTGAAAAGCTCCTGCATGTCCACGGTGGCGATCTTGAGCTTGTCTTCCTGGGCGGCGGCCATGGAAACGAGCGATGCGGCGAAGGCCACGCAGAGAAAACGTCTGATAAGAGTCATGATTTGTTTGGGGTTGCGTATGGTTGCAGGGCGACTTTGGGGGCAAAATCCGAGGTCGTCAACGCACAACCTCGGCGCATTTTCCCTGGGTTCCTCCATGAGGGAAAAGATGAATTCGAACCACAACCGGAGCGAAGTGGAGATAGTCGGACTGGAAACTTCCCATCTTTCCGGCAATCCGCGTAGTTGATCACCGCATGGCTGCTTGCCAAGCGGGTGGCGGTGGATATCGTCGGCCTCGTAAGGGGAAATGACGCCATTTTTGCGGAAAATTCTGGGGATGAACTGGGTGCTTGTGTTCGTAATGTACGCACTACTCATCTTCGGGGTATTCATGATCGAGAGCGCGGCGAGGCATCTGCCGGTTTCGCCTGAAAAGCTGGCTGAGTTTGGTTCCGCCGGCGGATATTTCGCCTGGATGCAGAAAAATTGGATTGTGGTGGGTAGTGTGGCCTATTTCGCGGCGGCTCTGATCGATTATCGTTGGATCCGTTGGCTCGGGGTGCCGCTTTATGCTGTCAGCCTGGGGTTGATGGTAATGGCGATGCAGGCCGACGATGATGTGCACCGTCTCGTGATCGGGGGGCTCAGTTTCCAACCCGCGCAGCTCGGCGTGACTTCCGGGATCGTGATGATCGCATGGCTCATGCAGGATATGCCGAAGCTTCATCCTTTGCTGGGGGATCCCTTCATTCGGATCGGGACGATTGGCTTGGTATCCGTCGTGCCTTTCCTGCTGGTCATGAAAATGGGGGACATGGGTTCCGCTCTGGTGTGGATACCAGTTGTCGTGGTGGCCCTGCTCGTGGCTGGCATTCCGTTCCGCTTCCTGAGCTTGATTGCCTTTGTCTCGGCGGGCGTATTGCCCATTCTTTACTTTGTGATCTTGCCGCTCGTTTCGGAACGCGGCCCTGACCGCATCGATCTGTGGCTGCGGATGATGAATGGTGAGGAAGTCGATATCAAAGGGGACGGCTACGCGCCTCACAACGTCTCGATGGCGGTAGGCAAGGCCGGCTGGAGCGGCTTGGGTTGGAAGGCTACGGCCGAGAGGGGATCTCTGCATGACAAGAAATTCATCCCGCATCTCACGGCGCACAATGACTTCATTGTAGCGGTCATTGCCGAGGAATTGGGGTTCCGGGGAATGTTGCTGCTGCTAGGGGCGTTCGCCCTGCTCATGATCCAGGGGCTGTTCATCGGCTTCTACAGCCGTGATGTTGCGGGACGACTCATCGTTTGCATGGTTGTGGCGCTTTTTTTCGCCCATATCTATGAGAACATCGGGATGTGTGTTCTGTTGATGCCGATCACCGGTATTCCCCTGCCGTTGGTGAGTTACTCTGGTACGTTTGTGGTAATCTGCATGTTCCTGCTCGGGCTTGTGCAGAGCGTTTGGGTTCACAGACTGCGGCACCGGACGGAAACTCCACAGTTTTAGGACGGGTTGCCGGATAAGAAGGAATTTTTGAACGACAAGGTGGCGAGATTCTCGAACGACTCCCCGAGCGGGGAGTTCTGCGCGAGAAGGACGAAATCATCGTATTCAACCTTTTCCGCTGCTGGCCAGAATGCCCGTGCTGTCAGATTCGTGGTGATCCATTCCACGCAGGCTTTCGCCGATTCCAGATCCTCTTCGGAAAAGTCGTCCCAGATGGAGAACTTTACGTTTTCCTCGGTTTGGCCAAGGTGGATGTAGGTGGGGATCGGCGTTTCTGCGGAGCCTAGGCCGCGTGCGAGGGCGTAGAGCGGGAGCTGTAGGTTTTTCCAGAAAAAGGAAGCGGGCTTGCCTTTGCTGTCGGTCTTATCGAGGAACGCGGGGCAGCCTTGCGTGAAATGGAGCGGAACCTTGGTTTTTGCGGTGATCTTTTGCCGGTGGGATAAATCCACTTTCTCCGCCTTGCCGGTCTTGTAGTCGATCACGCGGATCTGCCCGGACTCGCGGTGGCGGTCGATGCGGTCGATCTTGCCCGAGATGGTGAACGCGCCAGACGGGATCGCGAACTTGCTCTCGATCTCGATGATTTCCCAGCCCTCCGCGGCGGTCACTGCTTGCACGGCAGCGAACCATTCGAGCCGCTGGCGGATGGAGTGGGTCTGAATACGGATCGCGAGCGGAGGGTTTTTCCCGAACTCCCGGAGCATCACCTCATCAAGTATGGAGGACAGCGAAGCCGCGATTTTCAGAGGATCGGTGAGGCGGCGTTTCTCCGGATCGTTTCCCCAGATTTCGACGACAAGGTGGGTGATGGAGCCGAAATCCCGCGCGTTCATTTCCCGGCGGTCCGGCTCCGGCACACTCATGCGGACGAGGTGCTTGAGGTAGAAACGGAACGGGCACGCGAGGTAATCGCGCAGGGCTGTGACGCTGATGCGCTCCGGCAAATCGACGACGAGCGGTTGCCATTTCCAATCCCGCGTCCAGATGAGATCCGCTTCCGGCGGCTCGATCTCGCGGAACAGGTTCTCGATGGTGGGGATGAGTGCCGAGCGCGGTACGCGGAGCAGCAGGCGGGAAGGGAGGAGGGTTTCGCCGCCCGGGCCGTTCTTGCCGCAGATTAGGTGTGCGGAACCGGTTTCGCGACGCATCATGAGCATGGCGTGTAGGAGGTAGGCGTCGCGGGCATGGCGGTCGGTATCGGCGGTGAGCTTGAGGGCACGGCGGATATTTTCGGAAAGCCATGGTTCGCCGCCGGGGCGCGAGGGCACAAAGGCCTCGTTCATACCGCAGATGACAAGGTGCGCGCCCGGCTCGTAAAGCAGCTCCAGCCAGCCCTGGACATCAATCACGCGGTC
>Ga0247836_1002075_pt1 | contig 30161 bp, 29 predicted proteins | sample LaCruzMarch2015__4_FD_187116 | JGI IMG/M metagenome (GOLD analysis project Ga0247836, IMG submission 187116) | Freshwater microbial communities from meromictic Lake La Cruz, Castile-La Mancha, Spain - LaCruzMarch2015_14m | ecosystem: Environmental > Aquatic > Freshwater > Lake | place: Spain... | reverse complement strand
AAAAACATACTGTTAATACTAAAGATTGTAAATTAGCAACGGTTGAGCATAAATATAAGTCAATTTGTATTGTTAGATTGTCTGCCCTCGGCGATGTATTGATGCTTGTGCCTTTAATAAGGACGTTACAACTAAATTTTCCAAACACCAAAATCACATGGGTAATATCACGTCCGGCTTATGATTTAGTATCTGGTATAGAAGGGGTTGAGTTTATTGTTATTAATAAGCCAAATAGCTTAAGTGATTATTGGCGATTTAAAAAACAAATGCGAGGAAGAGCTTTTGATATTTTATTAGCAGCTCAAGCATGTTTAAGAGCGAATTTATTATATCCTTTCATTAATGCTGCGCGCAAAATTGGTTATGATAAATTGCGGGCAAAAGATTTACATCGTTGGTTTATTAACGAAGAAATTACTCCTGGTAATGATCATACTTTAGATGGTTTTCTTAAGTTTGCTGATTGCCTTGGCATTAAGAAAAAAGAGATTAGTTGGGAACTCCCCATTGATGATGATTGCCGTATCTGGGCCAATTCACAGCTCCCAAAAGTCAATGGTCCTATTGTTTTAGTAAATCCTGCTTCTAGTAAGTCTGAGCGTAGTTGGCAAGTTGAACGTTATATTGAAGTTATTAAATATTTAATATCAGCAAAGCACGCAACTGTTATTTTAATCGGTGGACCTGGTGCATATGATAAATCATTAGGTGATGCAATAACTGCCAATATAACTCTAACAAATTTGATCGGTAAAACAAAACCTATGCAACTTTTGGCATTGATTAAGCAAGCTGATGTATTACTTTGTCCAGACACAGGTCCATCTCATATGGCGGTAGCGGTTGGTACTCCAGTTGTTGCCCTTCATGCAGTTACTAGCTCTAAAGTTTCTGGTCCTTATACTTTTATGGATTTTGTCGTTGATTGTTATGACGAGGCAGTATTAAAAATTTTAAATAAAACACCAGAAACTAATATTTGGGGAATGCATGCACATGGTAGTGAAACAATGAAACTTGTGCAGGTTAACGATGTCATTGCAAAATTAGAATTAGTTTTATCAAATATAGGGCCTTTTGACAATTAATAATTTGCGTCACGTAACTTTTTCGCTGGACGCCGAGATTTATAAGATTAATTGTCAACATACCCTATAATATGCAGATACAATTGTCTTGACCTGGTATCTACTCAATTTCTGTTAAAATTATTGTGTTTGTGTTAAATCTTCTGTTACTTGAAATGATCCTTCATTTATAGTCGAATTTAAAAGAAGTATCATGGTGTTTGTTAATAACAATCTTTCCTGTTGTTGGCGAGATAAATATAATTGGTAGTTTATTTCTGCAAGTAAAGTGACCATTTCTTTTTGAATGGTTGCAGAAGATGCTCCATTAATTTGATTCAGCCATTGTTGATTTTTTCCCCCATCTTTAGGGTTATACAATCTCCAAGTTGCCATAGTAAATTCATTTAGTGCTTGGCTAGTTGCTTGTGACGAATCGTTTGAATCTACTGTTTTTTGAGGAATCCTTTTTGATAATATATAGTATAGATTACTAATACCAACAGATTTTTGTGCAGCAAATACCCGTAGTTTCGTAAAATAAGATTCTAAAGTGTCTTTTGCAGCAACTTGGGAGTATTTATCAAACACATCACCCACATTATTTGCTCGTTTAGAAAGACTATCAAAGTCTTTGCGTTTAATTAGTGTTAACGGTGATAAGCTTCCGGTTGAGTAACGAATATAATTAGCCGCTTGTTGTAGTTGATCTTGTGCTTGAAGCGTTTTATTTTGTTTATTGTCAGGACTGCCAGAGGAACCATTAGGGGCTTCATTAGATTTAGTAGAATACATTAAGGGTGCTATTAGAGTATTACTGTTTAGTTGGCTTAGATAACTTTTTATATAGTCATATTGGTATATTTGATTAAATTCTGGTAAACCACCAGTTGTGATTTCCTTTATCTCTAAATTAGTTAAAATTGAATTGCAATTTTCTGTCTTATCTCCTTTTGCATCCATACAAAAACTGTAGTCTGGTGTTCCAACCATGTTCAATAATGATTGGTTTACTGGATCTGTTTGATAAGTATTTTGATCTATTTTTGAATTTACAGAAACTTTTGATTTTGAATCAATGGATTCATATGATTTGAATGTGGCATTAGAAAAATCATTAATAATTTTTACATCGGTGTTGTTACTTGGTACAAACTCTGAAAATAATGAATTAACAGGTATCGATTGTAAAAATGTATTAAATAAACTAGTATAAAAAGCTGTTTGTGAAGGTTGTTGTTGCTGGCCTTTAAAAGGTATGCCGAGTATTGTGGCGGTTAAGTTAAGTAAGGATGCAATACCAGGATCTGGTTGTGCAGTTAAATCATAACCAATGTATGAGCCTAAATTTATTAAATGTTTGTCTAAATTATCAGCTTTATCGGTAGAAGTATCATCAAAAAATGGGTTTAAAGGAAGTTCAACCTCAGCATATAAAGGATTTAATAAAATTGAAAATACTAATAAAATTGGTAGCATTAGTTTATATATAGTTTTCATTATTCCTCTCCTTCAAGAGCACGAGCTATAATTTTTAGTCTGGATTCAGAAAAAACTCTGGCAAGTAAACGAAGTCTTTCAAAAATGATATTGCGTTTTAGAAAGAAACTAGCAGTATCATCACCTTTAGTACTGGTATCTTCAGCATGAATTAATATTTTTGATGCAGAACCTGGTTGAACTGTATCTAATGCTTGCAAAAGTCTTAGTCCTCTTCCTGATTTTATGTTTCCTACTAAGCTGATAAATTTATCTTCCTGAGCCAACATGCTTATGTCAATTGATGAAATGTCATCAAGTTCTTGTCCTAACTTTTTAATTGTTTCTTCAAGCTCATGGTTGCCGTCTAAAGTCCAATCTTCTACTGACTCCATAAAAGTAATAACTCGATAAATCATCGGGTCAAGATAATCATTCCAGTACTGTGAAGCGGCTTCATGACTCAGATCGGGCATTTTTTACTCTTTTTTTACGTTTTGTGCAATTTTCATTTGCACCATCTATATTTATTATCTTATATTATAAGATATAAATGTCTATCGGAAAAATATAAATTTATGAAAAAAAAATCAAGATCAAAAATTAGGACTTTTTTAAAAAATATATTTAAAATTCGGTATTGGTCTGATTGGACAAGGATCAAGACATTTATGACATACCTTGCAAATGGGGTGAAGAGTTTGTTTGTTCTTCAAAAGCCTAAAAACAGCGAATCATTTGAGCAAGCTAAGAAACGTTTAAATTTGACAGATAAAGCCCTTCTTGAAAGACAATATGGATTACTTAGAGTTAGTATAATTTTAGTGGTATTTGCGTTTTTAATGTTAATTTATTCTTTATACCTTTTGTTTTCCTTGCATATAATGAGCGGCTTACTTAGTTTAGTCGTTATGTCCTTAGCGCTTATTTTAGCTTTCAGGTACCATTTTTGGTATTTCCAAATTAGAAATTGCAAATTGGGCTGCTCTATCAAAGAGTGGTATAGACAAGGATTATTGGGTTATAAACAATGAAAAAACTTATTACTATATTGTTCACAATTTTCCCTATTCTTTCTCTTGCTGATAATTCTTCATTAAGTTTTACCCCTCCCCCCGGCGATTATTCAGTTGTATTTCTAGGCAATCTTTTTGGAGTTGTAGATGGAGTTTTACATGGAACTGGCAGCCAAATTATGGGAGCCATTTTCTCCGTGTTTAATGCGGCAGTTCTTGCCCTAGGCGGTATTATTATTATGTATACACTTATAGTGTCTACGATGAATACGGCTCATGAAGGACAAATGCTTGGTCAAAAATGGTCATCTATTTGGGTGCCAGTGCGTGCAGTAATGGGTCTCACCTTATTGATACCTAAGGCTTCTGGATATTGTTTAATGCAGATTTTTGTTATGTGGATTGTGGTGCAAGGAGTGGGCGCTGCAGATAAAGTTTGGAATGCGGCCCTTAGTTATTTAAATCGTGGCGGGGTAATTGTGCAAGGGCAAATGGACCCATCAAAAGATTTATTAGAAGGGCCGGTCGGAAGTAACCGAGGCCTTGCAACAGGGGCATATAGAATACTTGCAGGCCAGGTATGTATGCTAGGATTACAGAGTCAATTATCAGCTACATTAGATATATTAAAGAAGGAAAAAGAAAAGTCTACTGGAATTTGTTCACCAAGCAATCCGGGATACGGGGCGACAATAGAAAAATTTTGTACCAGTACTGTGCCTAATTTTATTTCCAGTGTTAATTTTATTGATATTCAAAATAATGCTGATAGCGGTTTGACTTTTTATAAAGCTCCTATGCCTAATTTTGAAGATGAGCCTTTTAAAATGCTAAATGGAATTTGTGGAACAATCACGTGGAATAAATTTACAATAGATGCAAGTAAAATGAATACGCTAACTAAATCTGATTTAGATACAGCAACTATGTCAAGGGCTATAGCTCTTCAGCAAATGTATCTTGATTTATCCGCAGTTGCCCAAGTAATGATTAATAATAATCCACTGATTAAGAAGCCAAACTCAAATAATAATAAACAAGATAATAATTACACAGCTGTAGCACAGCAGCAATTTGGTATCCCTCAAAATGCTATGGGGGTCGCTTGTGTTAGTAATTCGCCTGAATGTGTTAATTGGGGGCCTGTATCTGGGTCCAATAGCGCTGTATTATTTAGTGGTACAGAGTTTATAGGCGCTATATTAGATTATAATGGTATTATGATGCCTTCATTGACTTTGATCCAACAAAGTAATAATAGTCAATCAGCTGGAAATGAGCGTGAGTTTATTAAAGACGCAAATTCTAAAGGCTGGATTATGGCCGGAAGTTATTTTTATAAATTAATTCAATTAAATCAGTCAGCCACCAATTTTTCTTACGATGCGGGAAACAAAAATAATAATCTATTAGTAGATAAAGATATAGGTTTTGAAAAAGCGGATTCGATCCCTGGGGCAAAAGTTGGAGAAATATATGATAATTTAAGTAATCCTTTTTCATCCGACAATATAAGTTGTAATGCCAATAGTAATTATGGATTCTTATGTCAGTGGTTAGATAGTATAAAAACAACCACTATAGTTCCAATTTTAGGACTTATTGGAGGTTATAGTGGAAGTGGTTTTAGTGATATGCCAGATAAAGCTAGCACAATTGATGTGGATTTTAAAACAAACAATCCTCATACTGACAAACTCGTTTCATCTACAGTACTTGGATTTGCAACTAACTCCATGCTTTTAAAGCTTCCAGGGCAGCCAGGGCAGGGAGGCGTAAAATTTGCAAATAAAATAGATTTTCAGGTCACTTATAATATAAATCATTTAGATCCAATAGATTTTGATTGTGGAGAGATAAGGTTTTTTATTTTATTCAAGGTTTGTTATGGCCGAATGATGGGTAACATAATGTATAATTATATTCTCAGGCCACTGATTAATACTTTCCTTGACATGATCAAGCCCTCTATTGACTTTTTCTTAAGTATGTTAATAACTAATCCTTTGCATGCTATCGCAATAATATTTAAACAAGGGGTCCATCTTATTTCTAAGCCTGGTATAAATCCAATTATTGCGCTAGCTAATATGGGTACTTACTATATTAACTATGCGATGAGTTTCTTTGTCACATTAACAGGTCTTACCATTACTGTAGGTTTGGTTTTATCTATGGTTGGTGGTGGAGCTGTAGTTTTAGCTTTGATTGCGGTATTGTCTCCTCTTTTTATTGCCATGATTGGAATAATGTTAGAAATAGGCTTTGTTACTGCTTATTATGTGCCTCTTGTACCATATATAATATTTACTTTTGGTTCTATTGCATGGTTAATGGCAGTTATTGAGGCAATGGTGGCGGCTCCCATAGTCGCATTGGGGGTTACACACCCTGAGGGTGAAGGTGCCCTTGGTAAGGGTGAGCAGGCAATTATGATTTTGATGAATGTATTCTTAAGACCTTCATTGATGATTATAGGTTATATAGCAGCAATTTCATTGACTTTTGTAAGCGTATGGATAATTAATGCTGGATTTGATGAAGCTATTTCAATTATACAAAATAAAAGTCCTATTGATCCACCTTCTTTATTGGATCCCGAATATGCTAAGAAGTCTGCTGAGAATTTTGTTAGTGATATTAGTAAATTTTTTCAAAAGATATCTGGTAATTGGAAAGAGCTAGATGATTACTATAATGGAAAAGATTTAGACCATGAGCCAGAAACTGGATATGTAAGTTGGGCAGGAACCTTTGGGTATTTCTTTGCAGTTGTTACATATTCAATGATGTATCTAATTGCGGTGCAGAAATCATTTGGATTAATAGCGGCTCTTCCTGATAAGGTTTTACGTTGGATTGGTGGGCAACAAGAAAATATTGGCCAAGAGTCTGCAGGATGGGGTGAGGAAGTAAAAGGTAAGATTGAAAAAGGTGGCGATAAAATGGCGGCGGCGGCTGTGCAGTCACAAAAAGCTGCTGCTGCAGCAGGAAAAGAAGGTGCTGATTATCTTCTTGGCAAAAATAAAGGTTCAACGGGTAGCGTATCTGGAAAATCAAAATAAGATAAATAATTTAGCTAATCTTAGATTTTGTTGATAATTCATCTTTTGAATCCCGGTTACCTGCGGCTTTTTCCTGAGAGATCCTCACAAAATTTAATCATGGTGGGGATTCTCCTGTTGAGCCTTAAAAGGGCGCTGACAAAGCCTATTTAATGCGTTTTTAAATTACTCTTGTGTTATCGCCAACCCTTTAGTCAAAGCCCGCCCACTAAAAAAACATAAGATAAGGCGGAAGTAAACTTAGCTGATTAGGACTGAAAATCAGCAGCTTTGCCTATTTATTTAATTAAGAGTCTTGCAAGCCATGCGGCAAAAGTAGCGATGGCGGCATTAATGAGTAAAATACTCATCCGTTGGTAAGATTGTGTCAGAATTTTTTTAAGACCTAAGACATATTGCGGTAACTTTTTATCTCTAATAATATTTTTCTTCAATTCTCATTCTCTGCCGTCTCTTGCTTTTCCCTCTATATAGAAAGAACTTTACTGGCACTTTTCCATAATTTGTTAATAGTCCGTCTACAATATAAGAAGGTGTTGAGGTTGCTTGCTCAAAATAATCAGAACTTAATTTCAATTGTTGAGTATCATCCATGTATATCGCATTTTTGTGTCGTAATCGCCCTGGTGTGATTATCAACACACACTAGTCGTTTAGCTTAAATATTCTTAGTCCCCGCGATAATTAGTTTATATACTCTTTCACTAATTATGCCTTGGTCAAATTTTGCTTTCGCATCTACTGTCATTGATTGACCACGTTGGCGAACAAGCTTTCTTGTGGTGGTGGTGATTTCATTAGGGTCTCCCTCTAGGAGGGTGTCTCTTGCTTCTTCATCGAAAACTAGATATTCACGTAATGCAACTCTTTTGTTATCAACGGTGGGAACAAGCTTTTGCCAAATACATAAACGTATGGTTTCTAAGATATCAATAGTTCGACCAAGACGTTCTTCTCCTGCAAAAGATGTGACTAGACGCCGCATGGTTTCTGCAACACCAGAAGTATGAAGAGTTGTATATACAGGATGTCCTGTAAGAGCCGCTTCAAGGGCTGCACTTATAGTCTCAGCATCACGACACTCTCCAACCATAATGAGACGAGGTTTTCGGCGTAAAGCATTACGCACACCTTCGGCAAAGCTAGGAAGGTGGCGCGGAATTTCTGATTGGCTAACAATAGAAGAAATAGTTTCAATTTCATCATAGACGAATTCTATTGGGGCCTCATAAGTTAAAACCTTTCGGTTTGAATCCTCATGTTCAATTAAGTTGCGGATTATAGATGCTAAAAGCGTAGACTTACCAGAACCAGTAGCTCCTGTAATAAATACAATCCCTTCTTGAGGAGAAATAGCTTCAAGTATATTATCAGGTAAATTCATTTCCTCTAGTCGAGGTGGTGTGGTTGGAATAGTTCTTAATGTTAATTGTATTGCATCATGCCCCTCAACGAGACAAGCTGTGGCATTAACACGATAGCGGTAACGTACCCCGCGATTAGGTTTGAACTCATAGTGAGTATCAATATCTTTGCCTGCTAAAAGTTGTGTGGTTGCATTTGGTCCATAAACAGCATTAATTAAATCACCAAGTTCGGTATTTGAAAGTTTGCGGTTAGTTAGTCGTATTAATACGCCATAAACCTCAGCAAAAATTGGTTCATTGGTTTGTATAGTGATATCTGATGCGCCAAGTTTTTCAGCATGTTCAAGCACCCTATCCATAAAAATAGGTGTAAAGCGTGTTGGCTCATCTGGCATTAAATTTATATGTGAATTATCCAACAAAAGCTCCTCTAATTAATCGGAGCAATTACTGGCTGCCAAGCTTTGCTTGTTATTGTGAGCTTGGAAGTTTTGATTAATTTCTCCATATCCTGCAATTGTTTCAGTTCTTCTTCATCTTTTGCAACAGCAGCTCTCCATTCCTTACTATTAGTATTTAATGCAGGTAACGCTGTTATTCGTAATACTCTATCATCAATACGTATTTCTTGGCTATCGCCTGTTACACCAAGATCAGTGTCAGAAACGTAAGGAGGTGACACCATGTTCATGGCCAATAATTTTCTATACAAAATCATGCCGGCAAAGTCTTCTTTAATTCGTGAAATACTTTCTTCAATTATGATGTTTGCTTGGTCAACACCATTTTTCCAGCCTTTTTCAACATTAGTACACCAAATTAAACGTTCTTCTTTATTCTTTGGTAGTAATGTAACATGAGGGTAGTCAGGTTTTTTGTAGTCCATCCACAAATATTGACGCCAATTTGGTGGGGTGGTAATGAAGCGTGCTTGTTTTGCGACTTTATAAGTGCGGTCTGATACACGAATAGTTTGTGTGTCAGCAAGATTTAAGGTGTTCCTTCCCTCAAGAAGTACAGGTGGTAAAACATTGTGCTCAAGGGTTAGTGAGTTAAAATCATATATGGTGTCAAGATAGCGAGCTTGTTTTACTAATTGTTCATTAACATATTTTGCTCGCCAAGCTAATCCTGCTTGGGCTCCTAAACTTAAAGAGGTTTCTTTTATTGCCATTTCTCTGATTTTAGTCATCGATTTATTAGAGCCTGAGCGTGAGGCTTTCGCTCCAGCCATAGCTTGTAAACCCGCAAGCGATTCAGTATCACCAACTTGTTTGGTTGACGTGGCGCAAGCGCAGATAAGCGCAAGAGGTATTACTGTTATATAACTACGAATATATTTTAGCATAGCGCAATTCAACTACCTGACTGTTAGGATAAACATGAATGTGTGCCTTTTTTCCTGCCTGATAATCAATGTTACGTAAGATTTCAGCTAAGCTTTCATCTTCGACATTAAGACTAATTAAAACAGGAACCGCAGGTTCTTTGCCAAGAACACGCAGGCGATAGTGAGCAGCTTTTGCAACACGTGCAGTTAATTCATTTATCGGTCCGGACCAATCGACGGATGCTCTTGCTTGCAAATTATAAGAGTTAGGGATAGTAAGAGTGTTGTCTTTATTTTGTGGTTTTATAACCTTCTCTATTCTTGCCATCTGTAGCATTGAGTCACTTACCGAGCTTGCAGCTTCAGCGAGCTTAATGCTTGCATCATCACTTGGGTCGTTATGTGGTGGCTTTTTATAAGTTGTGCCAGCACAGCCTAGTAGTAGGGAGGATGTTAATAAAAGCAAAACTAGCTTTTTGTTCATCAATGCCTTTAATAATCAGTTTATCTTATATCGATTGAAACAGGAGCTTGGACCTTTGTCAAGGTAGTCTCGTAATTTTCTATAGTTTTTTATATATGCTATAAATAACTTGTCCTGTTTTTTTAGATTTTAGCTCTTGCCATATTGATTTATTTATAATTATTTCTTCACCTGATTCAAGATAAAGTAAACCTTCTTTTTCTAAGGCGTTCGAATTTTCTATAGCATTTATGCAGATAGGAAGATAATTTTTTGCGAAAGGTGGGTCAAGAAAAATTATATTAAATGTTTCTTTGGTTTCTGTTAAAAATTTACAAGCATCATTTTTTTCTATAGAAATTGAAGGAGAATTAAAATTATTAGCTTCTTTTATAAGGTTTAAATAAACCTTGGAATTATTTTCAAGTAATTTTACGCTTAATGCGCCTCTTGAATACGCTTCAAAACCAATGGCGCCACTTCCTGCGAAAGCATCAAGACATTTAGACCCGCAAATATCGTTCATTAACCAATTAAATAAAGTTTCGCGTACGCGATCAGGGGTCGGTCTTAAGCCTTCAACCATAGGAAAATGCAATTTTTTTCCACGATGTTTCCCGCCAATTATACGAATAATCTGGTTCATGTTTTATTACCCTTTTTTGCCGACACTAACTTGTAATAATTTATTTGGCTTAATTAATAGCTCTAATGCTAATTTTATTTCTTTAAGAGTAACCACATTTATTTTTTCAATATAAGTAGTCATAAAATCATCTGGCATTTGATAAAAAGCTATTTTTAATAACATATTAGCAATATTTCTATTACTTGCTAGGGATAAAGGGAAGCTACCAGTTAAATATTGCTTGGCCGCAACTAGTTCCTCTTCATTGGCACCATTATTAATAAATTCTGTTAGAGTATCGCGTGCTACCTCAAGTGCTTCTTTAGTATTTGCTCTTTTGGTAGAAAAACTAATTATAAATGGGCCCTTAGCTTTCATAGGCGCGATTTGGCTTGACACCCCATAAGTAAGCCCTCTTTTTTCACGTAGCTCTTTAGATAATTGTGAATCTAAAGAAGAGCCACCGCCTAGAATATAATTTCCAACGAGCAAAGGGAAATAATTAGGATCATGATGAGTTATTGCTAATTGTCCTAGGTATATAACTGTTTGAGAGGCTTTGAATGGTACTTCTATATCCATTTCTTCTGATAATTCATTTGCTAAAGGTATTTTTTCAGCTTCTTTTCCTTCTGGTAGATCTTTGGTGATTTTCTCGGATATTTTTCTCGCATTTTGCTCATTAATCGCGCCAACCAGGACAATGATGGCATTTTTACTAACAAAGTATTTGTGGTAAAAATTTTTGACTTTATCAACTGTTAAATTATTGACACTATCTTTATTGCCAATAACTGGGTGAGCATAAGGGTGATCTTTATATAGCATTTGAAAAAATGCTTGATTAGCAATAGCTTCAGGTGACTCTAAAGTTTGCTTTATAGCCATTAATTGCTGGCTTTTTTCTTGCAGAAAAGCATCTTCTCGGAAATCTGGGTGGGTAATTATGTCTTTATATATTTCAATTGATTCATTTAATGGTTTAGCATCCGTCAATGTTTTAAGATTTAAGACAACCATATCTTGGTTATTTATAGCTTCATATTGTGCGCCAGTGTCAGCGAGTTTTTCAGCTATATTTTTAGAGTCTTCTCCATTATTACCCTGGTTTAAAAGTTTAAGAGTTAATGTGCTTAAGCCAAAATCTTGTAGGTCATATGCAGAACCCGCGGCAAAGGCTATAGTTATATCAAGAATTGGTACTTCCATTGCTTGATAAAATATAACTAGGGCGCCAGTTTTTGTATGCCAGCTAGTAGTTTTAAAAGGAGTGGTTGCATATGATGATGAAAAAACCAACATTAATGTGGTGATTATTAAATTGAATTTTTTCATATTTATTCCTTATCGCTAAGCGGTATTAACAGCGCTTCAGTCATATTATTTTCGTTAAAATAAAGTTTGGCTACTTGTTGAATTTCTTCTGCATTTACTGCATTAATTTGTTTCACATATTTATCTTTTGTTTGCCAACCAAGGCCTACAGTTTCTAGTAAGCCTATCTCTAATGCTTTGCCAAAAACTGAATCTTTTTCAAAAGTCTTTTGCGCAATAATTTGAGTTTTAATGCGTTTTAGTTCAGTGTCACTTACTAATTCATCTTGTAATTTTTTAATTTCAGCAAGAATCCCATCCTTTAATTCTGCTGGTTTATGAGATTCGCTAGGTGAGCCATAAATAATAAATTCAGTTTGATAACGTGCAAATAAGTTATAATAAACATCAATGCTGCTAGCAACTTTTTTGCCGTGGACTAATTGCGTATTGACGCGCCCGCTATCTCCAGCTGCCAAAATCCCTGCTATTAATTCTAAAGCATATGGAGCGTGAATATTTTTTAGGGTTGTAGTTTTTAATGTTGGGCAATTAAATCCTAGCATTAATAAAGGAACCTCTGCAGGGGCGTGGATTTCAACGATTTTTTTTCCTAATAATGGAGGCTCTATTTGTGGTTTACGTTCTTCTAGTTGTTGTTTAGGAATTTTACCAAAATATTTTTCTGCAAGATTGCGTACTTTAGATGCAGTTACATCACCTACAACCACTAATGTTGCATTATTCGGGGAATAATATTTTTTATACCATGTTCTTGCATCTTCGACTTGTAACTGCTTTATGTCACTCATCCAACCAATTACTGGATGATGATAAGGTGATGAAAGATGGGCTGTTGCTAAAAATCTCTCAAAAGTTAGAGCCTGTGGGTTATCATTAGTTCTTAAACGACGCTCCTCTTCTATTACTTTTATTTCTTTATTAAATTCTTCTTTATCAATAATTAAATTTTGCATGCGATCGGCCTCAAGCTTAAAGCTAGTATCAAGGTTTATAGCTGCAATTTTTTCATAATAGGCAGTGAAGTCATTAGTAGTAAAAGCATTAATCTGACCACCTAAATTGGTAAATGTTTTGGAGAAAACTCCTAGCGGGTATTTTTTTGTGCCTTTAAACATTAGGTGTTCAAGTGCATGGGAAATACCTGTTATGCCACCAGGTTCATCTGCTGATCCTATGTTATACCAAATCATAGAAATAACGACTGGTGCACGATGATCTTCCTCTACAATAATTTTTAGGCCATTATCTAATTTAAATTGTTGAACATTACCAAATGATTGATAGGAAAAGATAATTAATAATGTCATTATTATGGGACGCATAGATAGGCCTCTGCTTAAATATAAATATCCTCACAAATAGAGAGGATAGAAAAAAAATGATAGAATTTCATATTTTAGAAGTTTTGTACACCAAAATTCGGCGGTTGAATTTAGGTATACCTATAGGGTTGATTAAATGAGTAATTGGTTTAAGCGTAATTGGGGTAAGCCTCAAGAAGAAGTTAAAAATAATGAGAAAGTTAAAGTTGATGTTGATTTAGCGCCAACTATTGAAGATAAAGTTAATGAAACTTCGAAAGATGGGTTTTTAGCTCGTTTTAAACGCGGGCTTACTAAAACTCGCCATCAATTTGGAGATGGCATTGCTAGATTATTACTCGGTAAAAAAGAAATTGATGCCGAATTGCTAGAAGAGCTTGAAACTTTATTAATTAGCGCGGATTTAGGTATAGATACTACTAAATCTATATTAAATGATCTAAGTGAGGGCTTGGCAAGAAAGAAATTATCTGATGGTGATACATTATTTTCAGCGCTAAAAGATCGCCTAAAAGATATGTTAACTATAAATGCGATACCTCTAACAGAAGAATTTATGGATAAAAAACCATTTATTATTCTTATGGTTGGTGTTAATGGTGCTGGTAAAACAACGACTATAGGTAAGCTTGCAAAACAATATCAAAAAATGGGTAAAAAAGTAATGCTTGCAGCCGGCGATACATTTCGTGCAGCGGCTGTTGAGCAGTTACAAGTTTGGGGTGAGCGTAATCAAATCCCAGTTATTGCACAACAAACCGGTGCGGATAGCGCGTCAGTTATTTTTGATGCTATTAAAGCTGCCTCTGCACGTGGTATAGATGTTCTTATTGCGGATACTGCTGGAAGGTTGCATACTCAATCTAATTTGATGGAAGAGTTGAAAAAGGTTAAAAGAGTTATGCAAAAGGTAGATGCTAATGCCCCGCATGAAACTATGTTGGTTTTAGATGCAAGCATTGGGCAAAATGCATTGAATCAGGCTCGCCAATTTCATCAAGCCGTTGGCTTAACAGGGATTACTATGACAAAACTTGATGGCAGTGCTAAAGGCGGAATATTATTTGCCATAGCTAATGAATTAGAGATACCATTTCGTTATGTGGGTTTGGGCGAGGGAATTGATGATTTGCGTCCCTTTGATGCGACGCAATTTGTTGATGCTATTTTCAATGATGATAACATTTAATCAAGTATCTAAGCGTTACTCCGGCGGCTTTGAAGCATTAAGGCAGGTAGATTTTTCTTTAGAAAAAGGTGAGATGGTTTTTTTAACTGGGCATTCAGGCGCTGGTAAAACTACTTTATTAAAGCTTATAGCTAAATTGGAGAATCCATCTTCAGGGCTAATATCGGTTAATGGTACTAATTTAAATCAATTAAAAAAACGAGATATTTCTAAATTTAGGATGAGTCTTGGGATTACGTTTCAGTCGCCATGTTTATTAAACGATCGCAGCGTTTTTGATAATGTTGCTTTACCATTGCAAGTGTTAGGTCTTCCACCGCAAATGATTGCAAAGCGAGTACCAGCAGCCCTTGATATGGTGGGTTTGCTCAATAAAGAAAAAATGAGGCCCACGAATCTTTCTGGTGGTGAGCAACAGCGCGTAGGTATTGCTAGAGCTATAGTGCATAAGCCAGATTTATTATTGGCTGATGAGCCAACTGGGAATCTTGATCCTTCATTGTCATCAGAAGTAATGAAACTTTTCACCCAATTTAATCAGGCAGGTGTTGCTGTATTGATTGCAACTCATGACTTAGCTCTTATTGCTGGCATGAAATATCGTATGGTTATGTTAAAGGGTGGGCGATTATGTTAGCTAATTTAAGGTCTTGGTTTGCTTTTCATGTCAGCGCTGCTTTTATTAGTCTTCGTTCTCTTGGTCAAAAACCAATAGCTACGATTATGACGGTTATGGTTATTGCTATAACCTTAGTTTTGCCTGCTCTTTTTTGGGTTGCTACAGACAATCTTACACAATTAACAAAAAACTGGCAGCATGGTGGTAATATTTCTCTTTATTTGAAAACAAAACTTACTAAGACAGAGCAGGAAAAAATTTTACTGGAGGTAAGAAAGGTTCGTGGGGTTAGTGTTGCAACATTTAAGTCTCCAGATGAAGGTCTTCTCGAGCTCAAGCAGCAAGAAGGAATGGAAGATGTATTAAAATATTTGCCCGAGAATCCATTGCCAGCAGTTATAGATGTTGTGCCTACGACAGAAGTTAATAGTAAAGAAAAATTACAGAAATTATATGTAGAGCTTAAATCTTACCCACAAGTCGAACAAGCAAAGCTAGATATTCAATGGGTTAGTCGCTTGCAGGCTATTTTGCAGTTTATTACTACACTTACGCATTCATTTATAATTTTACTAGCTTTGGTTGTGTTACTAATAATAGGAAATTCTTTACGTGCAGCAGTTCATAGTCGTAAAGAAGAAATTCAAGTATTAAAACTTATTGGTGCTAAAGATTCTTATATTGTTCGGCCATTTTTATATGCGGGTATTTGGTATGGGTTAATAGGTGCTATATTAGCTGTATTGTTATTAAATACTTTTTTATTAAGTTTGACTATAGTTGTTAATCAATTGGCAGCATCTTATCAAATGCATTATGAGCTCTTAGGCTTATCATTTAGGCAAATAACCTGGTTACTATTTTTGGCAATTATACTTGGTTGGCTGGGTGCTAGGGTTTCTGTTAAGAGACAGCTTGCAATAATAGAGCCTTAATTAAAATCTAGAATATTTTGTCCTATTTTAGCGCAAATATTTATCTATAATATTCAAAATATCAATTAATTGTGGTACAATTTTGGCGTCTCTTAATTTATCAGAGGTAGAATATGAGTCATGATTTCCAGCTTCCAGTTTTAAATGGCCCTGTAGGCAGTCTGGATGCTTATATTTATCAAGTTAATCAAATACCTATGCTTTCCGCCGAAGAAGAACAAGAATATGCTCGTAGTTTTCGTGAAGAAGATGATGTTGAAGGCGCTCGTCTTTTAGTTCTTGCTCATTTGCGATATGTTGTTCGTGTGGCAAGGGGCTATTTAGGCTATGGTTTACCATTAAATGATTTGATTCAGGAAGGTAATGTTGGCTTGATGAAGGCGGTTAAGCGCTTTGATCCTAATATGGGCGTGCGTTTGGTATCCTTTGCTGTGCATTGGATTAAAGCTGAAATCCATGAGTTTGTTTTACACAATTGGCGTATTGTTAAGGTTGCTACAACAAAAGCACAACGTAAATTATTTTTTAATATGCGGCAGATGAAGAAGCGTTTAGGTTGGTTTACTAAAGAGGAAGTTGATGCTGTAGCGAATGATTTAGGCGTTAGCCACGAAGATGTTTTAGTGATGGAGCAGCGATTAAATGCAATGGATGCTTCATATGATGCTTCAGATAGTGATGATGATGAGCAATCATACAAAACATCACCAGCCCGTTATTTACAAGATTTTACTACTGATCCTGCGCGTATCTATGAGCAAGAAAATAGCGGCTCTCAAAGCCGTGAAAAATTGCATTTGGCTTTTGATCGCTTAGATGAGCGCAGCCAAGATATATTGCAGCAGCGTTGGTTGCTTGATGATAAGGCGGTAACATTGCATGCTTTAGCTGAGAAATATGGCGTTTCAGCTGAGCGAGTTCGCCAATTAGAAAAAAATGCGATGATGAAATTGCGTAAATATATGGAAGAGGTTGCGTAATTTTTATAATATTAAAAAAATATAAGTTGGGCCATTAGTATAAGTAGCCTGGTTAGCAGCAACCAGGGTTTTGATCTTTTTTGTGGTTAATCGGAGATCCTGGTTGCGAGCAACCAGGCTACAGCGGCTAACTTAAGAGCTAAGCTTTGCTCTTAATTCTTTTCTAGTATCCTCATCAACAAAAGCACTTTCTATCGCCATTGCGGTAATATTATTCATTGTTTCATCACTATAATTATAAGCTTTTTGAGTTAGTCGATACTCATTTCCAAGATTTGTACTCATAAATGGTGGATCATCTGAGTTTAGGCTTAATTTAATTCCGGCTTCTAGAAATTTAGGGAACGGATGCTCTTGAAAATCTTTGAAAAGACCAAGCTTAATATTGCTCGTTGGACAAATTTCTAAAGCAATATCACGCTCTTTTAAAAGCATAATCGTTTCGGGTGAATGCATGGCCATCACACCATGACCAATACGTTGTATTGGTAGATTTTCAATCGCTTCAATCATGCCGCTAGCAGGAGCAAACTCACCAGCATGAACTGTACAATATAATCCTGCCTCTTCTCGAGCTATTTGATAAGCTTGCTTAAATAATTTAGGCGGGAAATTCATCTCGTCTCCACCTAGTCCAAAACCTGTGGCGCAAGGAACTGACTGTTTAGCCGCTTCTTTTGCTACACGTACAGCGGCTTCTGCACCAAAATGACGAACTGCAGTAATTATTATTCTGCCAACTATCCCAAATTGTGCTTTTGCATCATCAACGGCTTGTTGTATGGCATGTAAGTGCTCAATAGATGGAATGCCACTTTCTTTTTCTGCATGATCTGGTGAATACATCATTTCAGTATAAATGCCATTTTCTAGCGCATTGGTGCGAAGATAATCAAACGTAATGTCATAATAATCAAGTGGAGTTTTAATTAGGGCTGCAAGGGTGTCATATACTTGTAGAAAATGAAGGAAATCACGTGATAAATAGCTTAATCCATCTGGTGCAATTAGATCGCTTGGGATAGGTAGATTATTTCTCTTTGCCAATTTATGGGCTAAGGCTGGTGATATTGTGCCTTCTAAATGCACATGTAATTCTGCTTTTTTAACGGTCATTATCGTTCCTTTAATTAAGTTTGGTGGTAACTTTAATAAAAACCAGCTAAAATTACCAGCTTTAAGAATAGAACAATGGAATTATCATGACTAAACACGATATAGATAAAGCATATGTCAGCCCATATGATAAATTTTTATTCGAATTCGATGCGTCTCATGAGAAGACGGAGTCGCAGCTAAAAGAAATAGCAAAGCATAAGAAAATAGCTTTACGACGAGATAATGCTAAAGGCAATGATAGTGATGAAAAGATTTGGGAAGATTTTTAGGTAAATGGCTTTCAAGTCTAAAATCGTCAATAAAAAATGTTTAGGGTAAGCAAAGAGAGAGCATGCCCATCCACGCCAATATTGAACTGGTGGGCAAGTTCCGTTTTGCCCACGCTAATGTCTGGTATTACCTAGCCAAATGTAGCATGTATTAACTTATACGAAATTATAGTTAAAATAGATGCTGCTGGTAGAGTTAAAATCCAAGACGTAAATATATTGCGTATCACAATAAGATTTAACGCGCCTATACCTCTTGCCAATCCTACTCCAAGAACTGCTCCCACTAAGGTTTGTGTTGCTGAAACTGGAATGCCTAGGCTTGTTGCTACAACCACAGAAGTAGCTGCGGCTAAAGTGGCAGCGAATGCCCGGCTTGGGGTTAGCGCTGTAATTGAGCTGCCGACAGTTTCGATTACTTTTCTACCATACATTAGCAATCCACAAACAACACCTGTGCACCCTAATAATATTATCCATGCTGGATAGTCTGAAGCGGCGATAGGTTGATTTACGTTAACTAACAAACTATAAACAACACTAAGTGGTCCTACTGCAAGAGCCACATCATTTGAGCCATGAGCGAAAACCATCGCACAAGCAGTCATTGCCATAAGCACAGCGAAGTATTTTTCAACCTGTATGAATTTTTCGCGTCTTTTCATATTAGGTTTTTCAGGAATTTTTTTGATAAATAGCATGCCAACAAATGTTATAAAAATACTTGAAACTAAAGTAACTATTATATTTTGCTTTAAACTTAAACTAATATCAAAGTGGTTAAGTCCTTTAAATACTGTAATGAATGATAAAATAGAGCCAATAAGGAATAGATAAATTGGGATATATTGCTTTGCTTTTTCTAATGGATCAGCTTTGACAAAAATCACTTGTTGGATGCTGAAAATTAATGCGTAAGCGGTAACCCCTGATATTATTGGCGAGGTAACCCATCCAATAGCAATATGGGAAACTTGATTCCACTGAATAGCATCATACCCTAATTCAACGCATCCGAATCCAACCATTGAACCAACTAATGCATTAGTTATCGATACTGGAACGCCAAAGTAACTTGCAAGATTCATCCATATTGTGCAAGCCAAAAGCACGCCAAGCATCCCTTCAATAAGAATCATTGGCTCTTGTGCTAATTGGGTGGTATTAATAATGCCATCACGCATAGTTTCGGTGACTCCAGTACCGCCAAAAAAAGCGCCAGCAAATTCAAATATTAGAGCAATCAGCATAGCTTGTCTTGGCGTAATAGCCTTAGATCCCATTGTAGTGCTCATTACATTGGCTAAATCATTAGCCCCTACGCCCCAGGTCATAAGAAAACATAAGACGATAGCTAAGCCTAAAAATATAGTAGAGTAATCCATAGTAATTTTTACCTGGCAATTAGAATTTGTAGTCGACCACCTACAGTTTGAGCATGATCGGCTAGATCGCCAATCCATTGAGCCAACTTATATAGGAAAATAATTTCAATAGCAGGCAATTCTTTTTCCATTTTAAAAATACTATGCCTTAAATCCGCTAGTTTATCATCGGTATCTTGTTCAATTTCATCTAGCATAACAATCATATCTTCAACAATTTTAACTTCAGAACCACGAAATCCACTTTCTAATAATTCATCTAATTAGTTAATTGCTTTGCATGCAAGTTTTGCAGCATCAAGGCATCGTTGCAAGAAGGTCATAAACATCGTTGATAAAGAATTAGGGATCTGCATTTGCCGACTTATAATAAGACCAACTATGTCTTCTGCGGTGTTGGCAATTTTATCTTGAGAACTTAGTAATTCAAGGAGATCAGTACGAGCCACAGGCAGAAATAACCCGGTTGGTAAATGTAGGCGAAGCTCGCGTTTAATTATGTCTGCTTCTTTTTCAATCGCAATAATCTTATCTTTAATTTCATTGGCAGTTTTCCAATCATTCTCAAGGACTGCTTCAAAAAAAGGATAAAGCTCCTTGGCGCAGAGGTATGTTTTATGCATATGTTGTTCAATAGGTTTAATTGGTGACGGACCAAACATATTAAAAATGCTACTCATTTTTATCTCGCCTTGGTAAATTTTAGAAGATATTATACCTAAAATTTTATATTAAAAGTACCATTATGATTTTGGATTTTTTCAAAGTCGATTACTATTGTGTATACTTGCATAGATTATTAATATTAAGTGCGTTTACTTTACTCATTAGCTTTAAATTAAGAGCAAAATAATAATTCGAGGATTAAAAATGCGTATTATCAGTATTAAAGGACGTGAAATTTTAGATTCGCGTGGCAACCCTACTGTTGAAGCAGAAGTTATGGTTGAAACGGGGGAGGTTGGGCGCGCTAGCGTTCCATCTGGCGCATCTACTGGAAGTCGAGAGGCTGCTGAATTAAGAGATAATGACTTATCTAGATATGCAGGACGAGGCGTATTAAAAGCAGTATCTAATATCAATGGTGAAATTAACCATGCTTTACACCATTTTTCTGTAGCTGAGCAAGAGCTTGTTGATGCTAGGCTTTGTGAACTTGATGGTACTGAGTCAAAATCACGTTTAGGAGCTAATGCAATACTTGCCGTCTCTCTTGCTTCTGCTCGAGCTCATGCAATTTCTGCATCATTGCCATTATTTAAATCACTAAATATTAGCGAGCCTATGTTAATGCCTGTGCCATTGATGAATATTTTAAATGGTGGGGCACATGCTGATAATAATCTTGATATCCAAGAGTTTATGATAGTTCCTGTGGGCGCAAGGGATTTTCCAGCCGCTTTGCAAATGGGAGTAGAAATTTTTCATGTTCTTAAAGATGTTTTAAAGAAGCATAAATTGCAAACCTCCGTTGGTGATGAGGGTGGTTTTGCCCCTAATTTAAAATCTAATAAGCAAGCATTGGATATCGTAAGCGAAGCGGTTGAGGCTGCAGGTTTTGGGTTAGGCAAAGATATTATATTTGCTCTTGATGTCGCAGCATCAGAATTATATAAAGATGGTTTTTATTATTTGGCTTCAGAATCTAAGAAATACAATAGTGGTGAATTAACTAATTATTATGCTGACTTAGTTAGGCAATATCCTATTTTTAGTATTGAAGATGGCTTAGATGAAAGTGATTGGCAAGGTTGGCAAGAGCTTACGTTACAATTAGGTGACAAGGTTCAATTAGTTGGCGATGATTTATTTGTAACTAATCCTCATCTTTTAGCGCGAGGAATTGCTGAAAAAACAGCTAATGCAATTTTAATTAAGCTCAATCAAATTGGTACTTTAAGTGAAACCAGACAGGCATTAGCATTGGCAAGTAGCAATGGATATCGTTCTATCTTATCTCACCGTTCTGGCGAGACTGAAGATACATTTATTGCCGATTTTGCCGTGGCTTCTGGTTGTGGGCAAATTAAAACTGGATCTTTATGTCGTACTGATAGAGTGGCTAAATATAATCAATTATTAAGGATCAATGAGATGATGGATCTTCCCTATGCAGGAACTTCAATTCTTAAAAATTAGATAGGAGTTTAGATAAGGGATAGAACTAATGCATTCTTATATAGTACAATAAATTAACGTTTCTTTTATGGAATGCTTATGCGTTCATTTTTTATATTTTTGTTGTTGGCGTTAATCGCCTTGCAATATAAATTATGGTTTGGTGAGGGATCAGTTACGCAATTTCTTCATCTTGAAAATAAATTAGCTAAAGAAGAGCAGGATAATAAAAAATTATCTGATAGAAATCTTGCTCTTGAGGCTGACATCGTTGGGCTTAAATCTGGTGAGAAAGCATTAGAAGATAAAGCTCGGACTGAGATGGGGATGATAAAAGAGGGTGAGGTTTATTATCAGTGTCAGGATTAGTTAGGTTGCTTTAGAATATGTAGCCTGGTTGCTTGCAACCGGGGCTTTAATCAAGGAAATCCTGGTTGCAAGCAACCAAGCTACACAGCTTAGCCACTAAATAGCTATTAGCTCAATATCCATATCTTTAGGCATCGATTTCCATAAACTTATAACAAAGCCGCCACCACCAGATCCAGTAGGCTTCACAGCTACAGCTCCTTTATCACGTAATTTCTGCATATGTTGATTTAAGCTCATCGATACTAAACCCCATTGCTGAAAACATGCAGCTGCATTATTTATTGCAGTAGATAGCATATTTTCTGAATTTTCGGTGTATTCCTCTAAAGATTTACGTGCCAAAATAACAGCTTGATCCATTTGTTGATCAATTAATGCGGCGTGTGTTGGATCATTTTGCCATAATGATTGTACTTTAGTGATGCAATGAGATGTAATTCCAATTTGTCGGCAGGATGATAATGACCATAATGGTTGCCAGGCAGATTTTAATGGCTCACTAACTCCATTTTTGAAATAGATCCCAGATGAAGAGGCAACTCCTGCAATATCTAACCCACTGCTTTTACCATGAAATAAATGCTCTAATTGCTTGGCAAATTCAGCTACATCTAGATTTTGGGCAAAGTCTCTTGATGCAAACCAGCGTGCCATCGCCACACATAATGCAGCTGATGCTCCTAAACCTACTCCTACAGGAATGTTAGTGGATAAATTAAAATGTCCACTTAAAGTTTTAGGTGACTTACCTAAAAGTTGCATTCCTTGTTCTAGCACAGACCAAAATAATAAATTGGTATCAGCACTGGTTTCACCCTCAAAATTTAGCGATAATTCAGTACCGGACTCGTTAAACTCAAGAGATAGTTTTTTTTCTTTGATTGGAAATACTAGAGCGCCATGATTTCTTATTACTGCATGTTCTCCTGCTAATATCCATTTGCCATGGGTTGTGGTTTTGAAACTAGATGACATCATAATTACCTATTAAGTAATCAGATTTAAATTTCCTCGCCATCTCAGATTGATCTTGCCGGTAGAGTACATGAATATTAGGACCAGCATCCATTGTAATTAATGGACCATCACCTTCTCGTTGCCAAAGATTTTGTAGTTCATTTAAAACAGTTTGAGATTGTTCATTAATATAGCTAAATGGCTCTTCACAGGTAGAAAACAAAGAGTGCATGTCTTGAAATTCTCTCCAACATACGTGATACGCACCAGCCCAATCATTTGATTGAAATTTTTCTAATAATATTTTTAAATTATTCTCTGCTCGAGCGCTTCGTGTTGGGTAAAGTTTGCTTGTCGAGATTCTTTTATGCGCTTCTCCAGATGAGATTTTCTTAGGCTCATGGCTGATTACAATCACTTGATGCAATAGATCTTTGTATGGTAAATCAATTTCTTTAACCGATTCTTCTTGCCATAAGGCCCAAGGTGAGAAAAAGGAGCGGCAAGATGAGCCTGAGCCTTGTCGACTTAATTGTGCTTGGATTTCAATCGAAGGAATTGGAGCTTTTGTAAGATCGTGCAGAGCTAATAAAGCGCATTTGGTAAGGGCTGCGAAACTTGATGCTGAGCTTGCAAGCCCGCTACTGTGCGGGAAATTATTACAAGATCTTACTACAAATGCACCTGTGTAATCTGCCATTGATTTTAAGAGAGCTAAATGATTTAAAAATCTATTTTGCGCATCAATGCTCAGATTGAAATTTAATGATCCTGGGGTATCTAACGGCTCCCAAAAATCTTTTTTCCCTGATATTTTTTCAATCATTACTCTGCTAATTAGATGATTTAGGGTATAAGATAATGAGGAATTCATGGGAAGATTCAATTCTGCATCTTTTTTCCCCATATATTTTATAAGAGCAATATTCGAAGGTGCTTTGGCAAACCATTCCATATGAGTTTTCCTTAAGTAATAAAATAAATTAGATAAATAATTCGATCTGCTTATTCCCTAATGTCCAGGGGAATCATTCCATAGTATTTTATGCAACTGTAATTGAAAACGCACAGGAATTTTATCTTTTACTATCCAATCAGCAAGTAAAGTTGGATTTATTTGGCCAAAGCTTGGTGAAAATAGAAGATCCGCAATTTCTGAAAGACGATGTTCTATTATCATTTTGCAAGCCCATTGGTAATCATTTTGGCTACAAATAACAAATTTTATTTGATCTGTGGGTTTAAGGTATTTAAGGTTAGATAGTAAATTTTTATCAACTTCACCGGAGTCAGGTGTTTTCAAATCTAAGACGATCATTACCCGCTTATCAACTTCCTCGATGCTTAGTGCCCCACTTGTTTCAATTGAGACCTTTAGGTTTGCATCACATAAATCTTTAAGTAATTTGATACAGTTTGGTTGAGCCAATGGCTCTCCACCCGTAACACATACGTATTCGCAACTATATGATTTAATACGCTTTAATATATGCTCCATATTCATTAATTCACCGCCTTTAAATGCATAGGCAGTGTCACAATATTGGCAGCGAAGTGGGCATCCTGTTAATCTAACGAAGACTGAGGGCAAGCCTACTCTCACGGACTCACCTTGTAACGAATGAAAAATTTCAGTAATGCGTAATTGATTAGTTAACTGTTTCATTAAGTATTTAAATTATCTAATTTAGATTTTGCAAGTTTTGCCGTAGTTGTATCTGGATAATTTTTTACAACTTGTTGTAATTTAATAATTGCATCTTGTTTTTTTCCAGAGTCAGCTAGTGCATAGCCAATTTTTAACATGGAGGCCGCTTTTTTGCTAGATGATGGAAATTGTTGTAATACAATTTCAAAATGTTTAATAGCAGAAGTGTAATCCTTCTTAACCATATAAAGTTCGCCAAGCCAATATTGTGCATTGGCAGTATATCCACCTTCTGGATATTTAGAGATGAAAGTATTCATGGCAGATACTGCTTCATCATATTTTTTAGCTTTAACTAATTCATAAGCCGCAAGGTAATTAATTTGCTCATCAGCTGGATTGATTCTGGAAGTATTACTATTAACTTTAGCTGCAATAATAGGTGCAGTTATTGGTGACGCTTTTCCAATTTGTGCATCTTGAATACTTGCTGCATTATTAGAGTTTATGTCTAACACTTTAGTAGGTGTATTATTTGAAATTTTAGCAGGTTCATTTCGAACACGCGCATCTAAATCTTTATAGAATGATAATTGTTGTTGTTGCAATAATTTTAAATCATGAGCTTGTACTTCTAATTGACCACGTAATTCTTGTACTTCTTGTTGTAAACCTTGAATTTTATCTAGAAGATTTGCATTATCAGAGCTTAATTTACTGTTAGTTCTAAAATTATCATTTTGATCATTAGCAAGGGGAGTAGAATCACTTGCAAGAGCTGTTTCTTCATCATCATTAAAGCTTCCTCTGTTAGCAGCAGGCCGCTTATAGGCGGCCTGTTGATCATCGAGTAATGCATAATTTTCGCTATCATCAACTACTGGTGCTAAAGCAAAACCACTAGCTGGCAATATAAAAGCTAAACATGCAATTAAAAAGAAGCGATGATAATAAATCATTTAGTAGCCTCATAAGTTAATTCAGCTCGTCTGTTTTGAGCGTGAGATTCATCATCATGACCTAAATTAGCAGGACGCTCTTTACCGTAGCTTACGATTCTAATTTGATTTCTATTAACGCCAGACATCTGCATTAATTCAGCAACAGCATTAGCACGATGCTCACCTAAAGCAATATTGTATTCACGGCTTCCACGTTCATCAGTGTGGCCTGCTATAAGTATACGTGCACCAGGATTTGATTTTAGATATTCAGCTTGTGCATTAACAGAAGGGATGTATTTTTGTGCTAAAGTATAGTTGTCATAATCAAAGCGGTAGATTTGGTTGTGTGGGGCTTCAGTTGTGTACATTTCACCTTCTTGCTGTCCTGCAAAGTGGGTTAATTTGCCTAATCCATGAGATTGTGAACCATTGCCAAATGAATTATCAGCACTACCTGGTGTTTTATGACATGATGCAAGCAAAATTATGCTGGCAGCAACAAGCCCTAATTTAAGAAAAGATCTGGCATTCATTTGGTGTCTCCTTTTTATAAAATTTAATATTAATTCCGAACATCATATTGATGGCGGTTCATTGTACAGATGTTTTTGAGTTTTTTCTATTATTAAATATCATTACTAACTTCCTTAACAATAAACTTAGCCAAGTCTTTTGTTAATTTTTCTGTAGCCATATTAGCCGCAATTACTCCACCATATGGGCTGTCTATTGGGCAAGCAATATTTTCGTTAAAAATACGTGATACCACTACTCTATTATCAGCAATATGAGTTAGCATAATTTTAATTTTCAATTCAATTCTGCTTGGTTTTTTTAAGAAATTTTGTTGTAACGTTATTAATTGTGAGTCAAGGCGATAGTCAGCTTTATCTAGATAAGGGCCTGAAGCTACTGCAAAAAAATAATCTGTTTTTTGTAAGCTTTGCATTAATAGAGGATAAAGCATATTTCCAGGCGAACTTACCCAGGCATTATGAACAAAAGTACTAACTTCAAATGGCTTTTCAATATAATGCATTTCTTCAGTTGTAAAACCTGCCATAGCTTCAGGTTGAGTCACTAAAATTGAAGTTTTAGATTTATTTTTAACAAATTTAAATGATCCATATTTACTTAATGAATATTGATTAGATACTTCGTTTTTAATAGGAGAACATGCTGCTAGTAATAATATCGCGCAAATTAAGATTATATTTTTCATGATTACTCTCCCGGACCAGATTTAGGTGGAGCACTGCCACGAACAATAACCGCAGGGTTTTCCCGCATTTTCGCGCTGACTTTTTCTAGATTTGCTGTAATTAGTTCAAGGCGTTGTAAAATCGCCACAATTGGCGGCAGTGTTTGCTGTGAAATTTTATCGATAGTAATTTTACCAGCTTGCATTGTCGAGCTTACAGACTTTCCAGCAGACGACATCGAATTACTCATATTACTAAATTTATTGGCACCAATTTTAAGGTCATTTATTAATTTAGGTAAATCTTTAAAGCTATCATTTAGGCTGTTTTTATTTTTGGCAATTAAATCAGTTATAGTTTGTAAATTCGCAAGCGATTTTTTAAAAGCCGCTGAGTTTTCTTTATCAAATATACGTTTTACGCTATCGCTAATGTCAGATACATTTTGTTCTAATTGGCTTAAGAAAGATGGTTTATATGGGATGACTGGGTATTTTTCACCCGGTGTTTTTTGTAATGGAAAAAGTGATGGTGAGCTTGCTGATAGGCCTAAATATACCGTTCCTGTAATTCCTTGGTTGATCAAAGTAGCATGTGTAGATGAAGTTATCGGCGTACCTTCTACGATTTTAAGTTGAATTTTAACTTGTTGAGGATCATATTCATTAAGTTCAATTTTATTAACAAACCCTACTTTTACTCCATTATATTTAACTACAGAATCATCGTTTAGGCCTGATATAGCTTCGCTAACGTATACGTTAAAAAGGTTATAATTTTTGGTATCAAAGCCAGTAGACAACCATATAGTTGTTGCTAATAGTCCTATAACTAGGATTATTACCATTAAGCCTACATATGTATAATTTACTTTAGATTCCAAGCAATATGCTCCATTTTATAAAATTCATCTATATATATTAAAGTTTAGTGAAGTAATCAGCAATCAATGGATTATTATTTTGCATTAATTCATCGATTGGTTGCACTGCAATTACTTTCCCTTGAGCTATAAATGCAACCCTATCTGTGCATTTTTTCATTGATTCCATATCATGGCTTATCATAACAACTGTTAAATTTAATGTATCTCGTAAAAATACAATGAGCTCGTCAAAAAGTCTTGCACTATGTGGATCAAGTCCTGTAGTTGGTTCATCCAGAAACAGTAATTCAGGATCCATGGCTAGTGCTCTTGCGGCTGCTGCTCGTCTTTGCATTCCACCGCTTAATTCTGCAGGTATTTTATCAGCAGCATCTTTTGGTAAGCCGACTAAGCTAATTTTAAGCATAGCCAATTGCTGCATAAAGTTTAGATCAAGATCTGCAAGCTCTCGCATGGGAAACATAACATTTTCTAATACAGTCAACGCTGAAAAAAGTGCTGAATGTTGAAATAACATTCCCCAGCGGCGACGTAATTTATTTGCTCCTTGCTCACCTAATGTTGATATATCTTCTCCAAAAACACGAATGGTGCCAGCAGTTGGCTTTTGTAACATCAAAATACTACGTAAAATTGTAGTTTTACCGCTGCCGCTACCGCCGATGATAGCAAGTATTTCCCCTTTTTTTACCGTTAGATTGACGTCAGAGTGAACCCATTGGCCGCCTAGGTAATTTTTTAATCCTTTAATTTCTATAATTGGATCACTCATTTATAAATCTAGCCAGCCATATAAAACTGAGAAAGCAGCATCAGCAATAATAATTAAAAATAGTGCTTGTACCACACTTTTAGTTGTTTGCCTTCCGACGCTATCAGCAGATGCTTCTACACGAAAACCTTGAAAACAACCAACAAGAGAGGTAAGAACAGCAAACACAGGTGCTTTATATAATCCTAACATCATTTGTTTTAGGCCGACAGAATATTGAATTTTAGTCATAAAATCTACATAACCAATTTGCAGCATAAATTTAGACATTAACATAGCACCTAAAAGACTAAATGCATCCGACCAGAAAATTAATAGGGGGAAGGCAATAACTAAAGCTAATACTTTTGGTACTACAAGGTATTCAATTGATGATAGTCCCATAGTATTCAAAGCATCAATCTCTTCATTTATTTTCATACTGCCAATTTGTGCTGTAAATGAAGAGCTTGTACGGCCGGCTATAATAATGGCTGTAATTAATGGCCCAAATTCACGAAATATTGCAGTTCCTGCAATGTAGGCAATAAATGAATTAGCACCATATGTTTCAAGCTCAAGCCCTAATTGATAGGCAAGGACAACTCCTATTAGAAATGAGAGCCAGGCAATAATAGGGAGGGCTTTAATCCCTGCTGAGTTAATGTTAGAGATAATGCTTGGAACTTGAAAGCGTCGCCAATCTTTAACCGCCACCAATAATTTGCTACTAAGTCGACCAACTAAAATTATTAGACCATCAATTTGTTTGATTTTAAATAAAGTTTCTTTGCCAATCTTATATAACACATTAGATTTTATTGTTTTTTTAGGTATGTGATTTAATTCATCATGTTTCTCTTCAATCAAAGCAAGCAAATTACGTTGCTGCTCGTTAAAGTCGATTAATTCTATTTGATTTTTATGTTTTTTTAGCGCATTAATACATTGAATTAAAATCAAAGCACCAGCACTATCAAATTTTTTGAGTTTAGCACCTGATATTTTGATATATAGAGATTTTGGCAAAATATTTTGTTTGAATTGAGCAAGTAGATTTTTAAGGCCAATAATAGACCAGCTGCCTTGGCACAGATAAGTATTATTAGTGGTATCAAAAATAATAGAGGCGTTCGATTGATATTTTGTCATAATAGTTATCGTCTCATATTATTTTATAATATTCTAGAAAAAAGCGTTAAAGAACGCATGAGTTAAAATGAATTATTGGTTCATTTTGTCATTTTGTGGTAAAATTATATATCTTTTTTATAGCCTGAAATGGTTTATTCATGACTAATAATTATGGGCAATTTGAAAAGCGTAAACAAGATCATATCAAACTTGCGCTAATGGATGCTAATCAAGCAATTGAATTAAATACTTTTGATAAAGTATCTTTAATTCATGATGCATTGCCTGATCTTGATTTTGCTGAGATATCTATAGAAGGCGAAAGATTTGGTTCTAAGGTTTTAAAGCCTTTTTTAGTTAGCTCAATGACCGCAGGTCATAGTGATGCGCTTAATATTAATCGTAATTTGATTGGCGCTTGTGAAAAAAGTGGTTGGGCGATGGGAGTGGGTTCTCAGCGGCGTGAATTAACCGATAAAACGGCAGCTTTTGAATGGAAAGAATTGCGGCGTGACTACCCAAATGTGAGTTTATTTAGTAATTTAGGAATAGCACAGCTTATTTTAACGCCTTTA
>Ga0247836_1002065_pt1 | contig 30279 bp, 30 predicted proteins | sample LaCruzMarch2015__4_FD_187116 | JGI IMG/M metagenome (GOLD analysis project Ga0247836, IMG submission 187116) | Freshwater microbial communities from meromictic Lake La Cruz, Castile-La Mancha, Spain - LaCruzMarch2015_14m | ecosystem: Environmental > Aquatic > Freshwater > Lake | place: Spain... | reverse complement strand
TTTAAGCGCGCTTCATCACCACCGACGACCAGTAGCCGCGCGCACTCTGGCGGAAGGTGCACGACACGCCGTGACGTACAGCTGCGGCCTTACACACTTCTTCGAGATCGCGGCGGGGTGTGACGTCGAATTTCGCCAGCCAAGCCACCATGAACTTTCGCGCAGGCGGCGGCATCCGGTCCATGCACCCGAAATCGACGATGTGCAGCGAGCCGCCGGGCCCGACGTGGCGCAGAGCTTCATCGAGGGCAGCTTCCCAAGGTGGGATCATCGACAGCGCATAAGAGATAAACACGCGGTCGGCCGTCTCGAAGCCGAAAAGGGCTTTTGAGTCAAACGACGTCGCGTCTGCCAAATCGAGTTTGATGCGCTCACTATGACGGCTCTTGGCCACCGATGCGCGCGCTGTCGTCAGCATTTCCGAGGATATATCGACGCCATAGAGCTTGGCGCCCGGATAGCTGTCTGCAGCAAGAAGGAGATTGCGCGCGGTCCCGCAGGCGATTTCGAGAACCGTCGTGCCCGGTCCGGCATTCAACTCACGAATGAGCTGATTGCGGCCGAGCAGATAGTAAGCGCGCGTCGCATCGTAGATGAGCCGCTGACGGCGATACATTTGGTCCATGTGGACCGCAGCCGAAGGCCCTGCCATGCCGCTTATGCCGCCTTGGTGTAGAGGTGGAAGCCGCCGTAAATCGCCGAGCGATCTTTTGTATGCAGTTCGGCAGAGCGTTCTGCCTGATACTGCCACTGACCGAGCGTCGTGGCCAAAACGCGGCCAGGAAGAATGGTGTCGCGGCCAGCCGTCCGGAAGATCACCCGGGCGCCGGTGCGCGATGTGCGCGTGATTTCGCGCCACAACGCATTGAGCGTGTCGTCGTCCATCCAGTCTTGGGCATCAAGGAGGATGTAACGGTCGAGGCTCTCGGCGGGTTGCTGTTCAAGGAACGTGATCAGGCTTTCCTTGACGATGCTTGCGCGCGGCGCGCGGATCTTGACCGCGGCAAAGTTTTCTTTCTGCAGGTAGGGCGGCAGCGGTCCCTTACCGTCCTGAGCATAGCCGCGGCCGAAGGCCTGCCATGCGAAGTAATTGTCCTTCAGGTCGAAATCGGTAGCGAGGCGCCGCACGCGCTCGTGCAGAACGTCGGCCATCTGCAGCTTGCCGTGATCGCACAGCGCGTCGTACTGGGCCGGCGGAATGCCAAGACCAAACAACGAGGCGCGGTGACTGGTGACCCACTTGAGCATGCGCTTGTCGAACAGTGGCGCCAAATGCTTGTCGAACAGCGCGATTTGTTCTTCGCGATTTTTCGCCGTCATGATGATGGCGGGGTTGCCGCCCAGCGACCTGCCCATAACGTGGCCAGCCGTGATGAAGCGGCCGAGCAAGCCGAATTTATAGAGATTGCGGGAAAAGCGGTTGATGCGGCGGCGGCCCGAGACTTCTCGACCCTCCCAATAGGCACGCGTCTCGGCGTCAAGTTTGGGGGCTAAAACATTGTCGTAAAGCGAGATGTTCGCCTTGGTCTTGGCATTGCCGAAAAACTGGAAGAACGTCGCGTGGTCCGGCAGGTGCTGGGCAGCGGCGAGCTTCAGCTTGACGAGAGCCACGTGCGTTGCGTTGAGATCGACGGCGTAGATCTGAGCCGGATTGGCCGTCAGGTAGCTCAAGATATTACAGCCGCCAGACGCGATCGTCATGATCCGCGACTGCGGCGTGATCTCGAGCGCCTGCATGTCGACTTCAGGGTCTTCCCAGATTTGGGCGTAGACCATGGAGCGGAAGGCAAACGTGAAAGCCCGCTCAAGCGAACCTCTGACAGTCAGACGTCCATGCTGGTGGACGGCATCGCTCAACAAATCAGTGCTCGAGCGCTCAAGCGCCGTAGTGTTGGACGTCACCGATGGTTTCTCCACAATATTGGGATGAATGGGAATTAGGCCGCCTGCCCTAGTGTCGTGAGCTGCGCTGGAGCCTGCATTGCTCTGGCCGCCATGATTTCATGCCAGCGAAGGATCTCGAAAGTGCCATCTGCGCGTTCGCCGATGGCCGTGCAGCTTTCGACCCAATCGCCGCTATTAAGATAGTGAATACCCTCAATATCCCGGTCGTTCGCGTGGTGAATGTGCCCTGAAATCAGGCCCTCTGCCCCACGCCGCCGGGCTTCCGCGACAAGTGCCTCTTCGAACTCGCCAATGAAGTTTACAGCACCTTTTACCTTCTGTTTCAAGAAGCCAGACAGCGACCAATAGCCAAGTCCAAGTCTGCGCCGGGCCCAGTTGAGCGGGGTATTGAGAGCCAGAGAAATCTCATACGAGCGATCGCCGAGAAACGCGAGCCAGCGCGCATAGCGCACAATGACGTCGAACTCGTCTCCGTGCATAACAAGATATTTTTTGCCGTTGGCGCCTTCATGGATGGTGTCGCGCTTAAGCTCGATACCGCCAAAAGTCATGCCGCAATAGTCACGCAGGCCTTCGTCGTGGTTGCCTGGGATGAGGATGACACGCGTACCCTTTCGTGCCTTGCGGAGAATTTTCTGCAGCACGTCGTTGTGGGATTGCGGCCAATGCGGGCCGCGGCGAACCTTCCAAAAGTCGACGATATCTCCAACGAGGTAGAGGGTATCGCATTCGACATGTCTCAGAAAATCGAGAAGTGCACCCGCTTGAGAGTTGCGCGTTCCCAAGTGCACGTCGGATATGAAAACCGTCTTGTATGAATGAGATGGTTTGTCGGACTGTGTATCTTTATCCGCGGAAACATCCTTCAAGGTGCCGCCTCCCGTTCCAAGCCCAATGTTACGTTCTACAAACGGGAGTCATGTTTCAACTGTGTGACATGTCAGTCATCAGAGGTGCGTCAGTTTGAAAGACTGGTGCAAAACCGTCAAGCCTGGATGCTGAGCATACCCGGTTATTGCGGGGGAAGAATTTGCCCAAGGGGCTCAAGTAATGGGCAAATAGACCATCAAGGCGCGCTGCATGAGCAGCCTCGCAAATCTGTCGCAAGTGTCACGCGCTGCCGCACGGGCGGAAATGCAATCTGATGCTGAAGCCGTTAACCGGCCCTACCGAACATCCAGTCCCATACGAACATGGTGGCAACGTAGGCGGCTGATAGAAACAGCAGTGACGCAGCGATGCGCGGCATGTCGTGAGCGGGCATCGAGAACAGCCACGGGGCGTTGTGCGCCGCCAGGGCAAGCGCCGCAAAAATCACGGCGAAACCGGCAAAAACCGTATGCACAAATTTTCTGGAGCGTTCGCGGACGAGGGCGACAATCTCGGCGTCGTCATTTGAAGGATACATGCCAATCCTACGCAACACAAAACGGACCGCAATTCACGTTAAGAGGATATTAGTCATAAATGCGGGAAAGGCCAAGCCCTGATTTACGATTCCGTTACCAATCGCTGCAGCCGCATCGCGAGAAGCGCTGGCGACATCGGAAATCCAGCGGCAATCCACCAGTCTTCGAATTGCGAAAGGATGCGGCCGACGCCAGGGCCAGGCGCAACGCCGAGTGCCAGCACATCTGCGCCGCGCACAGGAAGTTCAGGCGCCTGCCAGCGATGTACCAATTCGAGACGATTGAGCCAGCCAGCCTCGTCATGTGCATCGCCCGAGCGCGCCCACGCCAGCATCACGCCATCGCAAAACGCCTCGCTGCCGTGCCTGTAGAGATAGGCTTTGGCTTCGAACTCGCTCGTGGCCGGATTGAACGCGCGATCGGGTAAAGCCATATGGGACAGCCGATCGTCATCGGCCGATGAGAGTTTCAAAGACGCGCGCAATGTTGAAGCGGCCCCCGGCGTTGTGAGGGCCAGGGCACCAAGCCTCAGCATCGCGTCGGGGCTGCGCCCAGTTGCGCCCTCAATTTCTGCGAGGCGCGTCAGCAAAGCCGCATTGCCAGCGCATCCGAGTGTCTTTTCGAGAATGCCGCTTGCCTGCATGAAGACAATCATCTCAGGCGCCCGCGCGGACGAGAGAATGCGCAACAGTTCCGAGCGGCGGCGCTCTCCTGAAAGTTTCGCAATGCCGTCTTTCAGTGCGATCGCGGCGGCAAGTCCTGTTTCGTCCGGCGGGCCGCTGGCATAGTCGGACGTGAACCGGAAAAAGCGAAGGATGCGCAAGTAATCTTCGCGAATTCGCTCATCTGCGTTGCCGATGAAGCGCACGCGCCGCTGAGATAAATCATCCAGTCCCTGGCCGAGCGGATCAAAGACGGTGCCATCAGCGCCGCAATACAGTGCGTTGATCGTGAAGTCGCGGCGGCTTGCATCCTCCAGCCAATCCGACGTGAATGTGACGCGTGCCCGGCGGCCGTCGGCTTCGTCGTCGCGGCGTAGTGTTGTCACCTCGAACGGCGTTTGGTGTGCAACGACGGTAACTGTGCCGTGCGCAATGCCGGTTTCGAATGTTTTGAAGCCGGCCTTCCGCGCGGCCTCGAGGGTGGCCAAGGGCGTTGCTGTTGTGGCGATATCGATGTCTTTTACAGCGAGCTGCAACAGGCCGTTGCGAACAGCACCTCCCACGACGCGCGCGGCGTGGCCATCAGCTTGCAGCGCTGCCATCACCTCTTGCGTGGACGGCGCCGCCAGCCAGCCCGCACCAGCGAGAGAGGCGAGGCGGCCCGGTGTTGTCGGGGGCTTTGTCATAGGAGGGCCTGTGGCTGCGGCCACACTAATCGATGTGACCGGGTACGATACGCCCGTCTTTCATTGTGGGCGGCGTATAGTGCTGGCCTGGTTTTCCGCCCGAAACCGAGCCGAAGGCAAAAATCGTCGCCAGTACGACGGCAGTACCGGCAAAGAACAACCAACCATAGGGTGCCTCGTCGAAAATGCGCGAGGCTGGAGTTGGCGTCTCCGATTGTGATTGCTCGCGGCGGTCTGTGATCAGCGCGTAAGCGAAATACAAAAACGCCGGCACGAGAAACAACAGCAAGTTTTCGATAACAACACGGATCATTCTGAGAACAACCTTTCATACATGTTCCGGATTATACCTGCCGTAGCACCCCAGATATAGCGGCCTTCGTGAGGTATGGCATAGAATTGGCGCGCACGGCCGTGCAGCGTGCGCTCGTCGATGGTGTGGTTGGCCGGATTAAGGAGGAAGTTGAGTGGCACCTCGAAGCTTTCCTCCACTTCGCGCGCATTGAGGGCAAGGGCGAACCCGGGCTCGATCAGACCGACGACGGGCGTGATGACATATCCGGTACCTGTCCGGTAGCTATCAAGATACCCGAGCACGTCAACCGCAGAAGCAGTGAGGCCGATCTCTTCCTCGGTTTCCCGCAACGCAGCGGCCAAGGGGCAGGCGTCGGTGGCATCGATCCGCCCGCCTGGAAATGCGATCTGACCGGCATGTTTGGTCAGGGTCGGGCTTCGCTTGGTGAGCAGAACGCACGGCTCGGGGTGCGCCACAATCGGAACCAGCACGGCGGCTGGCCAATAGGATGCAGGTCGCTGTACAGGCTCGTGCGGCGGCGACAGGTCAAAATCAGACGGGCCGCCGCTGGCGGTCTCAGCCAGCGGGGCCGCATGCAACCGGTCGCGGGCGAGAGCGGCAAAAGCTTGCGCTGTAAGGAGTTTGCGGTCCAAGCCGTGGGCAGACAGTGTGGTACGATGCATGCAGAATCATAGCACGAGCCAGAGGGCGTGCCAGTGCGGACGGGAAGTTTTTGCTGCAACTCGATGTGCGTCATTATTCCGGCCCTTCTCGCCGTCACAACACGCTTGCAATGAAGAGGGACAAAGTTTTTGACCGCGAGCAAGATGGGTATGGGCACTGCCACGACATTCTCGGGGAGGTTTATGTCAGCGATTCGCATCGCACTGACCGCCGCCGCCCTGGCCTGCACGGGGCTGCAGCCCGCATTCGCCGCCCGCTCTGCGAGTGAGTTCGCTGCCATTTTGCCAGACGCCGAGCGCGTGCCGTTCCAAGCCTACATCACCGCACAGACCCGTCATGCGGCGAGCCTTGATTCCTATTGGAAGGCGGTCAACGACAAACGCTCTTTGCGCAAGCGCAAGAAGGCCGCCGATCAGGCCCTGGCGGCGGCAGACTATGTCATGACTTTCCCGCCTACCTATTCCGGCCCCGTATTGACACCTGACCTCGCCAAGCGCTGGGCCGCGTTCCAGCAAAAGAAAGACGCAGAGCGGCCGCCGCCAACGCCCTTGCCAGGTCTGAAAGATTTTCTGAGCCACGCGCGCGAGCAATTCGACTTTGCGCCCGAACAAATTCCCGAGCGAGAGTTCAAATTGCGCTATGCGCGCGAAGCGTTGGCGCTTGGGCTCAGCAAAGATCAAGTGGTTCGAATCTATGCGCTCGAAACCAGCGGTTTGGGCACGGCCGACATGGTCGCTGGTATTCATCCGATCAGGAAAACCGGCAAACCGATTTCCACAGCGATTGGCTACGCGCAGTTGCTCGCCGCCAATTCTGTCAGCGAAATTGCCAAGTCTGGTCCGGCCTTTGCCGAGCGTTTGCAGCGGCTTTCGGCCAGCTCGAATATTGGCTTTGAACGGGCCGCAAAGTTACAGGCGAAAATCGAGAGCCTGAGGAAGATGATCGCGGCGGCGCGCTCGGTGCCGAACGAATGGTCCAGGCATCAGGCCTATGCCCGCACACCCAAGGGTATGGGCATTCACGCCATCAACCTCGACGGGGACGTCGGGCCATGGCTGCAGGTGATCAAAGTCAATGGTTTGCGTGAGACTGCGGCGCGCAAGGGTATGAACAATCTTGCAGGCTCAGAAATCGAGTTGATGAATCTCGCGGGGCCTATGACGGGCATCGAGATGATGCGACCTGTGGGCCGAAAGGCGCCGACGACGAATTTCTTCGAACGCAACGCCTATGCCCGCAACACCATTGTTCGCGGTAAGACGGCGGGCGAACTGATCACGGCGCTCGATCAGCGGATGGAAGAAAACATCAAGAATGCTGGCGCCATCGAATTCAACGAAGTGTTCGATCAGGCAATGGCCGAGCGCCAGAGTGGGGCGAGAGCCGAACGATAGCCCCGATGTTGTTGTTTGCGACCCGCGCTCGCGACGCCTGCCTCACTCTTCAGTCTTAAGGCGCCGGTCTTTTTTGACTTCTAAGCCCTCGGCATGAATGCGGCGCGCCTCGGCTTTGCGGTGGCGTTCGCGCTGCCTGCAGGAACGGCAGCGGACGGCTGTGGTGGCGAGATCACCCTTTGCGACTTCGTACCACCACTTCTGCTGGGTTGCAGTCCAGACCTCGGCTTTGTCGCAGTTAATGCAGCGAAACGGCTGGTTGCGATATGTGCCGCGCTGTACGAAATCTGGCAGCTCGCGCTGGCTCGAACCGGCGAGTGCGCTGGCGTTGACGTGCGCTTCGCCGGCTCCCAGATGCTCTGGCGTAAGCCGCGCCATATCGGCCGCGCGTTCAACCTTGGCACGCGCGGCCTTCTTTGCGGTCTTTTGCTGTCTTTCAGCTTTAAGTTCGGTCCGCCGCTGTTGGCTGCTCTTCATTCCTCGAACGCCATCACTCAGATGCAGTTGCTCGGGGTGCCGTTAATCAGGGCCACTTCACCACAGGTGGCATCGATGACAAAATGCTCTCGACATTGCCGCCGGTCTTGAGCCCAAACATCGTGCCCCGGTCGTAAAGCAAATTATATTCGACATAGCGCCCGCGCCGAATGAGCTGTTCTTCGCGGTCGGCTTCAGTCCACGGGCTTGCGTAGTTGCCGCGCACCAGCATCGGATAGACCTGATCGAATGCGCGGCCAACGCTTTTCGTCAACGCCAAGGCCGCATCAAAACCGCCCTGCTCGGGTGTTGGCGTGATGTAATCGTAAAAGATGCCACCGACTCCGCGCAGCTCTTTGCGATGCGGCAGATAAAAATATTCGTCGCACCACTTCTTGAAATGCGGATAGTCGGCGATGGGGTGATCCATGCAGGCACCATACATCGCCGCATGAAAGGTGAGGGTATCGGCGTCGGATTGCGTGCGGCGGCGGTCGAGCACGGGGGTCAAGTCTGCCCCGCCGCCGAACCACCATTTCGACGTGACGACCATGCGTGTGTTCATGTGCACAGTCGGTACGTTCGGGTTCTGCGGATGGGCGATGAGCGAGATGCCCGAGGCCCAGAAGTTCGGGTTTTCTTCAGCGCCGGGAATCTGCTTGCGGAACTCGGGCGCAAACTCGCCATAAACCGTCGAGGTATGCACGCCGACCTTTTCGAACACGCGGCCATGCATCATGCTCATCACGCCGCCGCCCAGATCGGGCTTGCTGCCGTCGGCATTGGCCGGATGATCGCCGTGATCAGCCCGCTGCCAGGCTGTGCGCTCGAAGCGGCCCGGAGCCCTGGCGCTGTGTGCCCCGCCCTCTGGCAGGCTGTCTTCCAGCTTTTCGAAACTGGCGCAGATCATATCGCGAAGCTCTTCGAACCAGGCCCGGGCTTGCGATTTATTGGCGTCAAGGCTCGTTTCAGTGGTGGTCATTGGCGGTCCTGGTCGTGTCCGGGGGCGTTGCTGGGTGGGGCATGATAGTGGCGTGTCACGGTTTTGGCAGAAACCGCCTTTACCGCATAGAGTGAGCGGAGCAAACCCATAAGCCGCACCTTCAGTCGCCCCGGCCGCTGCGTTAACTTCTGGCATCTGCCTAGAGGTATTCAACGTAGGCTTTGACAGAAATCAAGAGAACCCGCCCGTGTCCCGACTTTCCGCCCGCATGTTCCACTGGTTCGAAAGCTACATCGACCCGTTTTCCGGGCCAGGGCCGGTGCGCCCGCCCAATACGCTGGGTGCGTTCTACTGGCATTTCGTGCGCCAAGCTTGGCCCGGGTTCGCAGCCCTTTTGGTCATGGGCTTTCTGGGTGCTGTCATCGAGGCCTCGCTGTTTGCATTCGTCGGCTCGCTGGTCGACCTGATGCGGAACGCGAAAACGCCGGAAACCTTCATTTCAGACCACTGGAACACATTGCTGTTGATGGGCTTTGTGGCCGCAATCGCGCGGCCATTCGTGTCATTTGTCCACGACCTGATCAAACACCAGATGATCGGCGGCTCGTTCACAACGCTGGTGCGCTGGCAAAGCCACTCGTACGTGCTGCGTCAATCTCTTAGCTTTTTCCAGAACGACTTTGCCGGACGTGTCGCAAACAAGGTGGTTCAGTCGGGCGCAGCGGTGCGCGAATCCGTCGTGCAGGCCATCGATGCGATCTGGTTTGTTGCGGTTTATTGGCTAACGGCGGTTGTCTTGTTCGTGCAGGCCGATGTCCGGCTGATCGCTCCGCTGGTCGTCTGGTTTTTGGGCTATGCGGCAGTGCTTGGTTATTTCGTGCCACGGGTCAAAAAGAGGGCCATCGCCACCAGCGAGGCCCGCTCGATGCTCACCGGCCGCATCGTCGACAGCTACACCAATATTCTGACCGTGAAGCTCTTTGCGCACACTGAGCGCGAGGACAGCTACGCACAATCCGCCATGCGTGAACAGTTGGACCGGCTACAGGAGCAATTGCGCCTCACGACGCTGATGGAAACCTCACTGTTTGTGATCAACGGCGTCTTGATGGTTGCGATTTCAGCGCTCGCCATCTGGCTTTGGAGCGTCAACGCGGTCACGATCGGCGCGATCGCGCTGGTGCTCGGGCTAACGATCCGCATCGTCAACATGTCGGGCTGGGTGATGTGGACGGTCGCCGGCATTTTCGAAAACCTGGGCATCGCGCACGAGAGCATGGAGACAATCTCGCGGCCCTGGAGCGTGCTCGACAAAGCCGATGCCAAACCGCTTGCGGTCACCAAAGGGCAGATCGAATTTGAGGCCATCAGCTTCCGATATGGACGCGCGCGCACACTCGACGACAGCCGCATGGGTGGCATTATCGACACCCTGAACCTCACCATTGCGCCGGGTGAAAAGGTCGGTCTTGTTGGGCGCTCGGGCGCGGGAAAATCGACGCTCGTCAGTTTGTTGATGCGCTTTTACGATTTGGAAAGCGGGCGCATTCTGATCGACGGCCAGGATGTTGCCGGGGTGACGCAAGACAGCTTGCGCGCTCAAATAGGGCTTGTGACGCAAGACACCTCTCTGCTGCATCGGTCGGTGATGGATAACATTCTTTACGGCCGCCCCGATGCCGGGCACGAGGCAGCGGCCCTGGCGGCGGGGCGCGCGCACGCAGGCGAATTCATTCCTGGTCTTGAGGATCTCGCCGGGCGCAAAGGCTACAGCGCGCATGTGGGCGAGCGTGGCGTGAAATTGTCGGGCGGTCAGCGCCAACGGATTGCGATTGCGCGCGTACTTCTCAAGAATGCGCCCATCCTGGTGCTTGATGAAGCAACGAGCGCGCTTGATAGCGAAGTGGAAGCCGCGATACAGGAAAGCCTGCTCGAGTTGATGACGGGCAAGACCGTGATCGCGATTGCCCACCGTTTATCGACGATTGCCGCTATGGACCGGCTGGTGATTATGGATCACGGCCGCATCATCGAGCAGGGCAGCCACGCGGAACTCGTCAAGCGCGGCGGTCTTTATGCCGATTTGTGGCGCCGCCAGTCGGGCGGGTTCTTAGCCAAAGAAGCGGCAGAGTAGTTAAGTCCCCTCTCCCCATCGTTTTCGATGGGGAGAGGGTTAGGGTGAGGGGCAGCAACGGACTCAACGCAAGCGGTTGCCCCTCACCCCAACCCTCTCCCCGCGCGCGGGGAGAGGGGGCGGTGTCGACACTATTCGCACGCACAAAGGACACCCTCTCCCCGCGCCCGGGGAGACGGGGAATAACTGGATGTTGCATGTTTTCCTACTTCGAAAAACTCATCGACCCGTATCGCGCGGTGCCGCTTGATCCGCCGCCGCCGGGGCTGTGGGCGTTCTTCTGGCACTACATCCGACCCGTTTGGCCGATCGCTGGGGCCATCGCGCTGCTTTCAGCCAGCATCGCGGTGCTTGAGATGGTCATGCTCGACTATGTCGGGGGCTTCGTCGACCTCATGTCGCGCGCCAACCGCGACACGTTTTATGCCGATCATGGCGGCGATCTGATTGGCATCGGCATCCTCGTTTTGGTGATCCTGCCCGCTTTGGCCGTAGCTTGGGAGCTGCTGTCGCATCAGTCGTTTGCCGGTAACTTTCCGATGATGATCCGCTGGCAAGCGCATCGCTATATTCTGCGCCAGTCGTTGTCTTATTTTCAGGATGATTTTGCCGGCCGCTTGGCGACCACGGTGATGCAAACGGCACTTGCCGTGCGAGACAGTCTCACGGGCTTTATCAACACCATTGTCTACGCTGTCGTCTATGTGTTCACCGCGTTGGCTGTGCTGGCGTCTGCCGATTGGCGGATGGCGATCCCGCTGGCAGTTTGGATCATCGCCTATGCGCTGACCGCGTCCTACTTCATGCCGAAGCTGGCCAAAGCCTCTGAAGCGCAAGCCGAGGCGCGCTCTGTTATGACGGGGCGCGTCATCGACAGCTACACCAACATCATGGCCGTGAAGCTGTTTGCGCACACGGCCGCCGAAGACACCTACGCCCGCAACAGCATGGACGCGTTTATGAAAACCGTTCACGCGCAAATGCGCCTCGCCACCACGCTCAATATCAGCCTTCGGATCATGAACTACCTGTTGATGGCGGTGACGGTGCTGGTCTCGGTTGTGCTGTGGCGGGCGGAGCTTGTCTCCATTGGTCCCATCGCCGTTGCTGTCGCCTTGGCGCTGCGGCTCGATGCGCTGTCGGACTGGGTGCTGTGGCAGGTGGCGGGCATTTTTGAATCGATCGGCGTCGTGCGCGATGGATCAAAAACACTCACGAAGCCGGTCTCGATTGCCGATGCGCCCGGCGCAAAACCGCTGGCTGTGAAGCAAGGCGCCATCACGTTCGACACTGTGAGCTTTCACTATGGGCGCACCAGCGGGGTAATCGACAAGCTCAACCTCACCATTGCGCCGGGTGAGAAGGTCGGGCTTGTCGGCCGCTCCGGTGCGGGAAAATCGACGCTGGTCAATTTGCTGTTGCGCTTCTTCGAAACGGAGTCCGGCCGCGTTTTGATCGACGGGCAAGATGTGCGGTCCGTCACGCAAGACAGCCTGCGCCGCGCGATTGGCGTTGTTACGCAAGATACATCTTTGTTGCATCGCTCGATTGGCGACAATCTTCTGTACGGCCGCCCGGATGCAACCGAAGCCGATGTGGCACGGGCAACGGAACTTGCCGCCGCCGATGGCTTCATCGAGGCCTTGCAAGACGCCGAGGGCCGCGCAGGTTTGGCGGCCATGGTGGGCGAGCGCGGGGTGAAGCTCTCAGGCGGCCAGCGTCAGCGCATCGCCATTGCGCGGGTGTTTTTGAAAGACGCACCGATCCTCATTCTGGATGAAGCAACAAGCGCGCTCGATTCTGAAGTGGAAGCCGCCATTCAAGAGCAGCTGATGAACCTGATGGCCGGCAAAACGGTGATCGCCATCGCCCATCGCTTGTCGACGATTGCCGCCATGGACCGGCTGGTGGTTATGGACAAAGGCCGTATCGCGGAAGCGGGAACGCACGCTGAATTGCTTGCCCGCGGCGGGCTCTATGCCGATTTGTGGAAGCGCCAGTCGGGCGGGTTCTTGGCGGAAATTGCGGCGGAGTAGGGCTCACCGCGCCAACTCCGCAATCGCCACGCGCATGGCTGCTTCGATGCCGGTTTCGGTCATGGCGTGGCCCGCTGTATCGAGAATTTGAAGCTGTGATCCGGGCCAAGCTGCGTGCAGCGCTTGCGCCGTCATCGGCGGGCACAGCAAATCATAGCGGCCTTGAATGATGCGGCCGGGAATACCCGCGAGGCGTCCTGCATTGCGAATGAGTTCGTCCGGCTTCATGAAAAAACTGTGCTGGATGTAATGCGCTTCGATCAGTGGCGTCGGCGGGATGCGGCTCGCGGGCTCATAGCGCGACGGCAGGTGGGCGTTACTGGGCGCCAGTTCAGAAAGTGCCCGCTCATAGGCGTTCCACATCTGCGCGGCGGGCGCGTGAACGGCCGGGTCGTCATCCGTGAGGCGCGCCACATAAGCGGCCACGGGGTCGCCGCGCTCTGCCGACGGTAGATAGGCGACAAACGCTTCATAAAGGTCTGGCCGGAAGCGGCGCGGGCCTTCGATGAAGGCCCATTCGATCTCGGCGTCAGTGCCGAGAAAGATTGCCCGCAACACAAGCCCCGTCACGCGCTGCGGATGGGCCTGCGCATAAGCGAGCGCCAGTGTCGATCCCCAAGATCCCCCGACCACCAACCATCGATCAAGCCCGAAGAACTCTCTCAGATCTTCGATGTCGGCGATGAGGTGCTGGGTGGTGTTGGCGTGCCGCGACACGTAGGGGTGGCTGCGGCCGGCCCCGCGCTGATCGAACAGCACGGCATGATGGCGGCCGGGATCGAACAGGGCGCGGTGGCTGTGCTGCGCGCCGCTGCCGGGCCCGCCGTGCAGGAAAACCATCGGCGTGCCGCCTGCTGTGCCGACTTCTTCGGCATAAATCCAATGCCCCTCGCCAACGCTCAGCATGATGGCGTTGAACGGGCGGATGGGTGATGGGGCTGGGCTTGTCATCAACGTGCCGGTCCGGTGGCGGCGCCTGCGGGCTGCCGTGTCTGTCTTAGGGCCTCTCCTACCACCATTGCGGCGGCGACCGCGATATTGAGGGATCGCAGGCCGCCTTGCATGACAATTTTAATGCGGGCATCGGCGCTGGCGTGCACCGCATCTGGCACGCCCGCGCTTTCCCGGCCGAGCAGCAGGATATCCGAGGCGGCAAAGGCGAAGTCGGCGTAGGGCACGCTGCCGTGCGACGTCAGCAAAACAAGACGCGGGGTTGGTGTGATGCCGAGGCGGGCGGCTTGAAACGCCTCCCAGCTTTGATGCCGCGTCAAGTCAACATGATCGAGGTAGTCAAGGCCCGCGCGGCGCAGAGACCTGTCGCTCATATCGAAGCCTGCCGGCCCGATGATCGCGGCGGGCACGCCGAGGCACGCGCACATCCGCAAAATGGTGCCGGTGTTCTGCGGGATGTCGGGCTGGTAGAGAGCCAGTTGCACGAATCGATCCTCAGCTCTGGTTCACCCCAATGGGCCGTCCCTACAACACGCAGTACAAAGCGCCAATGCGGAGACCAGGCGCACCTGCCACACGCCAGACCGGTGTGCAGACTGCTCAGAACAAGATGCGCGTCAAAACGCCCATTTAGGTTTGCGCGTCCGCAATGGCCGAGGCCACGTAATTGGAGTATTCACCGCAACATTCGAGAGCTTCGGGCTCTGACGGCTGTGTTGCTGTTTGAAAACCCGTCAGCGGATCATCCAACTTGAGCCTGTCGGGCATGTTGAGTTGCTTCAGACATTTCAAGTGACACAAGACACTTCGGAGGTAAACGTGGCATCTGAAGCAGAAGACCCAAATCGCCGGGACTTTCTGGTTGTCGCGGGCAATGCATTTGCGGCCGTTGGCGCTGCATCTCTCATCTGGCCGTTCGTCGCCCAGATGAACCCAGACGCTGGCGCCAAGGCGTTGGCCTCACTCGAGGTCGATCTGGCGCCCATCAAAGAGGGTCAGGCGATTACAGTGCTCTGGCGCGGCAAGCCGGTGTTCATCCGTAACCGCACCAAAGAAGAACGCGACAAGGCGATCGCCGACGACAAAGCCGTTCTTCAGGACCCTTTTGCCCGCAACTTGAGCCTGCCTGACAGCACGCCTGCAACCGATGCTGACCGCGTTAAAGCTGGCCATGAGCAGTGGCTGGTACTGGTCGGCATTTGCACGCACTTGGGATGCATACCCAAGGGGCAGTCGATGAGCGACACCAAGGGCGAGTTTGGTGGCTGGTTCTGCCCGTGCCATGGCTCGCACTACGATACGGCAGGACGCATCCGCAAGGGTCCGGCGCCGCGTAACCTCGATGTGCCGCCCTACGCCTTCCTGTCTGACAGCAAAATCAAGATCGGCTAACAGGAGTTTTTCGCCATGGCTCACCATGAGTTGACCTATCAGCCGAAGTCCCGCATGGCCAAATGGTGGGATGAGCGGCTGCCTATCGCACGCCTGATGCACGGCCAATTCGTTGATTTTCCGACGCCGCGCAACCTCAATTATATGTGGACGTTCGGCGGCATTCTGACCGTCTGCCTCATCGTTCAGATCGTCACCGGCATCGTGCTCGCTATGCACTATCAGCCGAGCGCTGCCGAAGCGTTCAATTCGCTGCAGCACATCAAGCGCGACGTGAATTATGGCTGGATGATTCAATCGTTCCACGCTGTCGGCGCGTCGATGTTCTTCGTCGCCGTTTATCTGCACATCTTCCGCGGACTCTATTATGGGTCCTACAAGGCCCCGCGCGAAGTGTTGTGGGTTCTCGGCGTTTTCATTTTTCTTGCCATGATGGCAACCGCCTTCCTCGGCTACGCGTTGCCATGGGGCCAGATGAGCTTCTGGGGCGTGACAGTGATCACTAACCTGTTCTCATCGCTGAACGAAATCATTCCCGGCATGGGCACGGCGATTGTCGAATGGCTGTGGGGTGGATATGCGGTTTCCGGCGTTACCCTTAACCGTTTCTTCTCGCTGCATTACCTGCTGCCGTTCGTGATTTTCGGGCTCGTTGTCTTGCACATCTGGGCGCTCCACGTGGCCGGCCAAAACAACCCCACCGGGCTCGACGTCAAAGCGAAGTCAGAGACGGTGCCGATGTATCCGTTCGCGATCGCGAAGGACGCGGTCGGCATGTTTGCCTTCTTCCTGGTCTTTGCTTGGTTTGTGTTCTTCATGCCCGACTATCTCGGTCATGCGGATAACTACACGCCAGCCAATCCGCTCGTCACGCCTCCACATATTGTGCCGGAGTGGTACTTCTTGCCCTTCTACGCGATCCTGCGCGCGATCACGTTCGATATTGGGCCGATCAGCTCAAAGCTGGGCGGCGTCATCGCCATGATCTCGGCAGTCGTCATTTTGCTGTTTGTTCCCTGGCTCGACACCAGCCGCGTGCGATCGGCCAAGTATCGCCCTTTATACAAGATCGCGTTCTGGTTCTTCGTGTTTACGTGCGTTGCGCTGGGCTGGCTGGGCTCGAAGCCCGCGGAACAGCCTTACGTGTTCTGGTCGCAGTTCTTCACGTTCGCCTACTTCGCGTTCTTCTTGATTGCCATGCCTGTACTCGGGCTGATTGAGACGCCTAAGCCATTGCCGAAGTCGATTACGGAATCGGTGTTCGGTTCGGGTGGCGGGATGCCTGCAGGTGCAGCCGCCGCACCAGAGAAGCGCTGAGAGCAAGTCATGAGACATCAAACAATGCGCACCTCCCTTTGGTTTTCAGTTGTCCCGGCTCTCACCTTGCTGGCACTCCCTGTGCCAGCCGGTGCAGCTGGCGGCGCCCCGCACATAGAGCACCAGCATTGGAGCTTCGGCGGTTTCAGCGGCCGCTACGAGAAGGCTCAGTTGCAGCGCGGCTTCCAGGTCTATCAAGGCATCTGCGCGGGCTGTCATGGATTGGAGCGGGTCCGCTTTCGAAATTTGACTGAGCCGGGCGGACCTGAATTTCCCGAAGAAGCTGTAAAGGCATTGGCAGCTGAATGGCCCAATAAGATCACAGATGGGCCGGACGATGCCGGTAAAATGTTCGAGCGCGCTGCTGGCTTGCCCGACCCAATTCGAGGCCCTTTCAAAAACGAGAAAGAAGCCCGCGCGACGTTTAACGGTGCTTACCCGCCCGATCTGTCGGTGATCGCGAAGGCTCGCAACGTCGAATACCACGGCTCCTGGTACTATCATCCCGTGTCTATGATCAAGGACATCGCCACCGGCTACCAAGAAGGCGGCACCGATTATATTCACGCGCTTCTGACCCACTACAAGGATGCGCCGCCTGCCTACACGCGCAATGCGGGTGGTAAGCTGGTTCCGGCCAGCGAAGCAGTCGCCAAAGACAAGGCGAGTGGCGCTGAGCGCTGCGTTTCAGTCGTGGCTGGAGAAGAGGGCAAGCCTGATACCTGCAACAAGCTGGGTGAAGGCATGAACTACAACACGGCGTTCCCCGGCGGGCAGATTGCAATGTCGGCGCCACTCGCCGATGGCGTCGTTCCCTATAAAGGAGTCGATGGTGTTGCTGCGGCCCCCGCAACGACTGATCAATACGCGCGCGACGTTGCCGCGTTCTTGACTTGGACGGCGGACCCTTCGCTCAACGCGCGCAAAACAATCGGCTGGCAGGTGATGCTCTATCTCTTGATCACCACGGTTCTGCTGTTTATCGGCAAGAAGCGCATCTGGGCCAAGGTTAAACACTGAACCAAATCGTAAAGTGCAGTTTAGAAAACCGGCCCTGCAGCGCAGCGGCCGGTTTTTTTATGGTCAGCGGCTCGACCGTTTCATCAAGGCCGTGTGCAGGGCGATGGCTGCCGCGTTCGAAACGTTGAGGCTTGCCAAACTGTCTGCCGTCGAAATTCTGACGAGGCGCGTGCAGGTTTCCGCCGTCAATTGGCGCAAACCCTTGCCTTCCGCTCCCATGACGATGGCCACCGGGCCGGAGAACGGTTCGTCTTCAAGCCGTGCAGGCGCCTCGCCATCAAGCCCGAGCAGCACAGTGCCCTGTGCTTTCAATTCTTCCATTGCCTTGGCGAGGTTTTGCACCATGGCCACGGGAATGAGTTCCATGGCGCCGGATGCCGCTTTCGCCAGCGTGCCGTTCAGCGGCGGGCTGTGGCGGCGTGTCATGACGACACCGGACGCGCCAAAGGCGGCCGCCGAGCGCAGGATAGCGCCAGCATTGTGCGGGTCGGTGACTTGATCGAGAATAATCAGCGGGCCACCGGAGGCTGCGCGCTCGGTCAAGTCTTGGAGTTCAGGCTCATCAAGCGGTTCACATTCGAGCATGATGCCTTGATGCACCGTATCGTTGCCCAGAATGCGGTCGAGGTCGCGCGGAGAAACCCGCTCCACCGTCAGCCCGCGCGCCGCAATAGCCTCTTGCAGCCGGCGTTCGGCATTTTCGGTCGCCGACAGGCGAATGAGCTTGCGGGCCGGGTTGCCGAGTGCGGCCTCCACGGGATGAACGCCGAACAGGCGGAGTGGGCCGTCTTCTTCAAAGTCCACCGCTGGGCGGGCCACAAACGGCCGGGGCGGGCGGCCGCCTCTAAACGGCTTGTTGAAGGGTCGGTTGGGCGGGCCAGGCGGGCTCATGGGGCTGCAATGCTGTTAAGAGTTTCAAGAACTTGGGGCCCGCAATCGGCAGACTTGACGCGGGAACGCCAGTTCGCTGCTTCTAGCCTGATTTCCTGAGCTTTTCCAATTGACATAACGGCCTCCGGTCACCATAACGGCGCGTCTTGGCGGGTTGCTCACCGGCGGCCCGCTTACGCTTTGCTTTAAGCCACGCAAAGTCCGGTTGGAGAGGTGCCCGAGTGGCTAAAGGGGGCAGACTGTAAATCTGCTGGCTTCGGCCTACGCTGGTTCGAAACCAGCCCTCTCCACCATACGTCTTCTGAAGCAGGGCTCAAACCGCCCGCAAGGAGACGGCCAAAATGCAAAATTCTGAAAACCAAGCTTCATTAGCGATGGATGGCGGTCTCGAGCGGCGGCTTCTGCAGGCAGCCGTTGCAGTGGCAGCGTGCGTGCCCGTTTTTGGCGGGCTCGCTGGCGCTTTGATGGGTGCGCCGATGTTTGAGGCGAGCGCGGCTGACGCGACATCGCTGGATAGCCACCTGCGCTATCTCTCGGGGCTGCTGCTTGGCATTGGGCTGACGTTCTGGAGCCTCGTGCCGAAGATCGAGCGCGCGGGCGCCGCCTTCCGGCTGCTGACCCTTCTTGTGGTGGCTGGCGGACTGGCGCGGCTGACGGGTCTTGTTTTCACCGGCCGGCCTTCGGCAGTGATGCTCTTTGCGCTTGTTATGGAACTCGTGGTCACGCCGCTGTTATGTCTGTGGCAGGCCCGGCTCGTGCGCCGCTAATGCCGCGCGGCTACCGTTGCAAGGTTTGCAGCTTTTCAAGGATGCGCGTCAACGATACGAACTTGAAGTTCTGCGCCTTGCCTCCTTCGTTGATATCGTCCTGGACGACAAATATGCCGCCGGGAAATGCTGGGCCGAATTCGCCGGTGGCAACTGCAATGCCATCGGTGCCAGTGACTTCGTCAATGCCGGCTTCGGCATTTGCTGCAATGCGCAAGCGGGCAATGAGCGCGTGGCCGGGCAATGAAAAGAAAGCAAACGTGTTGTTGCCTTGGGCCGAGGCGATCAGATAGCCGCCACTGTCGCCCTCGGCAGCAAGCGTCAAGCCTTCGACGTCGGCGACCAGTTCGTTCCCATCTACGCCGGCAATCTGAGTGCGTGTGCCGCCGGTTTGCGGATCTGCACTGTAACGCCAGATCCCCTTGAGTTCTTCGGCGATATAGAGGTTGCCGTTGCGATCGTCGATCACGCAACCTTCGGCAATGGAGCCCACTTCGAAGCGCCGCACCAAAGTTGCCTGGATGGCATTACTGGGGCCGGGCCGCAATTCGTATTGCTCGACGCTTCCATCCTTCCCGGTCACGAATGCAAAATGCGCGTTGCCCGCTGAGCGGTAATAGAGACACATCCCGTAGGGGTCGCCCACATTGGTGGCGACAAACGAAGATTCAGCGTGTGTGACTGTCAGTGTCTCAGGATCGAGCAGGAAAAAACTAATCCCGAGACGCGTGCGGTCACTCGCGGCGATCAGCACCTTCGGTTTGCCTGTTCCATCGGCAAGCTGCCAAGTGGTGCGGAGATCGACATTGTTTAGCCGCCCGATGGGGAACTGCTGCAAGGCTTTTCCATCGAGATCGAGAACAAAGAGCCCGCTCTTTTTGTCGGTCGCAAATACGCGGCTGTCTGTTGGCGTCTTGGTATTCCGCCAAATCTCTGCGTCGTCTGCCGCATCGCCCTGGTCATTCACATCGACCGATTCCACACTGGCAGGAACCTCAATGACGGGCACTGCCGCAACAGCTGTCGACGGAGCAACCCCTGTGGGGGCTTGTTGAACTTCCGACAACGCGCTGGTCACGTTCAAGACGAGTGCCATGCAGGCGACCCGACCGCATAGTCCGATGAGACCAAAAGTCAAATGCATATGGGTCGCCTTGTGCGCTGTTCTCAAAATTTGGTGAGACCCGAAGTGAACAGGTCACGGAATGCCGGAGCGTCTCAATCGCGCGCGCATGCGACACCTCCGTGACAATACCCGGCTTGTGCCGCGCGATGTGGCCGAGCAATCACGCGGTGAAACAATGTTCTCTGTGACAGCAAATGTCATGAAGGTGTGAGGCCGCCGCGCTTTGGTGGAGAGTGGCGGGTGGTGCGTTCGTGCACTGCGCGCTGGCTGCCGAGTCAGTTTAACTGAGCCGGCGGTGCGTGGGGGTATAAAAGTCTATCGTGTGGGGGTTGTATGCGTGGTGGTAAAGTTGGCGGTCATCGCCTAGCCGTTTCGATCTTGATGTTGTCTGTTGCACCGGGGGGTTCTGCCATAGCTCAGACCGCCGATGTGCAATCTTCCGATGAATTGATCGTCTACGGCACCGTTGCAACACGCAACCGTACCGACAGCGTGGCTCCCGTCATCTCTTATGATCTTGAGTATTTTCAGCGGTTTGAACCGATCTCTGCGGGCGATGCACTGAAGCGCGTGCCTGGCGTCAGCTTTGCCAGCGACGTGCTGGAATACGATCAAGTTCAACTTCGCGGCTTGCCCTCAAACTATGCCCAGATCCAGATCAACGGTCAGAACATGACCGGTGGCGCCAACGACCGCGTATTTTTCGTCGACCGCATTCCGGCTGAATTGATCGATGGCGTCGAAGTGATCAGAAGCCCGTCGGCAGACATGTCTTCGGAAGGCATAGGCGGCACGGTCAACGCGAAGTTGAAGCGTGCCGGCCAAGTGACGGGCGGTTGGGTGCGCGGTAGCGGCTTTGCTATCGAGAACGATGAACTGCGCGGCGCGGGCTCCGTCGGCTACGGCGGTACGGTTGGAGACACGTCCTAACCTGTTGTCTGCGGATGTGCAGCAGCGGCGTAATCCGAAGACGAAAGAAGCCCGGATTTTCGACAATAGCAATGTCCTGGAAGGTATCGAGACCCAGGACGATACGCGCGACGGCACCGACTATTCTTTCAATGCTGATATCGCGACGAAACTGGGTGCCGGTACGTGGCGCCTCTCGGGTTTCTATGTGCAGACGGATCGAACCGAGGAAGAGTTCACCCAGGCCTTCGAGGTTGACGGTGGCGCGCGCAAACTTGACGAGGTTGCTACACAGCTCGAAGACATCAAGCAGCACAACGCCAACATCGTGAGCGAATATACCGCTCCCGTCGGCAATGGCGAGATCCAGGTGCTGGGTGGCTACAACGTCTTCGTCGACGATTTGTTCACCACAGAGCGCGAAGGTGATACAGCCAAAGAACTCGCGCTGGACAATACCGAACGCATTGACACTACCGACCAGGACTATTTCGCGACGCTGGCGTACACGGCCCGCTTTACCAGCTTTGCATCGGTCAAGTTCGGAGTTGATGGGCGCATCAAAACGCGCGACTTCGAACAGCTGATCTTGAATAGCGACGGCGAAGACGAAACGCCGCCCAATGGCGTCTTCGACATTGAAGAGCGCCGGGTCGATCCGTTCATAAAGGCAACGTGGAATTTCCTGCCCGGCGTGTCGCTGGAAACAGGCTTGCGCTACGAGCACACGGATCGCGAATTGTCAGGTCCTGATGGCCTTCGCGGCACGTCGACAGCCGACGAACTCAACCCGTCGGCCCACTTGCGCTATTCGTTGACTGACACCACGATCATGCGGCTCTCGCTGGCGAGAACGGTACGCCGCCCGAGCTTTGACCAACTCTCACCGGCAACCGTTGAAGACGAGCCCGTCGACGACAAAGCGACGCTTGGCAATCCTGATCTTCAGCAGGAAACAGCCTGGGGCGTCGATGCCGGCTTTGACCAAAAGATTGGCGAGCGGGGCATCCTCGGCTTCAACTTCTTTAACCGCGAGATCAAGGACAAGATTGAACTCGTTGGCACGGGTGCCGAGACACCGGGTTGCGACAGCGGCACGTGCGACGTGTTGAGCTTCCGCAACGTCGGCGATGCGCGCGCCTACGGCATCGAAGTCGACGCCGACATGCCGCTGACCGCCGTCGGCTTGCCCAACACGACTGTTTTTGCCAACTACACTTGGCTGCAGTCTGAAGTCACCGACCCTGTGACTGGCCGCAAGCACGAGTTCAACGGACAGCCTGAACACATCTACAACGTGGGCTTCATTCAGGCCATTCCGTCGTGGAACTCGGCATTCGGCGTCAGCTATCAGAAGCGCGGCGAATCCTTCACCCACGATTTCAACGAGATCGAACGGCTGACCTACGAGGGCAATCTGGAAGCCTTCTGGGAAACCAGACTTGGCAAGTCGACCGTTCTGCGCTTCACCGGTGCAAATCTGCTTGACGCTGAAAAGGTGGAATACAAGCAGGCCTTTGACCCGGACTTGAACGGCGGCAAAGACGGCTCGGAAATCGAGAAGGAAGAAAGCGGCCGGCTGTTCCTGATGACGGTCCGCCAAGCCTTCTGACCGGCGCTGTGGTTTGGCACACAGATCGCCAGGCGCACGGGCCGGCGCCTAGGATCAAGTGTTGAACGTTTTTCGGCCCCGGCACTGTGCCGGGGCCGTCCGTCATATGCGGGGGCTCGTTGCTTACCCGCGAACAGAGAAGCGAGCCGGATCGACGCATGGCACAGACACCTAATGCTTATTGTTCCAGTCACCTCGGAAAGCGCACTGTTCGCTGCTCACGCCGCCTGTCGTTAGCCTTCGGTTTGGCCCTTACACTCGGGGCTGGTGCGGGTTTTGCGCAAGATGCCGCGCCGCCCTCCAATCCCGGTCTGGCTCCCGCAGCCGAAAATGCGGTGCCGCCGGTTGCGGCTCCTGTCACAGCACCGCCCGATCTGACCCCCGCGAGTCCCGTTACTGCCGCAGATCAGCAGGGGTCAGAACCACCCGCTGCGGCACCTGTGCCCGAAGCCGCCGCGCCAGCCGCTGTTCCCGCGGCTCCGGCCGAGCCGCTGTCTCCGCAACAACCGGCACAACAACCGGCGGCAGACGCATCCAAACCTCGCGGTGGCCCGGCCTTGCCACACGATCTCTCACCGATGGGAATGTTCCTTGCCGCCGACATCGTGGTCAAGGCGGTCATGGTGGGGCTGTTCTTGGCCTCGATCCTCACATGGACCGTCCTGATCTCCAAAAGCATCGAGTTGTCCGGTGCCAACCGGCGCGTGCGCCGGTCACTCGCCGCCATAGACGGAACCGCAACATTGCTTGAAGCCAATCAAAGAGCGGAGGGCACAAAGGGCCTCATTCCGGCCATGCTCGAGCAAGCGGCACTTGAGCTGCGCTTGTCGATGGACATCGCGGACAAATCGGGCGTCAAGGCCCGCGTTGCCTCGCGTCTCGATGGAGTGGTGCAATCGGCTGGGCGGGATATGAATCGCGGCACCGGCCTGCTGGCAACGATCGGCTCAACGGCACCATTTGTCGGCTTGTTCGGCACCGTCTGGGGCATCATGAACAGCTTCATCGGAATTTCAAAAGCCCAGACGACGAACCTTGCGGTGGTTGCGCCAGGCATCGCTGAAGCGCTGCTAGCAACCGCCATTGGCCTCGTTGCAGCCATCCCTGCGGTGATCATCTACAATCAGTTCAGCCGCTCGATCGGATCGTACAAGGCTCAAGTGGCCGCTGCAGCCGCTGAAATTCTGCGGATCGCCTCGCGCGATATCGATCGCGGTAAGACATTCGCTGCAGCGCGCGCGGCTGAGTAGGGGCAGACCATGGCAGGCGGACTTGACAGCGGCGACGATGAACTCGCCGAAAGCCATGAAATCAATGTCACGCCATTTATTGACGTGATGCTGGTGCTGCTTATCATCTTCATGGTGGCAGCGCCGCTTTCGACCGTCGACGTGCCGGTCGACCTCCCCGTAGCGCGGGCACCGGTTCAACAGAGGCCCGACAAGCCGGTCTACCTGAGCGTTAAGTCTGATCTCACACTGGCTATCGGCAACGACACGATCGGTAGCGGCGGGCTTGGATCTGCCCTTGAGCAGGCGACCAATGCCGACCGCGAGCAGCGCATCTTTTTGCGCGCCGACAAGAGCGTCCCTTATGGCGAACTCATGCGTGTTATGACCGAGATGCGCCGCGCTGGGTATTTGAAGATTGCTCTTGTCGGGCTCGAAGACGGCTCGCCTCAAGCCGCGCAGGGTTCGCCCGGCGCTCCATGAACCTCGCTTCACAGCCATACGAGCCGTTAGGCTGGCGCGCGGCACGTTGGGGCGGCGCGATGATCGGGGCCCTGCTTTTTCATGGCGGCGTGATTGCGATAGCGATGCTTCTGGCGACGCTTTTTGCCGAGCCTGAAGAAGGTGGCATTGTCAATATCGATCTGCCGCCGATCGCCGCTGAACCGACAACAAGCGAAGCTGAGAACGCGGAGAACCCGCAAGACGACGTGACCACACCGGCGCCAGCGGAGGGTCCGAAGATTGCAGACGATCCTGCCGAAGATGCAACGGAAGCTGAACCACAACCCGTCGAGGAGCAAGCCGCGATCGAGCCGCAACAAGAGCCCGCACCAGAGACACCGCCGGTGCCGGACGATCCTGCGGTTCAACCCGAGCCAATGGAAACCGCCGAGGAGCCAGCCCCCGTTGAGGAGGCGCCGCTGGCGCCCGAACCTGAAGTGACCTTGCCGAAAAGCGTCGTGGCCAAGCCCAAGCCCGTCGCACCTAAACGCCCTGTCGAGCCAAAAGAGCGGCCCGCCGAGAAAAAGGCTAAAAAGCCGGAAACTGAGCCGAAAGAAAAACGGGTTGTTGCGGCGAAACAAAAGGCGGCAAAATCGGGCCAAGGCGGAACAACACCCGGCTCGAATGCGAAGGGCAAGGCGACGGCTGCTGCGGCAAGCGGGGAACAATTCAGTTCAAGCCCAATCTCGCGCCCGCAACCCCCCTATCCGTCCGGCGCACGCGCTTCCCGCATAGAGGGATCCGTGACCGTCAGCATGACCATCGCTCCATCCGGTGCTGTCACAAGTGTCTCGATTGTCTCGGCAACGCCGGCCGGTGTCTTCAACAGCACAGTGACATCAACGCTCCGCCAGTGGCGATTCAAGCCTTCAGCAAGCGGCGGCCGGAAAACGCAGACGGTCCGCTTTAAGTTGAAGTAGTTGCGTATGGCGAACTGCAGTTGAGACCCGGCCGGTGCGCCGGGCTTGACCGCTGCATCACTGGAAAAACCGGCATGAAGGTGTCGTGCTTTGCCGCGCGCCGCAAAAGCTCTCATGTCAGCGCGCCAGATTTTCGCGCGCCAAGCGCATGAAGTTATAGTAAAACCGTTGAGAGTTGATCCAGAGATCGGGCCGGGCGCCTGCTAGCGCCTGCCGGACGCGCGGTACGTCATCAGCTCCATGCAAGTTCACAAGGTGCTGTGCGCCCGCAGGCGATAGTGCCCACTCATCAGTTTGCGAGCCGGTCGCCTCGACATGGTACTGAACACCGATGGCCGCCGAGCCGACCGAAAAGCTCGAGACCGCGCAGTCGGACGTGGTGCTCAGTGTCGTTGCCTTCGCTGGCAGATCCGTCACTTCGCTTCCATGCCAGCTTACGGCAAGCTTCGTTGCGCCGAATCCTGAGTAAACCGGGTGCTGCGTACCGGCCTCGGTCAACGCGATGGTGGTCAGCGAACCTTCGCCGCGGCGCGCACGGGCAACGCGCCCGCCGAGAGCGTCGGCCAACAATTGGTGACCCAGACAAATGCCGAGCATCGGCTTGTCGAGATCTTTGACCCAATGGCGGATGAAGGCTTTCTCAGGAACCAGCCAGCCATGTTCCCGCTCTTGCCATACTTCCATTTGACCGCCGAGCACGAAGAGAATGTCGAATTGGGCAGCGCTGGGCATCGGATCGCCGCGATGCGGCTCGATGATCGTTGGTGATATCCCCTCGGAGGCGAGATGCTCGGCGATTGCGCCAAGCGGGCTTAAGTCGTCGTGTTGAACGACCAGAACGCGATCTTTCATCGGCAAACTCCGTACCTGAGACCGTTGCATTCATTTGCCCATTCCGTTCCACAGCCATACTCTATCTAGCAGCTGCTGAACTGCCGCCAGCAACTAGCCGCAGCCGGCCTACAAGTCATGACCAGCGCCGTCAATGAAGGGTTGCAGGGTTGGCGCATTGGCTTAGAAATCCTCATGCACGGCGCGGCGAATAGCCAAGTGCTTCGTTAAGGAACGGTGGTGATACGGGTGCCAATCCAAATTCTTGGCTGGGAAGGCTACGACGATCCCGATCTCATCGCGCCTTTTATCACGGCAGGTGGCCCCAAAATCATCGCCGATGCGCATTTGAGTGATTTTGCCGCCACCGTGCGGGTCCTTGGCACGCCGGGCCGGTGGGACATCGTCAATATCAACAGCCCATTCGTCCGTGATGTTCTTTATGCCAGCGGTTTGATCCAACCGTTGGACCAAGACACGCATGGCCCTGCGTCGCAGGCGCGATCCATGCAGGCGAGCTTCAAGGCGTTCGATCAATGGGGGCTGTCGCCTGAGGGCCGGCCCATCGGTGTGTGCCAGCGCTTTGGCCCCTTCAATCTCGTTGTCAACACGAGGACGATCTCGATCGATACAGCCGAGGACCAAGGGTTCAATCTGGCTGCAGACGCGGCGTGCGCGGGGCGCTATGGCATTCTCGCGTACGATGACTTCAACGTCTTTCATATCGCGATTGCTTCAGGCTTCGACCCATTTCAAGCCCTGTTCGAAGACGACATGGCCGCATTCGCCGCAACAGCCGCGCGATGGTTCACGGGCGCGCGTCTCGTCACCGGCGACCACACCGAGCTCAATCGAGCGCTCGTTGGCGGCACCATAGATTTTTATCTGAGCGGGGGCATCTACACGGCGTCTTCCGCGCGGCGCGATGGCCATGCGCACGTGCGTGCGGTGACACCTAGAAGCGGACCGTTGCAGGGCCGGGGCGGGATTGCTTTCGTAGAGGTCAACGCAATTTTATCCAGCGCGCCTTCGGCCGGCGCGGCGGCCGCGTTTCTTGACTATCTCATTGAGCCCGAGACGGCTGTGCGGGCCTCGCTTGCGGCACAGTCTGCAAACCCCGTGCTGCAAATGAGCGATCCAGCGGTTTTCTCGCGCTTCAGTGCGGAGGTTCTTGATGCCATGCAATGGAACACTCTGGAAGAGGAACTCAGCCGGTGCGCGCAGTACAGGATTGCGCCAGACTACCAGCGCTTGCACGCTTGTCTCGTTGCCGCAAAAATTGCAGCGGGCTGGAGGGCTTGAGGTCAGCGCCGGTAAACGGCCTGCTGGTTTTGAGTGCCACACGTCCGCATGCTACGGTGTGCAGGGATCCATGAACTCCGGAGAAAATTCGTGAAGGCACTTGTCTTGTCGTCCAGCCCGCGGCGCAACGGTAATTCGGCTGCTCTGGCTGGTGCGGTGCGTGACGGTCTTATCGAGGCAGGACACGATGTGCCGTTTTACTGCGTTGACGATTTTCTGAGCGCGCTTCTGAGAGATTGCCGCCAATGCCGCAAGCCTGACGGCGAATGTGCGATCGACGATGGCTTTCGCTCTGTGTTCCTTGAGGCCTATGTGCCGGCGCATGGTTTTATCGCGGCGACGCCGGTTTATTGGTACGGCGCTTCGGCGCAGTTGAAGGCATTTTTCGATCGCATGTTTTGCTACTACGCGGCGTCATACCCGGGCTCTGCCGAGGTCATTGAAGGCATCAAAGGCAAGCGCATTGGTTTGGTGATGAGTTCCGAAGAAACCTTCCCGATGGTCTCGGGCAGCATTGTCAGCCAGATGCAGGAGTTTTCGCGCTATACCCGATCGCAGTTCGTCGGCGTCGTTCACGGTTATGGCAATGCGCGCGGAGAGGTGGCGAATGATCCGGGTGACCCGATCGCCAGTGCGCGCAAATTTGGCGCTGAGTTTTTTACCCGGCACACAACCGACTACCAGATCGATACGCCGCGTGCGCCGCGCGTTTGGGGTTAGTGTGGTCTTAACGGCATGACGAGCAACCGGGATAAACCCGCAATGGCGGCCGTCAGGCCGGTGAGGGTAGTGCAAGTGCCATGACGACGACATTTCAGAAGGTTCTTCCGCCCGCCGGATTGCTGTCCGATGATGATGTGCTGCCCCAGCTTCAGAGCTGGCAAGCCATGGGACAGCGGACAGCACTCGTCACGCTGGTTGGCGTTGAAGGTGGCGCACCACGGCAGCCAGGCGCGCAGATGGCAGTTGCTGAGGACGGTAGCTATGCTGGCTATCTATCAGGCGGCTGCTTGGAGCAAGTTGTTGTGTTCGAGGCGCAAGCCGTCATCAAAGAAGGGCGCAACCGGCTGGTGCGCTACGGCAAGGGCTCGCCGTATTTCGACGTGAAACTTGCCTGTGGCGGCGGATTGGATGTGTACTTCGATCAGGCGATCGGCCCCGCGCTCGTCTCGGACGTATTGGAGCGCCGGTCCCAGCGGCAGACTTGCATCCTGCGAACCAACCTCGCAACCGGTGCCAGCACCGTCGCCAGCCTCGAAACCGGCGCCACAAGCCACCAAGGCATTCTTCGCGACGGCGTATTCGAACGCAACTATCCGGGCCGGTTGCGGCTTGTGCTGCTCGGAAGCGGCCCGGCTTTGACCGGCATGGCGGCGTTGGCCACGGCGACCGGCATCGAACTCAGTATACCGGCCGGAGATGACCTAACCCGCGCGGAAATTATAGCTGCCGGGCTTGGAGATCGTCTCGCGGGCGGGATCCCCTTCGACACCCTTGAGCGCCTCGATGAGGCAACGGCGGCCGTTTTGTATTTTCATGCACACGATCAAGAGCCGGATCTGCTGTTTCAGATCTTGAAATCGAAGTGCTTTTACATCGGCGCGCTGGGCAATCACGCAGTTCACCGCGAGAGACTTGCGGTTCTTGCAGCGCGCGGGTGCAGCCCAACCGATCTTGCACGTATCCGCGCGCCGGTCGGCCTGATTGCAGGGGCCAAAAGCACGGCAACGCTCGCCGTGGGCGTGCTGGCAGAACTGATGATAGAGGCGAAAGCCCTCAACTATGTCGCTTGAATAGATACCCCCCGTTGCCGCCACGTCTGTTTTGTTCGTTTGCGCGGTGCCGTGGTCTGAGAGTGTTTTCGAAAAAAAGGAGACTGAGCGTGCGGCCTGACCAGTGCAACAACGTCGGAGACTTCAGGGCGCTGGCCAAGCGGCGGCTGCCCGGACCCATTTTTCACTATATCGATGGGGCTGCGGACGATGAGGTGACCTATCGCCGGAACACTGAGGCCTTCGAGCGCTGCGATTTGGTGCCAAATGTTTTAGCCGGCCTCGACACGATTGATATGTCGACGACGGTCATGGGCCAGAAGCTTGCCATGCCGCTGTTCTGTTCGCCCACCGCATTGCAAAGACTGTTTCATCATGAGGGTGAAACGGCAGTCGCACGTGCCGCCGAAAAGTTCGGCACCATGTTTGGCATCTCGTCGCTGGGAACAACCAGCATCGAGGAGATTGGCGCTGCCATCAGCACGCCAAAAATGTTTCAGCTCTACTTCCACAACGACAGAGGCTTGACCAACAGCATGATCGAGCGTTGCATTGAGGCAAAGTTCGATGTGCTGGCCCTCACCGTCGATACGATTACAGGCGGCAATCGCGAACGCGACCTGCGCACCGGCTTCACATCACCCCCGCAACTGACACTCAAGAGCCTGATCAGCTTTGCACTCCATCCCCGATGGGCCGTGAACTATTTCACGCATGAGAAGTTCACGCTGCCGCAACTCAAAAATCACGTGAAGGAGGGGTCTGACATCTCCATCTCTGTCAGCGACTACTTCAGTTCGATGCTGGACCCGGCGATGAGTTGGAAGGACGCGGAAGACGTGCGCAAAAAGTGGGGCAAGGCGTTTTGTCTCAAAGGCATTATGAGCGTCGCCGATGCCAGGCGCGCCGTCGACATCGGTGCCTCGGGAATTATGGTCTCCAATCATGGCGGCCGTCAGTTGGATGGGTCACGCAGCCCATTTGACCAACTGGCCGAGATCGTCGATGCGGTCGGCGACAAGATCGATGTGATTTGCGATGGCGGCATCACGCGCGGCACGCATGTTCTCAAAGCGCTTTCGGTGGGAGCCAAAGCCTGCTCGGGCGGGCG
>Ga0247836_1002052_pt1 | contig 30382 bp, 37 predicted proteins | sample LaCruzMarch2015__4_FD_187116 | JGI IMG/M metagenome (GOLD analysis project Ga0247836, IMG submission 187116) | Freshwater microbial communities from meromictic Lake La Cruz, Castile-La Mancha, Spain - LaCruzMarch2015_14m | ecosystem: Environmental > Aquatic > Freshwater > Lake | place: Spain... | reverse complement strand
CGCCACCAGAAATCTCAGGACATGGTTGCTGGAAAAATTCCGTATGGTTTATAATTTCACCAAGTATGATACGAGATTACAAATTAAATGATTTATTAAAATGAGAGATATAAAAGATATAATTAAAGAACTGACCGAACATCCAGAGTATATCCACCACGAAATATGGACAAAAAGAGGCGTTCGTGAATTTATAGCAAGTGATTATAGTTTAGATGAAACTGGTCCCCATAGGTTAGAACAAATTTTAACCGATGAAGATTACTCTTACTTTGGTGATTTTGTTTATAATGTATATGAATGTGGTTTGGAGTATGCCAATTATGAATACGAACCCGATTTAGATAAAAGAATAAAAAGACATATTAAATTAAATGACTTGCTCGGTGAACCAGATGATGATATGATGTAAAAAAAATTCCTAAAAAGTTTATTATCGGAACAAATTCTGATGTAGATGATGACTTTCACGACAAATTTAACGAACTGGTAGGTAGGAGTTTTTATACCCTTGGATATGCTGAATTTATCGGAGCGTTGATTTCTGAATATGAACTCCTTATGTCATAGGAACTCGATATCAAAATCGTAATCTTCTCCTCTTTTTGTCCTTCGCCAGTAGTTCCATATCGCATACCTCATTGCGTCCATTAGGTCATCATATAATTTGACTGGTTCGTATATGATTTGTTCACCTTTGGTTTTCCACTGATATTTTCTAATTTCGTCAATCAGGTTTACAGAATTTGTATGTAGATATAATTTTTTTGACCTGATTAAATCTATACCTTCCTTTACACTTTTATCAGCCGACTTTGCCATATACCCAGCCCGTTTAAGGTCTTCAATCATACTCGGTGCGGCACTATCGACCCAAATATCCTTATCGGTTTCTATATTTAAATCTTTCATTAATTTAATTAAATCTGACGATGTTAAATTACTTTTGTATATAACCTCTTCAACCCATTGGTTTTGGTCTTTAATATAAACTTTTACAAGTGCCATAGCGTGATTATATCCCACATCCAGTCCATATAAAAAAGTATCCCATACTGGTTGTGGTTCACCATCTTCTGAATGGGATATCAAATCATTATCCTTCCACTCTGACCAGTTTTGGTATATTGTTGTAATCGCATAACCAGGTAAACCCAGACCATAAACCCGCCACAAGTTTTCATCGTGTTCTTTATAACTTTCAATTTGTTTTATAGTTGTTTCTGTTAAAAAAGGGTTGTCAAGATAAGTTGAGTGTATATAATCTACATCTGTTCTCACTTTCATTTTAAATGACCAGTGCCAAGCATCCGATGGGTTTTGGTCCATAAAAACTCGTTCAGTAGTTCTTAAAAAAAGTTGCTGTGCGGCTTCATAATTAATTTCATTACATTCGTTTAAGTAAAGATGTGTCCGTTTAGCACCACGGACTTTTTGACTATCATTTAAGGAAAAGAATTCAATAAAATTCCCAAATAAATTTATTTTATGTTCGGATTTATTGTGTGAATTTTCATTATAAAGATTTAATTCCTTTAATAAATCAACAAATTCTCTATATACTGTTCTGCGTAAACTGGGAAAGCCGGCACGGACTATCGAAATATAAATTCCTTCACCTCTTCGTCTTGCGCATTCCAATATAATCCACTGCATCATAGAATAGGTTTTTGATGACCTGGAACTACCAACAGAAAGAACAAATCTGCTATTTGTTTTCAGAAGTTTTTCCAATACTCCTGTCGCCTTCATTTCCATTTACAAAAATTACTTTTATATCATTTATATTTTGACCACCAGTCGTGATGTCAACACTGTCATTATATCCTCTTTTCTTTCCACGAAATCGCATATAAAAAAGAATTGATTTTTCCGACCCTTCTTTTATTTTTCTAAATAGTTGGTTTTCAACAAAATCTAATTGTATGTTTTGTATATCATCAACTGCTTTTTTAAACCTATCGTCCTCGTTATAATAGGTATAAAATCTATCCCTGCTGATGCCAACTTCCTTACAAGTTGGTGTCACTATTCCTAAATTTCTTTCCAATGCTTCAAGTAGTTTTTCCTTCCAAACTTCTGGTTGATGTTTACTCATAATATGTAATTTCTGTAATTTTTTTTATGTCTTTTACATATCCGAGATTTTAGGTATTTGTTGCCATAATTCTTTATCCCCAAAATAGTCGGTTAAAATTAAAAAACATTCATATCTTTTTGCCTCAATTTTTGTGTTAAATCCTTTAATTTCAATTAAACTTAAATCTCCATATTCTGGATATAGAGTTTTGATTTTATTATAAAGAATTTTTTTATTTTTTGTCCTAAAACAGAGATAATTATGTTGTTTTTCCCTTCTTAATAAATCATTGGTATGACCTATATATCGTGTCTTTTTGTCTATTAAAATTTTATAAACAATATATTTTAATTTTTTCTCCATTTTTCCTCTATGATTTGCGGAACCGCATTTTTCCATTGAACAAAATGGTGTAATCGTTTATCTGTTCGACCCATTAGTGATATTTTTATAGCAGAGGGATTGTAAAGAATAGTATAAAATGATTTTTGATATGTTCCTCCGTCCAAATAAAATTCTGTTAAACCACCAGAGTTTGTTTGAGTTTGTAATTGCGTCACACATATATTGGGATGTGTAAGAAAAATTTTGCCTAATTTGCCGTTGTGTATATAGCAATTGACATCCTCGTTTATTCTTCCTAAAAATTGATATGGGTCACTGACTTTATTAAAAAAGGTATTCATTAATTTTCTACGAACTGTTTTTCTGTTTAAAATCGATGCGTCAATTCCTCCAATATAATCCCCACCTTGAGCAAAAGCAATACTGGTCGCTGGTGAATTTTCTAAAAATTCCAAAAATATATCAAAGATTTTATTTAAATCGCGAAGTGGAGATGAACTTAATTTTTTTCCTTCTGCAAATCTTAATCTAAAATTATTGTAATCGTCGTCAAGTTGCAGATAGTATTTTAAACCAAGATTTTTTGCTATTTCCGGATTTGCGTTTCTTGCATAAACAACAACATTTTCTTTGGTGAAATTATCACCTATATCAAATTTACCCTTCCAATCCTTTTTTGAAAAAACTATTACCTCATCGCCATATATTCTTTTATAATCAGTTAATTGCTTATCATCATCACTGCACATTAAATAAATTTTGCCAGTATATCCTTGTTCTCTCAAAGTTCTATAAGTTCTTACCTTTTCTGCTCTTCCGTATGTTAGGATAAAGACAGCGAAGTCGTTGTTGTTGTTTGAAATCATTCTTTTTCGGGTTTATTTTTATATTCACCAATTAGTTTTTCGCTTATTCTTAAATATCCAAGTTCAATTGCTTTATCAAAATCTATTATAATAAGAACCAGTTCCTCCATAAGTCGTTGAACATCTGCCTCTGAATGTGCGTAAAATTCAGCACATTTACTATAATCGAATTTTATATGTCTTGTTGCTGCTAATCTTAAAAAAAATTTAATTTCCTCTGGTATGTTTTCGCCTTTTTCTTCAATACTTCCCAATATTTTATAATATGTTTCCAATTCCGTTAAATCTGCTACATCTGGTTTCGGACCTGTTATTTGATAAATTGGTGCTTCAACTTTTTTTGTATATTTACTATCTGTCATTTGGGGGACATCAGATTCAGATTTTGGAAAATCCAAACCCCAGTCCAATAAAAATTCTTTATCCCATTCGTTTGATAAAATATCAAAATCCCATTCACCATACGATAAGTTGTCTTTAATTATAAACTCTTCCTTTTGTTGTTGAGTTAAATCCTCAACCCTAATTATAGGTATGGTTTTAAGTCCTGCTTTCTGACATGCTTTATATCGCATATTTCCACCGAGTATGATATTGTTTTCATCTACGACAACTGGTCGTATTTCCATCATTTTGGGAAATTCTTTTATTGAACTTACTAATTTTTTAAATTTTCCATCGTTAAGAACCCTTGGGTTTTGCGGGTTGGGTTTTATTTCGCTTATACCTACCATTTGTATATTCATAGAGATTTAATTTATATTTTATTTTTTATATATTAAGATAACACTTCTCCATAGGACATAGTGGGGGTTATCACCTTTTTGACAAATTTAATAAATTTTTTATGAAAGACCAAACTTTTGATATATAAATTATATAAATTTTAATTCAAAGGCAATCAAAGGCAATTTCTGGCATAAATTAAAGGCAAATCAGTGACAAATCATAGGCAATCGACCTTATAGTCTGACGCACAAATGGCACCAGGGACTATATTGTAATGCCCCACTGGGAGGATATATGACATAGGGCAGCAATGGTGTTAATACCAGACGAGTTGTGAGCATATAGGTGGCTTAGAAATCATCTTAAAGTAGGTCTGGCGACTATATTGACTAAGTGATATAGTTAAAATCCGATGGGGCTAATTGGTCGACGGCAAGCAATTGACGGCATTTAGGTTAAACAGAGGATTTTAGATGACGGCCTAAGGATGGTCGTGTCTAAAATCCTCTGAAACTTTTAATCTCTGGCAAACATTTTGGATATATCAGATCGGTCTAGATGTGATTTCACACAACCAAAGTGTGAAAATCACTTAGGAAAGTCCTTAAAAAAGTTTTTAATAAAAACAAAAAAACCTCAAAAAATTAATTCATGAGGTTTCTTCGTTGAGGCGATGGATATATTTTATATCTTAAATTCAAAAAAAGTTGTATAAAAAAAAAAACCTTTTTACAAAAAGATATATAAAACATATATATTAAATTACTTTTTTTATGACAAATTTACTTACAGAACCAGATTTTATTTATTGTCTGCTCCACTACGACAGACCACCGATGAAAGATATGCTACCTGTATTCCACAATATCGGTGATGTTTTTTATTTTAACAGCACAAAATATCAAGTCATTAATATGGAGGTTGCTACTGAAAGTGATTTGGAGGAGATTGGTTGGGACTTTGTGGTGGAGCCAGGAAATCCACCACTTCTCCTTTATGCAGAAGAATGTGGTAAAATTAATTATACTGAACTGACACGTGATTTAAAACTTAGGACTTTAATAGAAAATGATGACCACTGAAAAATATAAAATCCAAATAATCCACGCGTGTGATATACTCAAAAAACATTATAGTGGAACGATATACTCGAATGAATTAAAAAATATACGAAGAAAATATATTTACAAAGATATATCACGAATGGAGTTAATTTATGACAAAGAATATTTAAGAAACCTATGGTCTATGACCAAAATAAAAATAAAATAAAAAATATGATAATGAGGGATGACACAAAAGACAAACTTGAAATCTTAATTATGAGATTAAAAGAAAAAAACCCAGATATTAAAAACATCGGGTCAAAAAACCAAGTGATTAGAAAATCATTTTGGATTGCAAAAAAAGAAAAATTAAAAATTTCACCAAACACCATAAAACAATATATTGATTGGATTATCGAACGACTTGGATCAGATATTAATTATGGTATAGGTTCTACTGGAATTATCTATGGAGATGAAATCATTGACCCGACTAATTTTGCAATAAAATATATAGCAGATGTTGGAAAATATAAAGAAATTACAAAAGTCGTGGTTCACTATTCAGATGGAACAGAAAGGGAATTCCATTACCAAAAACAACAAATTAAAAAACAAGTTTGGGAAGGTCTTTTTGACTATGGAGGAGATGGCAATAAAATAGTTGTTCAAAAAGGCGAGAAAATCGGATTAAATTTTAGGGACAAAAGTTCAGTTAGGGAACACTTTCAATATACTTTTTCTGTTGTTGAATGGTTAAAAAATATGAAGGAATATGCAACATCAGGTAAATTAACATTCTGGAATAAACACACGAAAAAAGATATAGAAACAATCGATATGTTAATCGATAGATACAGGTCATTAATGCCGAAAGTTTAAGACAATGAAGTTTAAAAAAGGAAGTAAACAAGAAAAATTAAGAATGGCAGCACATAGTCAATTAATAGGTATGATGAAACTATCAATCGACGGAGGAGGCAAGTTGGAGGATTTAGATTTCAGACAATTTGAGGAAAGAGCAGATGAAATGTTGGAGTATATGATTAAATATATCAAAATAAAAAAAATAAATGCTTCTGGAATAGATTTTTTTAACGACGACAACACACGCATATAGAATATATGGAAGTTTAATTTTTTCGTTTTATTTTAAGTAAATTTTATATGCCTCGCCGTAAAAAGCGAGGCTTTTTTTATATATACTCCATATGTGCCCAGATTGTCTTAAAGAAAAACCACTATGGATTAAAGGAATTTGTAAATCTTGTTATACAAAAAAATATAACAGAGAAGCAAAAGAAAAGAAATTAAACTGGTGGCGTGATGTGGTAATCCAACCAGAACATAAAGAAGTGATTAGAATGTCTCTTTTGCGTTGTAAATATTCATACGAACACTCGTTAGATTATATGTTGTTGATGCATTTTTATTTAATGTATAAAGCACCTTGGATGAAGGAATTTCCAGACTATAATTTAGAAAGAACAATGGATAGAATAAAACCCGAACTGAGAAAAATATTTAAATGAAGGATTGGTCAATATGGATTTCAGAAAATTATTCAGGTCTTGAATACTGGGCTAAACGCAGAGATTTTAACAACTGGTCTGACCTGTTAAGCCATTTAACTTTACACTTGGAAAAAAACTGGTCGACATTTACGACTATACCAGATGAAAAAAAAATTGCCTGGTGTCAAGGTTGGTATAAAAATCAAGTCAGATGGATGAACTCAAAACATAATGTAGATATATTCGGTGATGGACTTTGTGGTGGTTCTTTTATCGAATTCAAAACTGAAATATATGACGATGTCCATGAACTGGATTTAGATTTAATATGTGATTATACCCACGAAGAACGACTTTGGATTGATGATTTTTCTCTTTCACAAATCTCGAAAATTAGAAAAATAAAGAAATTATATACAACATTTACAAATGAAGAACAAGTTCTTTTTGACTTGTATTTCAAAGATATGTTGTCTCAACGGAAAATAGCAGAAAAAATAAACATTCCACTTTCAGCAGTATATAATATGTTAAAGAATTTAAAAATAAAAATCAAAAATGAATTTTGAACTGATATTCGCACTTTCAGCAATCACCGTGTTGGCTGTTGAAAGCAAACCAACAAACTGGCTTTGGTATAATTTAACAAAAAAATTAAATATCAGATTTGGTGAACAGGTGATGGAGTTTTTAAGATGCCCGCTTTGTCTTGGTTTCTGGATTGGTTTGATATTTACTTTTTCAATACCACAGGCGGCGATAGTCAGTGTCCTCGCACAGTTTATACAAAATCAAATTATGTCAGGAAAATTATGATGATTGAAAAGGATATATTTTTAAGAGCCGAAAGTTTGGTTAAAGAATGGTCTGGAAAAGAAAATTATAGAGTTCCAGCCGATGTGATTACAGAAATTTTTAATGTTCACAATAAAATCTTTTGGGAACGACAAGAACATTCCAGGGGTTGTGGTGGTTGTCGTCAACGAGTTTGGAATAAATTAAAAACTTGGTATGGCGAAAACAAACACCTTTATGGAAATGACATATAAAGTGTATGCCAATCAATCCAAAACAAAATGAAAGTCAAGACGACTTTATCACCAGATGCATTCGTATAGAAATTGAAGGTGGAAAATCTCAACCACAAGCTGTTGCTATTTGTATAAAGAAAGCAGAGGATGAATTCAAGGGAATGACACCATCTGTGTCAGATGCAACTTGGTCAACAGAAGCACCTATATCAGTTAATTTCCAAACATATAATGACTATCCAGAGGCTGCGAAAAATGCGGCTTGTAAAGTTCTCCGTTGGCGTGATGAACACGGCGATGAAGTAAAAGGTATGACCCGTGTCGGTTGGACCAGGGCAAATCAACTTTGTGGTGGTGAAAACATCAGTGAAGAAACAATAGCCAGAATGTCTGCTTTTCAAAGACATAAAAAAAATTCAGAAATTTCACCCGAATTTGAGGGGACACCTTGGAAAGATGCTGGATATGTCGCTTGGTTAGGATGGGGTGGAACTTCTGGTATAGAATGGGCGTCAAGAAAACTCAAACAAATCAGAGGGGAAAAACTCGAAAAACAAGATTTCAGAAGGGTAAAGAAAGTTCTTTTTGGAGAAGAGTTTGATATCGAAAAATTGAAGTCATTAAAAGATATGGGTTTCAAAGTTTATGTTCGTTCGCAAAGAAAAATAAAAAAAGCCGACGAAAAAGTTTGGAATAAATTAAAACAAGTTGGTTTAAGTGAAGACAATCTACTTTTTGGTTCACAAGATGAACTTAATAACAAAATGGAGTTTTCTTACATTGATGGTCAGGATTGTTTAATCACCTATTTAAGTCGTTCTGGTGAGACTTTTTCACCTGACATAAAGGTTTTACATACAGAGGCTGTAAAAGACATTTTACACGCCAAAGAAATCGATTTTAATTTAAGAAAGCAGTTTACAGGAAAATTCAGAACTGTAAAGATTACATATCAATATAAAGAAATCGATGGTATACCAGCGGCAATATCTGGTTCAAGAGATTTTTGTAAAAATATGATGGATATGAAAGGTCGTGAATGGACTTTGGAAGAACTCGAAGCCGCGAATAATGCTACTTTGGAAGAGGGTTTACAAAATCTTGCCGATATGAACCTACCAGAAGATTTGATATTATATCGAGGTGGATTTTATAGAAATCCAGAGACTGGTATCACAACACCATTTTGTAGACACGAATGGAAAGTCAATGTTAGGATTGTTTAGAAATAACCGACCATATAGTTCCAGCCAAAGTGATGACACCACCAACGATTTCATTTACGATTGCTTCATCTATTAAGCCTTTTAAGACCAACAAACCGCCAACAAAAGTTAGAGTGTGTCTGATAATTCCGAGTGCTTGTTCTTTTGATAATTTGATTTTTTTCATATAATTTTATATTTTTTAATTTACAAATGTGTGTGATGTTTCGCCACCACCTACACCACCAGTCGTCGGATATGATGTTGTAGCACCAGTTGTATTTTGAAGAGTTCCGTTTATAGCATACATCGTTTTTGATGTGAAGTTCAAATCTCGGAAGCCATATCCCCAAGTCAAACCATCATTTCCAAGTTGTATAGTTGCTGGAACTGATGCTGTTTGAGATGAAAAAGTTCCATAAACATTTGACAAACTATTAACATTCAAACCTTGTGTCAATATATCATTTGTCATTCCGATAGCCATAAAGTTTCCAATCTTGTGTGTAGCGTCAGATGAAAATCTTAAACTTGGAACTCTTGGAACAAGAGCCAAACCATTTGTTAAAAAATTCGCGCCTGACGGGGCTGATTTTGTAAGCGTGCTTTTGAACAACAAGTTTGACGCTGATAATCCACCAGAACCTGTAAATAAAAATCTTTGAAAACTTGTTGGTGATATGGTTGATGCGGCAGTAAAGTTAATGGCATTGCTAAATTCATAATGGAGATGTTTTACATTGAGTGGTTTATCACACCTGATAATTCCATTATATCCAGCAACGGGTGAGGCTCCTTGTAGGACAAATTGAGGAATTTGGTCATCGCAATCCCAGATTACGGTTCCTATATTTGCTCTACAACCAAACATCATATTCGGGTGTATATTTCCACCAGTTTTTGTAAAACTTGAAGTTTGACCTGTGGCTCGGTGTCTAAAAACAATTCCTGTATCACCATATTGTTCCCCTGAACCAAGTGAAGCATAATTTGATGATATAGTTCCTTGTATCAGTTTTACACCGCAGTTTGTAAAATCTCCTGAAAAAAACACCGTATCATTTATATCAATTTCAAGATTATCAACAGAGTATGTTGCAACAACCATACCTGCGTCACCAGCACCACTACCATACAAAAAAAGCCTGCTTTGTGATGAAAATGGATTGTCTGTGATTTTAATTTTGTATCCATTTAGTTGAAGTATAATATTTCCATTAAATCTACCTGGTCCAATATGGAAATCAGAATGGAGAAAAACTCCCACAGCACTCCCCCCTGGGATGGGAAAATATTCTAACTTCCACCGAGTTTTTGTATCATTTTGTTTATAACCAATCGAGTAACCAAACAAAGTTCCTGCACCACCAGTCCAAGCAAAGTCTCCATCAAATATAGCATTCGGTTGTGATGTGTATAAAGCACCAGTTGAATTTGTAGAACCATTTACTGTTAAGTTCGCGTTTGAAACCGTCAGCATTCCTGTAAAACCAGTCATGTCTATACTCTTTACCGTTGATGAAACATTCAAAACAACACCCGCAGATGTAGCATCAAAAATTACATCATCAACTAATGTTGGAACTACTCCACCGACCCACGATGAAGTTGCGTTCCAGTTTCCAGATGTGGTGCTTTTAGTTATTATCGCCATATTAAGATTTAATCGTTTTTATTTGTATAGTTGCTCTTGTTAATGTTGAAGCACTATCAACATTGAAAGCCAATATATCACCGAATAATAAACTTGTCGCCCAAGTTGTTAAATTAACATCTACTGCGATTTGACTTGATGATAAAGTTGGTTTTTCTGTGCCAGTGATTGTGTTTGCGACCGTTGGTATAGTTGGTTGTGCGGCTTTCCAAACATCAACAACTATTGAGCCTGATTGGTCGGCTATGACACCCCAACAATCAATTTCGCAGTCATATGGAACGAGTAAATATCCTTTCAAACCAGTTGTGATAACAGACCCACCACCATCGATTGTGATGCCTAAACAACCACTTTGTGTTCCTGATGTGCCTGATGAACCACTCGTCCCAGCAGCACCCGTCGGTCCAATATAAAGACCATTGTTTATATCTGTGAAAAGTGAGTTTATGGTCGTTCTGGCTGAAAGACCAGTATCTCCATTGTTAATTAATGTATATGGTGTTGGCATATATTATATTTTGTTTTTTCAAATTAATCCTTCCAGACAGCGTCATCAACCCAGAGTTTCAAATCATTCCAAAATCCATTATCCAAAATCCAGTTTTTACCTGAAAAATATCCTGGTAGGAACTTCATCACCATCATTCTTTTTTGAATAACAGCCCAGTCGATTTGACTTTTTTGTTGTTGAATTTTTGCTGTCTTTTTAATCATACTTTATATATTCTAAAAGTTCACTTCTGTTTTTTTTTAACTCGTTGGATATATCGGTGATATTGAACCACCGCCACCACCACCAGTCAAAATTAAATGTGTGCCTTTTGTATATCTGATATGAACATCAAAGTCGATTAACTGACCAGTTTGACCCGTGATTGTAAAATTGATTGATTGTGTTCCAGTGGTAGACCATTGAGTTCCAACTGTTGTAAAATCTGTTAATTTTGTTGAACTGACAGTTCCACCTACAAGTGTTAAAGCAGAACCAGAATGTCTCCAAGCACCAAAAAACCTTTCACAATATCCAGCAGTAGCAACTGAATTTTGACCATAAATTATAGTTTCAATAAAAGCACTTTCACCTGTCGACATTGGAATTAAATCAAACTTCGCTGTAGTTGAACCAGACATTGTAAAACTCAAATATGATATAAAAGTCGCACTTTCAAGAACTGGTGAAGCAGTTGCCGTGATTTCATTTACATAAAATCTATCACCTCGCCCTTCACTATACCAAGTTTGAATTTGACCTGATTGAGTTCCATTTATCACGGCTCTGACACCAGAAAATGGATTTACTTTTGATATTAATCTTTTTTGTGCCAAGATTTATTGAGTTCTTTTATTTCTTTTATCAAATCATTCATAGTTTGTTTCAATTCGTCGAACTTTTCGGTGATGTGGTCGATTTTATTTTGATAATCATTTTTGATTAAATCAAGTCCAGATTTGTTTTCAAACGACATTTGTTTTACTTGTTTTAGGTCTTCCATAGTGGCATTCAAAAACCAACCGATTATGGCGATTGCAAGACCGAGGGCAATTTTAATTAAATCCAGTTCCATTTTTTATGAGATATATTTTTTCAAGAATTTGATTTCTTCAAGTGTTAAATCGCGATATGTGTCTTCGATATAAATATCACTGTCCCAAGCCACGATGTTTGGATACAAGTCATCAGACGCTGCGCTGTAAAGTGGAAGGTGTTCATTGTTCGCACAAATAAAGTTTACAATCCGTTGGTTCCAAAAATCACCAAGATTTTGCATTTCGTGTCTGATATATTTTAGTTCCTCTAAACTCGATGAATTCGTATCAGTTGAAGTTGCTTGACCAAGACCAAGATTTCTAATTTGAAAAGCCAAGTGTGGAAGTGCTAAATAACAAGTCCAGTATGCGAGTGCTTTCGCTGATATCTCAATCAAGTCAATTTCAAAACTTGTAAAGTATGGTGTTGAATATGTTGTTCCGATATAAAGTCGATATTCAAGGTCAACATAAAGTGGTGTTCCAAGAACATCTTGAATGTGAATATCCTGTGCTTGTTTGACGAATGGATATATTAAATCTACATCTACATTTTTTCCAAGAGGTGAGTTGTCTCTCAGGTATTGGTCGTCAATAAAAAGATATGAAAAAGTTGCTGCCATCGTTTTTATATTTGTGGTTGATTTTGTTGAGGTGTTGCCTCATCGATTTTTATAGGTGTCAGTTCCTCTATATCACATTGTGTTATACCATTGTATACCAGAACTGATTTAAATGCGTCTAACACGACTTTTCTTTCTGGTTTAATCACCATTTTATCAAAGATTTCCCACGACTGAAATAATTCACTTGAATATCCAAGTTTTCCTGGTGTTTGAATTCCAACAAGTTGTGGATGGCATCTATGCGCGGTGATAATTTGTTGTGTGATTTGTTCTGAAACTTGTAGCAATCTTTGGTCTATGTTTGTAGCATCAAGCGTATCAACATCAGGAGCAAGTTCTTTTCCATCTGCGTATAGAATAATTGCCTTTCCAGCGTTTTTGGGTCCACCATGTTGTTGTTTGATGGCTTCTGCGTTTTGTCTTCTTTCATCAGGTGTTGGTTTTTTATAGAACTTGAAAACGATTGATGGTGAAAATCCATTGTTAATAGCAGCCAAGTTATAATCTGCCATTAACATATCGGCTTTAATCCATTTTAATGCTGAATAATATGTTGGTAGTGAAAAATATTCCATATTGTTTTCTGAACCTTTAATAAAAACAAGTTGTCTACCACTTTCATTATTTGGGTTAAAAGCGTCAATTTTACGAGGTGGATATTTTCTGGTGTTAGACCAATCTTCAGAATAATAATAATGGTCTGGTTCCATCCAAGGTTCATCTTTTTTTCCAGGTGCTAATCGACAAGCATCAACCCAGTTTATATCTAAAATTCTTGTATGGTCCATAGAATAAATCACCTCGAAAGTTCCATATCCAAAAGTTTGAAAATCTCGATTTACATTTTTCCACACACCATCAAGTTTTCTCCAAAATGGGATTAATTTCCAGTTGTCTATAATCCACTGTTGTGTCATTTCTCGACTACCACCAAATATAAATCCAAGTCCTGATATCAATTGTGTTTTACCCTCTATGATTGAATTATGAGTTGCTGAACCATTTTTATATTCCAACAAGTCGAGTGGAAATGAATTGTTTTGACCCCAGAGCACCCAGTCAAATCCTCGATGTTCTTTCGGCATTGGTAGTTCTATATTGATATTCCTAAAATTATCAACGAACGAACCCCCATCGTTTTCTTTTTTTGGTTCTAAAACCTCTTTTTGTCTATTAAAAACAAAATCAAATATAGTCATACATTATCTTCTTAAAGCACCAGTATTTTTTGATGCCCTGACTATGGTGCTCCAAGTAGCCGCATCTTCAACCATAATTTTACCACTCTGCAATTTTGTTGAACCAGCATAGCCAGTCCAAGACCACATACCAGATTGTAAATTCCAAACTCCACTATTGAGAACTTCGGGTGTTCCAACTTTGATATCAAACTTTGTCCATTTATTTTGGGGTTGTAAATCAGATAGTGTCGCTGATTTAGTCGCTCCTGTGATGTCATTTGTTAATAAAAAAGTCCAACTACCAGTCCAACCAATAGGTGCTTCGTCCTTAAAACTTAACCAAACAGATTGTGTGATACCAGGTGTAAAAATTATAGTCATTTTTTAAACTTTATTGTATATTTTATATATGATAATTAAATCTGTTTGTTTGTTAAACGAAAAAACCCACCTTAAAATTAAAGTGGGTTTTTTTATAGATTTACGATTTACGATTACAATAAACCAGCGATGATTGATGAGGAAACACCTGGTGCTCTTTCAATCTCTTCACCTCTTAATGTGATTACATAATTTGAACCATCCGCTTTGGTTGTTCCTGATGTAGAGGTGCTTTCAAGTAGATATACACCTTCTTCAGCCCCTGGATACCAGTAAAACCCGTTGCTGTCTTTTACAATTGCTGCTAAATCTCGTTGTGTTAAAAGTGCCAAAGTATTTCTTTTTTGGACATCTCTGCGAGGAATAGTCACGGTGATTGTTTGTTCAAAAAGTGCTGAACCAGCCTCGATTGATTTAACCAAGTCTTCTTGATATGTTGCTGAATTTCTGTTGAACTCAAACTCATAGAATTTTGACGCAGTTGCCATCGTGATTGATGATACTGTTCCACCAGCTTCAGTGAATGAAATGATGTTGTCATAATCTGTTAGATATAATTTGGTGAGACCCCCGATATTGTTTTCACAATTCAAAGAAATTCCACCTGAAAAACTTACACAAGCCATATTTTTTTAATTTTTTTTTATTATGAATAAAGAACGATTTCAGCACCATATAGATAATCAACACCAAATTTCAATGATGTCACAAATCTTTCAGTTCTTGCACCAGAGATTTGTCTTTGTGGGATTAAAAGGACTTCGTCCCAATCAGATGTCAAATCTGTTAAGAAAAACACCTTTTCAGAGTTAAACGCTATCATTTGTTTTGTTGCCAAACCAGAGGTTGGAATTAATCTGTATCCAAGATAGTTCAATTCTTTATCACCAACAAGGAATAAACCACCAGTTGTAGCCGCTTGTGCTTGTTTGTATGAGAAAGCGATTGCTTGAGAAACAAAGATTTTGAAGTTAGGTTGGTTTCTAACTTCTGCTGGAACTGCTTCTAACAATCTGTTTAACTCACCTACAACATTTGTAGATGTGATTGTAGATGCTGTTGCAGAAATATCGATTACATCACCATCAGCCAATAATTTTTTAACCAATCCATCACACAAATTAAGTGGATATGATGATGTTCCTGTATCACCTTTGAAAAGTGTGATTTCTAAATCAGATGCTACTTTTTCAGCAACATAATCAACAACGAACTCTGCGTATGAATTCGGCATCACTTCCTCAGAGTTTGAACCTGCTCTTAATTGAAGTGATAAATAATTTGCCTCGAATGTTGTAGCGCAATATTCAAGATTTACTTTCAAATCACAAACTTCAAGAGTTTTTTGGTTTAATGTTCCTTCACCTGTCGCTGAAAACGAACAGTCATCGGATTGTAGGATGTTTCCTAAGTCAGAGTATGCCAACTTGATTTTTGACTTAACATTTGGAATTAATGTCAATTCCGATTTAGCAACACCTGTGGTAAGGACTTTCTTGAAGAAACCTTCTGCGTCTTTACCATAAAAAGTAGTATTATCAACTAATGCCATTTTAATTTAATTTTTTTTTGTTCTTTCTTTATATACTGAAAGTTGTTTTTTTGTTTTTTATTTGACTTTTGCGAAGGCTTTAACTCGTGCTTCCATTTCAGCAAACTTGTCATTGACTTTTGTTTTTTGAACATCTTTTTTGATTGATGTTTCAGACGGCGTCATTTTGAATTTTTCTTTAACTTCTTTTTTGAAATTAACTTGTTCGCCAGAAATTTCTTCGATTTTAATTTTCATTTTTGTCAGTTCTTCCATTAATTCACCAAATCTGTTATCAATCATCATACTAACATCTTCTGGTGTTAAAGTGGTTGGTAAATCTATACCAGTGTTTGGGTCGATAGCCATTTTATCCTCATCATCTTCTTTTTTACCACCATATCCAAGTTCTTCTACAACCTCAATGATTTCTTTTACTATTCCACTTTCAACAACGATTTTACGACCATCTTCAAAAGTATGTTCACCATCTGGTGCGGGTGTTTCCATTGTTTCATCAACATAAACTTTTCCACCGATTTCCAATTCACTCTCACAATATACTATGGTTTTACCATCAGCGAGTGGATATTTGTTAAACTTCATTTTCATATAATTTATTTTATTTTTTTTAAGCGCCAGTTCCATATCGGCTTTAATTTCAACTGAAAACCCACGGACATCGCCACTTTTAACTTGTGATTTCCAAAATTCATCATCATTTATTTTTACACCACCGAACCAAGTTCCCTCTGGTAAATCAAATCCAAAGTTTTTTGATTTATCATATTCACCATCTATAATCCAGTTTTCTGAAACGAATGCTTCGACTTTACTGCCTTCTTGATGTTGGAAATTTATATTTTTTGAGTTCAGATCTGAATTAAATTTCAATTGTATCATCTCGATGTCTTCTTTTGTAAATCTTACAAAATATTCACCGATTTTATCATCTTTTCTATAAATTAATTTATTTGGGATTAAAAATGGACCATATAGCATTTTTTTATCACCATCTGCTTTGAACTGGATTTTAACATTCTCGACTTTTTGTTTTTTAAGTGCTATCCAGTTTACACCGATTGCGGGTTCGTCGACAAGTGAAATCATATCAACGCCTTGTTCTTCGCCAGTCAATTTTATATCAAATATAGGAATGGTATTCATATATCACTATATATGTAAAATCTTTATTTTTGTTTTATGAGAAAGTCGATTGGCTTTCCAGAACTCTAACTCGCCTTTGAACCTCGGTGATGTCGCTTTCTAAAACAACTACTTTTTGTATACCAGATTGACCACCAGATTGACCAGCAGTGGTTCCATTTGATCCAGGTGTTCCTAAATTTTGAGTGTTAAAACCTGTAAAACCACCACCATCTGGTAATCCACCTCCACCAAGATTTCCAGCGCTGCTACCACCTCCACCAAAACCACCTGGGTTGAGGTTCGCACTTTGTGGCTGAACCGAAGTTTCATATTTTGCACCCGCAAATCTTGTCTGTCTAATTTGGTTTACGGCTTTCGCAGTCGATGTAGTGATTATAGCAGCGAGGGCAGCACCGACTATTGGACCAGCAATCGGACCCAAAGGTGCTGCTGAAGTATATGCATCAATGGCACCTCTTAAACCTGATATTATAGTTTGTGCGATTTTTAATTTTTTATCTTCCTCAAATGCTTTTTGGGCAAATTCACCTTGTTTTTTTGTCAGTTCTTCACCCAGTCCATCAATCAATCCAGTTCTTTGTTGTTCCAAATTAGTTGATGCTTGATTATACTGGTCCTGTGAAATCAACCCCCCATTGTATCTGTTTTGTAAACTTTTGAGTTCGTCATTATAATTTTGGTTTATAGTATTGGTTCGACGGATATTGTCATTTTCTATTTGTGTCAATTCCTCATCACGAGCCGCTTGGTTTGTAGAAATTATATCTGATATTGCGCTCGTCACAGTGTTTGCTAAACCAACAAATTCCTCGATTACTTTTATAGAAGCATCAATAAAAATACTTAATTGTTCGCCAGCCGTTTGTTCGGCGTTGTCCAATAAATTTGCGTCAAATTCATTTTGTGCGATTTCTAATTTCTTTTTACCATCTTCATCTATATTTTGTAAAGTAGTTTGTAGATTTTCATTTTTTTGTGCCAACAACTGATTTAATTTGTCTTGTAAATTTATTCTTTCTTCATTTGCCTTTGTTTCATTAATTACTAAATCGACTTTTAATTTATCATCAATTTCTTTAATTTTATTCGCTCTATCAGTAGCATTTTTAATTTCAATACCAGCGCTTACTTTTTCCAAGTCGGCTTGTTTTTGAAGTGCTAAATTCAACGCGGCAAATCTTTCATCTTGTTCTTTTAACAGGACATCGGTGGCTTCTTTATCAAGTTCGATTTGTATATCTTTTCTACCATCCAATATAGATTGATAGTCAAGATTAAATAATTTTAAGTCATCAATCCTTTTAAGTTGCTCGTCATTTAATAATTTTGTTTCTGTTTGAATTCTTTCCTTTTCAAGTTTGAATAAAATATCATCAAGTTCTTTTTTCAAACCTTCTTTTTTCGAGTTGAGTTCTGATAATTTTTGGATTTCGAATACATTTAAGTCCGATATTTGTGCCTCTGTTAAACTCAGTTCCGATTGTAGTCGTTGTCTATCACTTTCAAGTATCAAGTCATTTGTGTTGTTGTTTCCAAAAATAATTTCTTTTTGTAAAACCTCACGAGCCAGTATTTCATCTTTATAAAGTTGCTCTATATCACCAAGTTCTTTTTCTCGCAACTTTTCTATATCAAGTATATTTTTCTTTACAATGTTAAGTTCAATCTTGGCTTGTTCCAAACTGATTTTTTCAATGAATTCTTTTCTTTTTTCGGCGTTTTTAATTAAACCATTTACTTTTTTAACATCTTCATCGAACTCTTTTTGTGATGCGTCAAGTTTTAATGCCAATTCAAAATTTAATCTGTTAATTTCACCATTTGACGCTGTAATCCTTTGTCTATCAAGTTCCAATGATGAATTTACAGCATCGGTTGTATATTTGTCTAATATATCATTTAATTTTTGTAAATTTTCGGCTTCTTTATTTATACCCCCTGTTCTTTCACCATCGGCTTTTTTTCTTTGTGGGAAAAGTTTGTTAATCAGTTCTTTTTCTTGGTCTATTAATTTTTGTTGTTCTTTTACTTTATAACTTAAAGCCTTTGTAGTGTTATCGGTTGAAATCTTAAAAACCGCCGCCCTGATTGCATCACCCTCTGCGATTTCGTTGTTTTGTTGTCTGTTTTTAATTTCATCTGACTGTGCTTGGTTTAACAACATTTGGCTTTCTGCTAAACTCCTAATTAATTTGTCTTGTTCTTTTTTATTTGATTTTAATTTAAATTCAGTTAATTTTAATGTGATAAAATCTTTTATAGTTCCATTTAAGACTTCTTGGAATTTATTTTCATCTTTTATATTTGCGATTGTAGTTCCATATTTACCATTGATTTCAGATATTAAATTGCTACGAGTTTTTGATTGTGCGTTTGTTTGTTTTAATCTGAATACCAAAGATGTAAATTCTTGACTTTCGGATGCGAGTTGCTCCAGCAGTTGTTCTCTGTTCTGTGTTTCTTCTTCTTGCCTTTTTGCTCGTTGTTCTTCTTCTTTACTCGCTTGTTGACTGGCTTGGAAATAATCTATCAAAGCCGCTGTTAAAAGTGCTATACCAGCGGCGATTGCTAAAATTGGTATCGCCCTCTGTGCTACACCCAAAGTGGTTGTCGCTACTGCTGCACCTTCTGTTGCCGCGGTTGTTGCTGATAATCCAAGAATATAGTTCCTGATTGGTTTTATTAATGAGCCAAAACCATTTCTTAAATTTGTAAAAATATCTGGTAAAGAACCAGCAAACTGAATTAATGCCGCGAAACCAAGTGCTGTCTGTAAACCAGATATTGCGCTATCCAACGCTGGTATTTCCACGCCTAAACCAGTTAATCCATCTTTCAGGGCACTCAAACCTTGTAAACCCGTCGAAAAAGCAAGGTTTAATGAATTTCCAAGTCGTTCAGTTGTATTTCCAGCCAAATTACCAACTATTGCGTTTGTATCCGCGATTTCATCTTTCAATTGACCAGCGCGAAGTGAGAGTTCTTGGAACCTCGCGGAACCAGGTTCGAGATTTTGTAGTTCTATTATAGTTTTTTTCAACTGAGCCCTTAAACTAGTAGCGGATTTTGTAGCAGTTTCTACATTTTTACCCAATTCGCCCGTCGGTGCTTTTCCAAGTTCTGTTGCGGCATCAGCAGTTTGAGATATAGTTTGACCGAGTTTTTGTGTTGATTGTGTTGTTTTTTTAACATTATCATTAAAACCAGATGTGTCATCTTTTAAGGCAACGATTACTTTATCTAAATTATTTGCTTGTGTTGTTAAAGATTTGAACTCGCGGCTACCAACTTCCAAACCACTTAATTCAGCATTTGTTAATTCAAGTGCTTTTTCAAGTTCAGCCATAGTTGATACTGTTTGTTCAACACCATTGACTTTTACATTTAATATAAAATCTGCCATCTAATTTTAATATACTTTTATTAATCTGTGATATGAATATGAACACAACCACTGAATATTTGTCGAACCCACACCTTGTGCTTTTACATAAAAACCACTTCCGTCGGCTGTTAAATCACTTTGAGGCTGAGTTGAAGAAAAACTCGACCATTCATTTTTTATTGGAACTCCGATTGTGTGAGGTGTTCCTCCCGCTTCAACTGAAAACACACCAACGAGTTCTGATGAATAAACAACATCTGCTGAGTTTATCACAGTTGCTATGATATTGGCTTTTATTTGAACCACTTCACCATAGTTCACTAAATCAGTCCACGGAATGTTTACAATATCGTATGTTAGGGCATCAGATGTTTGTAAAGCCCCTTGTGAAGAAATCCATTCTGACTTTTCATATTGACCAGTTCCGTCATCTGCAAAATCACCTCTCAAAGCGTGATTTCCACCAGTCCACACGGTGTTATCAAGCCAAGCATTTCTTCCATTACTTTTACCAAGAAAAACTTGATGTGAAAGACCATTTTCAAAAGTCAATTGATTTGTTCCAGCAACGAAACAATATGATGTGTCGTCTGTTGTGATTGTTTGTGAACTTGCAATTGTGATATAATTTGTTGAACCATTTGCTAAACCCGCTCTTACATTTAAGAAAAGAGGTCTCGATTTATTTACATTCGACGAACTTGAATTTATTTCAATCGGTGCGTTTGAACTCGCGGCACCATCAGTAGTTAAAACCGAACCACCAGAGCCGACCATATAAACACCACCATTTATATTAATCTGTGTTGTTCCACCTGATGAACCGCCCAAATATAAATCCTTCCATCTTAATGTCGTTGTTCCTAAATCTGTATAATATCCAGAACGAGGTGAAACACTGTCGGCTGAATATGTGGTTCCGATGACGATGTTCGGTGATTGAAAGTTCCATATATTTGCAGAACCAGCACCTGACGAAGTCGCAGTAGCAAGTCCAACTATACCATTGTTTGAACGAAAATAAGCCGTGTCATCGGTTAAATTGAAGCCGATTTCTCCAATGTATAAATCGGTTTTTAACCAAGTATCATCTGAGTGGTCATTTGAAGTTGGTATAGTAAAAGATTGACCTGATGTTGTTAATCTGTGGTGTCTTAATCTTGTATATTGTTCTATTGATGGCATATATCTTTTTATATTTTTTTTATCTCGTTCTGTTTATGAACGAAGTATTTGTTCGTTTCTAATTTTGTTTATCAAACTATATGTCGGGCTACCAGTGATATATCCACCAGATGAATTTGTCCTTGGATTTGGATTTGTTAAAGATGTTAAACCAACCTCTGCTAAATCTGGTAGTATCATATCAACACCAGCGTCCATTATATTCTCAAATCCATTCGTTGAACTCGAAATCACTATATCTTCACCCGCGTCCATCACATTTACTATCGTGTTAAGTGCTTTGTTTTCAATTGCTACATCTTGACCAGCATCAAGAACATTTGACCTCGATATTGGATTTCCAAATTTAAATCTAACACCATTTATGTAAGATACATCGTTTTCTAAAATTAATTTTCCATCTGTCGCAATTATTGAAACATTTTGTAAACCACCCATCACTTGATTTCCACGACCATTTACTATATTTATGTTCCTTGTAAAATCACCGACTATATTTTCATCACCGACTATGGATATATTTTTCGATGTCGGTGATACAAAGTTCGATTGACCTGATATTTGTATAGTGGTGTTTGTTGATATATCTTGACCTGCTATCGAGTTGTTAAACCCAGAACCAGGTTTTTTTGACAGTGGTATCCACTCGATTTGCGAGGAAGTTCCAACAATCTGCATTTGGTGCGGATTTAAGATATATTGTGATTGAAACTGATTTGCTACTTGCCCCCACTGATTTACAATTATATTTTGATTTACATATTTTGTCGGTTGAATTAATTTTAAGAACTGACACCTTGTTAATCCACCCCCAACACTATCATAATCTATAATTTTTTGTAATCTTAACCAATTTCCTTCAAGAACATATATTTTTCTGAAATCTAAATTGTTTATATCTTTTGGTGTTAATTTTAGGAGGCAAGTTATTGACTTTGAACCTGGGTCGGAAATTTCATTAATAAAATTCGACCAGTATTTATTATACAAATTATTATTGGTCCATCTGGCGAAATCCCAGTAAACAAAATCACCCTGTTCCAATCCATACCAATTTATATCAACCAGTGGGTCTTGTGGACAATCAACAGTTCCAGCATATGGATATGTCGTATAAACCGAAAATGTTGGACTGATACTCGCAGTTGGATTTGTGATACCACTTAGGAGTTCCCACCCGATGCTCCAACTCGTTTGTGGATTGTTTAATTCAATCACACCTCCACCTCTTTGTTTAGTATATGGTCTTAAACCACCCCATATTAAAATCCTTGGTGCTGGTGTTTGGATAGGTTTTTTATTTCCACCATCGACATTGTAAATCGCTGGAAGAACGACATCTGTGCCTGATGGAACATTTGTCATAACAGAAGTTCCAAATGGAAGTTCAATAGTAGTGGTGTTTTTTAAGAAATCGTTTTGTATAGTTTTTTTATAATATGAATATGGTCTTAATCTTTCGTTTTTGAACTTTGTGTTATAGTAATCATTTTCTTCTTTATTTTTGAATTCATAATTTTTTGATGTTAATTCACTCAGGGGTATAATTTCAATATCGTCAGTATGTAGTTTGTTTGTCCAGTTTTGGAAATGATTTGAATTAGAACCATCATAATAAAAATCATCACGGGGTTCGATGATATATTTTCTTTCAACTTCTTTATCAGCAGCAATTTGTAAATTAAACATTTTACAAAGACCAAGTAAAAAATCTTTTGCCATCATATCTTTTGGTAAAAACGCCGAGCCCTCTAAAATGGAGTTTTCAACTGATTTTGGTGTTGGTTCGTTAAAAATATATGAACCAGATTTTAATTTAATTTTCCAATCACCGACTATTGGTAGTTGAAAGCTTCCACCACCTGATGAAAATTGTTCGTAAAAACTGATTACTCCACCACCAATCGTTGATGCTTTTGCTTGAAGGAGATTTGATAATTCAATCCAAACTTTATCACCTTTCGAAAAATATGTTGTAGGACAAGTTGCTGTTAATTGATAGTTCCTCCAGTTTTCAGGTTGGTATGTTCCGAAATTAACCCAGTTGTAATTTGTTGAAGACCAGTATGATTGAGGATTTACATAAAACTGGTCAGATACAGAAGTATAAATCTCTGATTGAACACCCGCCCGTTCCAACCACCAAGTTGCTCTTAATCTCACTCCATTTCCATCTGGGTTCCATACAGTTGATGGATTTCTTATCCACCCTGGAAAATATGTATATCCAGGTGTGTTTGGTTGTAGGGACGCAGTAGCCCGCATTTTCAACTCACAATCCAAAACCAAATTTGCCGATATATTATATTCACCATTATCACTTACAATCCACTGATATGTGTTTTCGTTCCAGTTTCCAAACTGACCACTTTGCGTTGAACCATTATCAAAATATGATGCCGTTGTTCCGAGTGTTCCGCCTTCTTTATTAAATGGTATACGAGTTCTGAACTGTGTTGGTAAAGTCGAAGCAGTCGCTGTCGTGTTAGGATTTAAGTTTTGAAACCACCACCAAGTTCCAGGTTGAACCTCTGATGGTGATTGATTATATGATGCGGTCAATCCTACAATAAATTTTCGCGATTTTGTTTCTTCTGGATTTATATCATATTGACTATATTTTTGTGTTAAAATTAATCTTTTGAAAAATTGACTATCAAAAAAATTACTTTCGTATGTCGAACTCGCTGCCTTAAATATTCTGTCTAATATAGTTTTCAAATAATATGACGGAGCAAAACTCGTCACTGGAAATGTATTGTAATCCACTTCATCACCCCATTGTATCAGGGGATATACAACACCTCCACCTGAATGTATAATTTTCCAAACATATCCAACTATACCAGTTTCACCAAATGGACTTAAACCAAGTGGATAAAAATAATTGACTGTAAAAGTAGTCGAGGTGGAAGCCACGACAGACCAATCACCATTAACCATTCTTAATCGAGTATCATTCCCAGGATTTATTAAAACTCTAACATAATCACCGATAGACAATCCGTGAGGCGTTGTAGTTGTAAATGTTAATCTACCAGTTGTTGATTGTTTATTAACAACACTGACAGTTCCTGAAAGAGTTTGTGTAAAACTTGTTTTATTTACACCGCTTGAATTTGTAATCAAACCAGACCAACTATTCACTATATTATCACGAGACCAAAGGTGGTTATATTCAGTGAAATCAAATCCATTTATTTTTATATCGCCGATGTCAGAAAACAAACTTGTTAATTCACCGTTTAAGGCGATTTCATATTCTATATTTCCACCTCTATCACGAGTTGCTTTTTTAAGTTGTAAATTGCCTTTAAGAACTTCTATACCACCAGAAAGTAAAATGACTTCTGTTCTTAAATTTGGATTAAAACCCGACCATACTGATACACCACCTAGTTGTATCCAACTATCAGATTGTAAATTATAAATTCCACCGAATATACGATTATTGTTGTTTGTTCCTGGTATAGTGATAGTTTTCGACCAACTTGTTTTAACACTTTCAGGATTTACAATATCCGATATAGAATATGTGATTGGTATGCTGACATCTTCATGGAGGTCGATTTTTTTACCACCTACATATTTTGATCCATTTCCAACGACATTATTTGGTTGAGATTTCCATTGTGAGTTGTATGTTCCAATCGACTGGGTTCCGCTATTCGATGGAGTTTGAACTGTTCCAGGCAATCTTTGTGATTGTGCTGGTCTTGTAAATATAATTAATTCAGTAGTCATTTATCCTCGTAAAGTTGTTTTTTGATATGAAGTTTCCCAGTTAAATCCATATAATATTGGAGTTCCAAGTCGTTGTGCCACCTCAACTGAGTTGTCTGTTGCTACTATTGGTAGTTTTCTCCAAGTGATGTCTTTTTGTAAAAAACCACAAGGTGTTCCACTAAAAGTTCCTGATATTGTAATCTGATTTTCGACTGGTATATTTGTAATCGTATATTTGCCAGATTGGGTTCCATTTAATTGATGTAGAAAAACTGAATTTCCAACAAGGAATTCATTTTCTATACCAGTAGCCCACTTTGGTTTTTTATAAATAAAAGTCGCAATTCCAGAAGCAGTTCCAACTAACTGCGTTTCCATTAATTCAGGTCTTTGTAAAATAAATATATCTTTTGACAGGGGCAGTTCCGTCAACCAATTAGCATCAACTTCACGGATATATGAACCGACTGTTCCTCGTTCTTGTCCATTTATTTTGAATGTCTGTAAACCTCTATCACCCAAAGTGTATTGTGTGTTTAGTGGACTTAAAACTCGTGAAAAATTATCTCTAATTATATTATACGCTGTTCTCCTTCTATGGTAGAATGTATAAAGTTCTGGCGAACCCAACTGACCAGTAAAACAAAATCTACTTTGGAACGCCTCTGGGTTTTTCAAATTAAAAGTAAAAACCTCACTCACCAGAGTTGAGGTTGAATATCTTAATTGTATAGTATATTTTTTTACAATGGGATTTATTATAGTCGTGTTTGCTATTCTGTTTATATCATATGGTCCACAAAACAACCTCATCCTTCGAATGAGATGTGTTTTATTCGTTGGATATGAATAGGTGTTTATTAAAGTTCCTCCATTGTCATATGTCTTAACATCAAGTTTCCAATCTGCTACATTTATATTTTGTTGAGTTAAGAAATCTAAACAGAACTGGTCGTTGTATGTTAAACTCAATTCACGAGGCGAGTTGGTTAAAAACTTCGCTGTATTTGAAAAAGTTCCCACGACAGAATATGTCGACGAATATGATGTAAAATATTCATAATCTATTCCACCTTCAAAAACATATGCCGTGTTTGAATTTTGTAAATTAAGATATTGATTTACGACGCCAGAACAATCAATCGTGTTGTCATATTCTTCGCCAAATTTTATTTGTAAACTAAACGCAGCATTCGGCGCCGAAGTGTTTGTTCCAGAAAAAATAACATGAGTTGCCGCTGATTTATCAATCGAGGTTTCAATATAATCCTCACATATTCTTTGTAAATTAAAAAGACCATAACCAGTCGTTGGGTCTGGGAATGTTTTAAGTGTATGAACTTTAATTGAGTTGATATAAATATCACAGATATATCTGAAATTACATTTACCAGTGTTGTTTGAATTCGCAGTGATTAGGATTTCATTTGCCGATGGGTAAAAATAGTTTGTGGTTAAATTTTTTATTATAGTGATAGCCATATTTTATTTTATTCTTTTTTGTATATCATAGGTGGTTTTATCTATAATTAATTTTTCAATTCTTTCGCCTAATTTTGGATACATCGCCTCGATTGTTGTTTTGAAAAACATTTTTGGTTTTATACCCTTTTCATATTGAAGAACATTTGCTACCGCCCACGGATTTAGACCACGACTTGTAGCCCAGGTTTCCAAAGCAAAAGCAGTCCCAGCAACATTTCCACGGAACTCAAATGGTGTGTCGTATATTTTTTGGTCGACTGGATTTACACCCTGGTCTTGAAATTTACCATAATCAGCCATACGGAATTTGAACTCACCATCAACTGATTGTTCATCATATTCGGATTTTATAGAATTTTCCAAAGTTCCACTATCAATCAAATTAATCCTTTTGATTTCTTCTTTTATTTTCTGGACAACTTCTGCTACCCATATTCTTTCAACTTCGCGGATTAACTCTCTCGTGTCTTTGTCTAAATTCATTTTATGTTATTTTAAAGATTGACATTTTTGCTGTATATCCAGGTTGTGTTGCGTCTGGTCTTAACCAAATTAAAAATGGCGTTCTTGCCCAAAATTCCAATCTTGAATTTGCAGTTGCCGATATTATAGTGCTTCCGCCATATGATGAAAGACCAACATTACCTGCTGGGTCAGTGTTGTGTTTATCAATTGCTAACAATTCGACTGAATTTGAAACTGTCGCACCATTATATTTCAAAAAGAACAACATAATTTTATCATTATTATATCCACTAAAATCCCTTTCACCAAGTGTAATCGAATAATCACATTTATATATTCCATTATAATCAAAGACAGCGGCTGTCATTCCACTGATATTTTGTTCTAACGAAACTGTCAAACCAAGCAAACTTGAACCAGTCGCAAGAACTTGTGTCGATTGATATTCACCAAACCAATATGCTTGCTGAGGTGTTGTTCCTGACGAACCATTTGTTCCTGACGAACCATTTGTTCCTGACGAACCATTTGTTCCTGACGAACCATTTGTTCCTGACGAACCTGATGTGCCGTTTGTTCCACCACCACCGCCACCGACTGTGCCCCATGATAATCCACCAGAACCATCTGTGACTAAGCCCTGACCTGACGAGCCATAATTAGTTGGAAAATCGAAATCTAACTGACTTGAACCAGTATATCCGAGTGTTAAATATGTTGTTGTTGAAGATGATATTTTTAATTCACCTCTACCTAAATTTGAATTTTGATTTATTCCTGACATTAAACTTCATTATATTTTATTGGAAAACCATATGTTGGGTCATCACAAGTTGAAAACTGGAAATTAAATTCAATCGTCAAATCCAAAACAACTCCACTGACTTTGTCTAACCATCTGTCTGATAGCGGTTGTAAAGACCAAGATTGTAAATCAATAATTTCACCCGCTGTTTCTTTCAAATATCTTACAAGTCGAAAAGCCAGTTCCTCACAATCTGACACGACATCATTTTGATTTGAATTTCCAAGATTATCAAGAAAAACCAAGTCGTATATCACGACTTGGTATCTGCGAGTAAATGCGTAATCAGAAAGTGGTGTTGTAGATTGAGGATTAACCCAGGCACCTGGATAGATTTGTTTTGCTTTCGGTTCACCATTTTCATTAAAGAAAAGACCATATCCAAATTGATTTATATTTGGGTCTGATGTCGCCCAGTCATTAAAAATCTGAGACATTGCTTTTTGTGATAAATATTCCATATAATTTTATATCTTTTTATTTTCGACTTGTTTATTAAGTTCTTTTTCTCCAACCACCGCTTTCAACATATGATATGTGATTAAGAACTGCTACTATTGGTAGTTCGTATAGTTGTTGAATTTTGACTAAATCACCCTCTGTAATCCTAACCAATATATCATACATACCCCACTTTTTTTGAAACTCTTTTAATTGGAGTTCTTCATAGGTGTCTGGGTTGTCTGCGTCGTCGGCGTTTGAACTTCCACCACCGCTGTCATCTGTTCCACTAAACAATCCAGAGTTTTCAGCGACAATTCTATCCCAAGAAGAGAAAAAAAAAGAAGTCCGCCTTTAACAAACTCTATACTTAATTTATTTTTGAATAGATTTGCTCGTTTTTCAAAACCACGAGCAGTATGTGGTTCGATTTCATATTCTTCACCCGACCATTTTGTAATCGGCCTCCAAACCAGCGCACATAGATTATGTAAATTTTCATTCGTGTTTTTACGGAACTGTTCACAATCAATAAAAACGCCACTTGACATCAGTGAAAGTTCTGGTTCAATACCATACTCGACCCCATCAATAGTAAAAGTTTTTTTGAAATCTGGGTCTGGTTCCCTTTTCAAGAACTGATAGTCGATGATTTTAGATTTCAACTCTTTAAGTGGTATGTTTCTTAATTCATCTGGGTCAGTGTCCTCACATATAGAAATTGCTTCTATAAATTGAGTAAATTCATTATCCGTTTGAATTGTCAGGATTTCTTGGTATTGACCTATTGTAATCTCTGACCATCCCTTTTTGCTCACGGAGTTTTCTTCTTTTATATTCTCGTTGATATTCATTCCACTTTTCTTTATTTTTTTGTTTATATTCTTTTGAATATTCGTCCATCTTTTGTTTGTTTTTTTTATAATAATCTTTTGTATATGAAAGAACCTCTGATATTTTTATATGTCGGTTCCACCACTGGGGCGGCATAGAGAACTCTTTTAGTTCTATACTTGATTGTGTCCATCTGATTTCACGATATATTTTACAATCACAATCGCCGACTTGGAGTTCAAGACATTCGAGTTGTAAGCCATCTTCTTTATGTAAAATGACTTTTGAAGTTAATTTGTATATTGACATAATAAATTATATATTAATTTTTGGTACTTTCCTTTTGGTAATTAAAATAATTTTATTATATTTGTAGTATAATTAAAAAACCAATAAATTAAAATGAAAAAACAAAAAATCACATCAATGTTAGATTTTATTCAAGTTCAAGAAAAAACAAACGATATACCCTATGGAACTTTTTATATGGGAGAAAAAGAACAATTTATAGATATCAATAATTTACAAAGATATACAACAAAGGAATTAATCATAATTTCTGGTAGAAAAATAACAGGTGCGAAAAAGATTGATTATATCAATTTTATTTTACGAGATAAACGATTTATTGAAAAACAAACAAAAATAAATCGAGAAATTTTATTAAAAAGTTTTTTAGATTAAAATAATTTTTTTAAATTTATACTATAATTAATTAACAACTTAAAAAAACAAAACAATGTTTACAACTGATAACAGAGGGCGGGTTAATTTCCCAATGGGTCTCAAAATGCTTATAAAATCTATATGTATTTCCTCATTAAAAGAAGCAGGTTATGCCAGCAAGCAAGGTTTTTCAACATACTTTTTTTGGAGTAAAGCACATATTAGTGATGGTCGCTACAAACAACAAGAAATTAAAGATTGTTTGATTATACAAGTAAATATATCCTATATGGATGACGATAAACCAGAAGTTCGTTATGCGGATATCGCCAACGTTTATTGGATTTCGCCACCAGAAATCTCAGGACATGGTTGCTGGAAAAATTCCGTATGGTTTATAATTTCACCAAGTATGATACGAGATTACAAATTAAATGATTTATTAAAATGAGAGATATAAAAGATATAATTGAAGAACTGGCCGAACATCCAGAGTATATC
>Ga0247836_1002051_pt1 | contig 30393 bp, 29 predicted proteins | sample LaCruzMarch2015__4_FD_187116 | JGI IMG/M metagenome (GOLD analysis project Ga0247836, IMG submission 187116) | Freshwater microbial communities from meromictic Lake La Cruz, Castile-La Mancha, Spain - LaCruzMarch2015_14m | ecosystem: Environmental > Aquatic > Freshwater > Lake | place: Spain... | reverse complement strand
CTGCACAGGATGCTCGCCTTCGTCCACCGCGAGGTCGCGCCCCTGGTCCAGCTGAGCCTCGGTGAAACGGGGACCTCGCCCGATGCCATTGCCCGAATGGCCGAAAAGATCATGTCCAACAGACCGGGCGACCGTATGGAGGGCTTGGGCGAAGTCCTGCAGCTCAGCCCCGAGCAATACGCTGAGGGAATCTTCTGCTGGAAAGGTTTCCTCTATTTCAAATGGACCCTGGGCACTATGGGCCCGGATCTCGTCAACTTCATATCCTCGGTCGCCAGCATCAAACCGGTCGGCCCCACGGATGGCGGATCCCGGGAATACCTTGTGCGCGGCCGGGCATTGGTCCGTGAACGGATCAAGGGGGCCCTTGCGGAAACCCGTCAGACGATGAAGCTCTATAACGAGGCCTATGCCGGTCTGACCCAGCAGGGCAAACCCGAGATCTTCAGGGACTTCCTGCTCGGCGCTCCCCGCATGTTCAACCGCCTGGGTGACCAGCTTGGTGCCGTTCAGCACGTCATCAGTTACTGGAACTTCCGATTCGGCCCGAAGTCCGAGGCCCCGACAGTGACGGAACTGATCGACATCTTCATGGATTTTGAAGCGAGCCTTAAAAGGCAATCATAGGGACTGGCAGCCCGAACGCTTGCGCCTCTGATCGCCCTGCCCTCCTGCGCTGCGCCCGGTCTGATCCCCTGTTGCCGGACAAGATGCGCTCGGTCGATCGAACCCGTATGATCCGCAAAATCGGCAGTTTGCAGATGGTCGATTTGACGACCCTGCTCGCCACGCTGCGCGAAATGTTCGAAGAGTGCCCCCCATGCGCCTGTCCATCGTCTCCGTTGTTTTCGGTGCCTTTCTGATTTCGAGCCCCGCCATGTCCCAGTCGCCGTCCGTCCCCAACACCGCCCCATGGGAGCAACCCTTCCTGCCGCCCGCACCGGCCTGGGACGGGGCCAGTCGCGCGCTGCTGCGCGACACCTCCGACCCCTGGGTCACGGCCTTCGAGGCGGACCCCGAGCACGACGAAAGCCCGAACTACGCCGACACCCGTGCCTGGTTCGACCGGCTGGATGCTGCCTCCGACCTGATCCGCATCGAACAGTTCGGCATCTCGCCCGAGGGCCGGCCCATCTATGCCGTCATCGCCTCGAAGGACGGCGCGGCCTTCGACCCGGCCAAGCCCGTGCTGCTGGCCCAGGCCGGCATCCACCCCGGCGAGATCGACGGCAAGGACGCGGGCATGATGCTGCTCCGCGACATCGCCTTCTACGGCAAGGACGACCTGCTGGACCGGGTCAATCTGATCCTCATCCCCATCCTGTCCGTCGACGGCCATGAGCGGGCCTCGCCCTGGAGCCGCCCCAACCAGCGCGGGCCCCGCATCCAGGGCTGGCGCAATACGGCGACCAACCAGAACCTCAACCGCGACTATCTGAAACTGGACCAGGTCGAGATGCGCGCCGTGCGCGGTCTGGTGCTGAAATACCGGCCGGACCTGTATCTCGACATCCACGTCACCGACGGCATGGATTACCAGTATGACATCACCTACGGCTTCAACGGCGAGAACGGCGTCTGGTCCCGGTCGCCCGCCATTGCACTCTGGCTGGACGATAGCTTCAAGCCCGCCATCAATGCCGCGCTGGAGGCGGAGGACCATATCCCCGGCGAACTGGTCTTCGGCACCGATGACAGCAATCCCCGCGCCGGCCTCACCGACGGCGGTCTGGGCGAGCGCTTCTCCAACGGCTGGGGTTCGGCGGCCCATGTCCCGACCGTCCTGATCGAGAACCACAGCCTCAAACCTTATGAGCAGCGGGTTCTGGGAACCTATGTCCTGCTCGAGGCGGCGATGCGCCGTCTGGCCGCCGACGGCACCGCCCTGCGCAACGCCATCGCCGCCGACTCGGCCCTGCGCCCGGCAGCGATCCTGGCCAATTTCACCGCCGATCCGACCCCCGCCTACACCCGGACCTTCAAGGGCATCCGCTATGAGATGTACGACAGCCCCGCCTCGGGCCGTCAGGAAATCCGCTGGCTGGGCGTGGCCGACCCCGAGCCCTGGTCCCTGCCCTTCTATGGCTCACGCCCGACCCTGACCCTTCAGCGACCAACGGCCTACTGGGTGCCCGGCCACCGCGCCGACATCATCGAACGCCTGCGCCTGCACGGCATCCGCATGGAGACCCTGCCATCCCCGCGCACGGTCACCGTCGACATGCTGCGTCTCAACGAGCCCCGGCTGGCCGCCCGCGCCAATGAGGGCCGCGTCGGCGTCACCGTCACCGGCGTCACCCCGGAGCGTCACGACTGGACCTTCCCCGTCGGCTCGGTCCGCGTGCCCACCGACCAGCCCTTGGGTGACATCGTGGTGCTGCTGCTTGAGCCGCAATCCAGCGAGAGCTTCTTCGCCTGGGGCATGTTCCCCGAGGTGCTCAGCCGCGTCGAGTATATCGAGGGCTATGCCATCGCCCCCCTGGCCGAGACCATGATGGCGGCGGATCCGGCGCTCAAGGCCGAGTTCGAGGCGAAACTGGCCGCCGAACCGGCCTTCGCCTCGGACGGCGACGCGCGTTTGCAGTGGTTCTACGAGCGAACTCCGTTCTATGATGAACGCTTCCGACTGTATCCAGTAGCCCGCGAGGAGTGATCCGTGGCCCTTCTGACCGACATGACCGCCGCCCAGGCGGCGGCCCTCTGGAGCGGCCTTCTGATCCTGCTGCTGGGCGTCCTTTCGATCCGGGTGATCCTCGCGCGCCGCAAATACAAGGTTGCCATCGGCGATGGCGGCATCCCCGAGGTTGCCCTCGCCGCGCGGGTCTTCGGCAATGCGGCGGAGTATATTCCCGTCGGGATCGGGGCCCTGATCCTGCTCTATCATCTCGAGATGCCCGTTCTGGCGATCCACGGGCTCGGGGTGACCCTGCTCGCCGGACGGACCATCCATGCGGTGGGACTCAGCGGCAACAAATCGACCTTCGGTCGCGTGGCCGGCATGGTCCTGACATTCGTCGCCCTGTTCGTCGCCGGCGGCATGCTGGTGGTCCACGCCTTCGTCTGAAGCCGATCAGGGCGGTTGCGGCGCAGGCTTCGTCCGGCCATATCAGGCCATGCCTGACCGTACCGCGTCCGCCGCCTCCCCCGACCTCCTCCCCGACCTGGTCGCCGCCGCCCTCAGGGCCGGCGCCGACGCCGCCGAAGCCGTCTCGGCCGAGCGCGCCGCCCTGTCCGTCGGCGTCCGCAACGGCACGCTCGAGGAGGTCGAGCGCGAGGAGAGCCGCGATCTCGGCCTGCGCGTCTTCATCGGCCGGCGCATGGCGACCGTCTCGGCCTCGGACCTGTCCGAAGCTACCCGGTCCCGTCTGGTCGAACGCGCCGTGGCCATGGCCCGGCTCGCCCCGGAAGACCCGTATGCCGGTCTGGCCCCGCAGGACCGCCTCGCCCGCGGCCCCTTTGCCGACCTCGACCTCTACGACCCCAGCGAGCGCAGCGCCGCCGAGCTCGAGGCCATGGCCGCCGAGACCGAGGCCGCAGCTCTGGCCGTGCCCGGTGTTGCGAAATCCGAGGGCGGCCATGCCTCCGCCTCCTCCAGCCGCTGGCGGCTGGTCACCTCGCACGGTTTCGACGGGGCCTATCACGGCTCGGCCTTCTCACTCGGCGTCGGCGTCATCGCCGAGAAGGACGGGGCCATGGAGCGCGGCGGCGAGCACCGCGCCGTGCGCCACCTGTCCGACCTGCCGTCCGCCACCTCCATCGGCGAGTACGCCGGCCACCGCGCAGTGGCCCGCACCGGGCCGCGCAAGATCGACTCGACCACCGCCCCGGTCATTTTCGAGAACCGCATCGCCACCCAGGTCCTCTCGCCCCTGCTTGGCGCCATCTCCGGCCCCTCGATCGCGCGCGGCACCTCCTTCCTGAAGGACCGCCTCGGCCAGCGGATCCTGCCTGCGGGCGTGGACCTGATCGACGATCCCTTCCGCATCCGCGGCCTCGGCTCCACCCCCTTCGACGACGAGGGCGTCGCAGTGTCGCGCCAGTCGCTCGTCCGGGACGGCGTCCTGACCACCTGGCTGCTGAACAGCTCGGCCGCCGCCCAGCTGGGGCTGGCCTCGACGGGCCACGCCTCGCGCGGCCTCGCCGGCCCGCCCGGTGTCTCGACCCACAATCTGCATCTGGAGCCGGGCGAACGCGATCTGGCCGGACTGATGGCCGATGCGGGTGCCGGCCTGCTGGTCACCTCCATGTTCGGCCCGTCACTGAACGCCAACACCGGCCACTGGTCGGCGGGCGTCTCGGGCTTCTGGTTCGAGGACGGTCAGATCGTCTGGCCCGTCAGCGGCGTCACCGTCGCCGGCAATCTCGCCGAACTCTGGACCCGGCTCGAGCGTGGTTCGGACCTCGAATTCCGGGGTGGTTTCAACAGTCCGTCCCTGATGTTCGACGGCGTCGCCATCGCGGGCAAATGAGCGATCTGGCGGCTGACCTAGACCTGATCCGCAACGCCGCGGAAGCCGCAGGCCGACTGGCGCTGGCCGAACGCGACGCCGGGCTGAAGGTCTGGTCCAAGTCCGGCGGCTCGCCCGTCACCTCGGCCGACATGGCGGTCGACCAGCTGCTCAGGGACACACTGCTCCCGGCCCGGCCCGATCACGGCTGGCTGTCGGAAGAGACCGCCGACACCGCCGCCCGCCTGTCGAACCGCCGCATCTTCGTGGTCGACCCCATCGACGGCACCGTTGCCTATATTAAGGGCAAGCCGTGGTGGTGCATTCCCATCGCCATTGTCGAGGACGGCCGTCCGGTCGCCGCCATCATCCACGCCCCGGCCCTCGGCGAGACCTTCACCGCCACCCTCGGCGGCGGGGCCGCCTTGCAGGGCCGCCCGATCACCGCCTCGGACACCACCGACCTCGATGACGCCTCCGTCCTGGCCGACGCCCGGCTGATCGAGGGGCCGCACTGGATCGAGCCCTGGCCCGCCATGCGGTTCGAAAAGCGCAACGCCATCGCCTATCGCATGGCCCTGGTCGCGGCCGGAGCCTTCGACGCCGCCATCAACCTGTCGCCCAAATGGGACTGGGACGTCTGTGCCGGAGCCCTGATCGTCGAGGAGGCCGGCGGCCGGGTCACCGACCATCACGGCCACGCCTGGCGCTTCAACCAGCCCGATCCGCGTCAGAACAGCCTGGTCTGCAGCGCGCCCGCGCTTCACCCGTTGATCGTGCGGCGCACAGCGCCTATTCCGCTGGCGGCTCGCTAGAATCTCCAGTCCGGACCTACCATGACCGCCGCACCCGACTCGCCCCAACTCCTTCACCTCGTCATCGGCGGCGAGCTGCGTCACCTCGATGCGCCGGTGTTCCGGGACCTGTCCAGGGTCGAATTCGTCGGGGCCTTCCCCAACTATGAGGAAGCCCGCCAGGCCTGGAAGGCGCGCGCCCAGGCCACGGTCGACAATGCCCATATGCGGTTCTTCATCCTGCACGCCCACCGGATGATCGATCCGCGCGGCGATGCGCACGATCACTGACCATAGATCCGGGCCTCGATCTGCCCCTCTGCGGGCCTGTCGTGCCGACCTCTTGCAGGAGCCTCGCCCTTGACCCTCTTCGGCCGGACCCTGGACGGACAGGAGATCGCCGCCCTGGTCTCGCTGTTGCTGATGCTGGTCCTGTGGATCATCGTCTGGCGCGACAACCGTCGGGAGACAAACTGGCTCAAGGCCTGGAACGAGGCGCGCAAGGCGCGGCGCGACGCCGAGATCGCTGCGGAAGGCGGGACAGCCGACCCGGCGTCCGAAAAGCGTGAACCCCGCGGCCCCTGGGGCTGACGCCTACTCCCGCCGCAGCAGTTTCTCGGTCAGGATCGTGCCCCACCAGCCGGCCTTGAACTCGGCCCGGATGGCCTTGGGGTCATAGGCATCGCTGTCGACCCAGTCGATGAAACTGACCCCGGTCGGCTCGACCTCGTTGAGGTATTTCTCCAGCGTAAAGTCCAGCACCCCCGTCAGCCCCTCGCGGTGGTGCAGATAGCGCTTCGACAGCTGCTCGATCGCCACCGACATCGGCTCGCCCAGATGGAAATGGCGATAGAAGACCGCCATCATCCCGGCCCGGTCCGCGCCTGACTTGCAGTGGATCAGCACCGGATACTCAATGGTCCGGAACAGTTCGCGCGCCCGATGCACCCGGTCCCTCTGCGGCGGGTCACGCGAATCCAGCGGCGCATCGATCAGCGTCAGCCCCAGCCGCGCGCAGGCGTCTTTCTCCAGCGCATAACAGGCCTCGTCCCGCGCCCCGCGCAGGTTGATCACCGTCCGGATCCCCCTGGACTTCCAGTATTCCAGCTGCCGAGGCGACGGCTGGTTGGTCCGCACCAGATCCGGCCCCAGCCAGTGGGCGTTCATGAACCACCGCCGCAGGAAGGCATGGTCCTTCCAGACATAGTCCCATTTCGCCTTGAACCGGCCGGCGGGAGTGGTGAGGTCGTAACGGGGCATGGGGAGGAGATAGGGGATCAGGAGCGGCGCGTCATCCGGGGTGATGGGATGGGGGGTCTTGGTGGTTATCCGACGTTGCCCTAGAGCATTTTCGAGAGCGAGAATCTGCAGCTGCCCGACAGTCGGCGATATGTGGGTCGCGCGTTTGAACTTTGGCGGCGACGTTGACACGAGATAGGCGGAAAGCTTGTTCGGATTTTTGAAATCAATTGGCCGGCGACAGACACGCCGCAAAGAAGCGGACGAGCTTATCCGACAACGCCCGATCCAGTGCGCAGCGGCAATTGACGCCTTTCTTGATCGCATCGCCCCCCCAATAGCCGACCCCAAAGAGCTTGAGCGACGAGGGCAGGCCTTGGCCAAACTCGCTGTCTCTTCAGCAGGAACGATGCAAGAAGCCGGAATAGGTTCGCCTTATCCACCTTTCGACCCTTACACGCCTTCGGCGACTTTAGATGCCATCCGACGCCTAATCGACGTGGAACGAGAAGCCGGCATCGCTGGTGCTGACGCGGTTCCCGGAGCCGAAGCGTCGAACGAGCCACTATATGCCGCCCAAGTATTGCGCTCGGCGCTCGAAGAGCCTCGTCGGGAATATTTCTTGGAGCCTGACGCCTACAGCGGCGCGAAGTGGGCGAAAGCGGTGGGTGCGAATGGGCGGCTAGACTATTTCCTCGCGGCTATGGTCGCCCTGGACTCGACAGGAGATCTAGCCAACCGTTTCATCGACCTGCACGAGGTGCTTTCAGCAACCGGACATCGTTTGCCGGTAACGCCGGAAGAACAGTTATCTCACGCATCCCTCATGTCCGTTGAGGCCTAGTCTCGGGTCAATCTGGGGGTCCGCAAGTCGCCGCCTACAGCCGGACGTTGGCAACTTTCGAGTCGGGCCCCAGGGCCGACATTCCCGCTCCCCAGTGACGCCGATCGACGCCGCCTCCCGCCTCCCCGCTTGACTTCCCCCCCGTCCCGTCCGACCTCGGACCGATGACGTCGCCGATCACCGCCGCTGATGAGAAGGAGCCCCGAAAGGAACGCCTGCGTCCCCTGCTGGGCCGTATCTGGCGCGACTATCTCTCGCATCACCGGACGCCGCTGTTCCTGTCGATCGCCTGCGCCGCCGTGGTCGGGGTCATGGCGGCCACGGTGCTGCAGCTGCTGGAGCCGGCCATCGACGGCCTCTTCCTCGGCAAGGCAGTCACCGTCTGGGGCGTCATCACCGTCCCGCCGGGCAGCGCCCTGGTCTGGATCCCCCTGATCATCATCGGCGCGGGCCTGATCTGGACCGCCGCCGCCCTCGGTCAGGCCGCCCTCGTCAACCGGCTGGGCCATGGCATCGTCGGCGACATCCAGGTCCGGCTGTTCGGTGCCATGATCCGCGCCGACCTCGCCCGGCTGCGCAGCCAGCACTCGGGCGGCTTCGTCTCCTCGGTCCTGTTCGACGCCAATCTGGTGCGCGAGGCCTTCACCAACGGGGTGGTCAACTACACCCAGCACGCCCTGACCCTGGCAGCGGTGATCGCCTATATGGCCTGGACCGACTGGCGGCTGACCGCGATCGTCCTGCTGGGCGCGCCCCTGATTGCCCTGGTCCTGCGCCGCTTCGGCAAGCGGGTGCGAAAGGCCACCACCGGGGCCATGGTCGAGACCTCCAACCTCTCCACCGCCCTGATGGAGAACCTCGACGGCGTCCGCCTGATCAAGATCGAGAACCGCGAGGCCGCCGAACAGGACCGCGTCGGCGAGGTCGTGGCCCGCCGCCAGCGCCACGTCATCAAGAGCGCCGACAGCCGCGCCTTCGCCGGGCCCTTCTCCAATCTGGTGGCCATGATCATCGTCGCCGCCGTCATGGCCTATGCCGGCTGGCGGGCCCGGGACGGGGCCATGAGCGTCGGATCGTTCGCGGCCTACATCGGCCTGCTGATGGCCGCCGGCCAGTCCCTGCGGCAGGTGACCAACCTCCAGACCGTCATGGCCGAGGGCCTGACCGCCGCCCGCCGCCTGTTCGCCGCCCTCGACATCCAGCCCGAGATCCGCGAGACGCCCGACGCCGCGCCGCTCGACCCCGGCCCGACCACCGTCGGTTTCCACGGCGTCTCCTTCGCCTATGGCCCGGCTGCGGACGGTGCGGCCCCGACCCTGTCGGATGTCTCCCTGACCGTCGCCCCCGGCGAGACCGTCGCCCTCGTCGGCCCCTCGGGCGGTGGCAAGAGCACCCTGCTCAGCCTGCTGCCGCGCTTCTATGACGTCACCGCCGGCGCGGTGACCGTCAACGGCCGCGACATTCGCGAACTGAAGCTGCATGACCTGCGCTCAAGGATCGCCCTGGTGACCCAGGAACCCTTCCTGTTCGACGACACCGTGGCCGCCAACATCGCCTACGGCCGCCCCGGTGCGTCCCGGGCCGAGATCGAGGCCGCCGCCGCCGCCGCCGCCGCGCATGACTTCATCTCCGCCCTGCCCGACGGCTATGCGACCCGCGCCGGTGAGGCTGGCCTGCGCCTGTCCGGCGGCCAGCGTCAGCGTATCGCCATTGCCCGCGCCTTCCTCAAGGACGCCCCCATCCTGCTGCTCGACGAGGCCACCAGCGCCCTCGACACAGAGAGCGAGGCCCTGGTCCAGGCGGCGCTGGAACGGCTGATGCAGGGCCGCGCCACCCTGATGATCGCCCACCGCCTGTCGACCGTCCGCAACGCCGACCGCATCCATGTGATCGAGGCCGGCCGCGTCGTGGAAACCGGCACCCACGCCCAGCTGGTCAAGCTGGGCGGCCTCTATTCCCGCCTGGCGAAACAGCAGTCGCTGGACGGCGATCCTGTCACGGCGGTGATATGAGACCGCTCCGCAACCCCGTCATCCAGGGCGTCCTCGCCTGGACCCTGGCGCAATGGATGCGGTTCTGTTTCGCCACCATTCGCTGGACCTGGGTCAATCAGGCCGTGGCAGAGAAGGTCTGGGCCGATGGCGGCGGCGTGCTGGCGGTATTCTGGCATTCGCGCATCGGCCTCAGCCCTGCCTGCTGGCCGCTGGACCGCGCCACCCCGGCCAAGGCCCTGATCTCGCTCAGCGCGGACGGCGAGTTCATCGCCAAGGCCGTCGCCCGTCAGGGTTTCCCCGCCGTCCGCGGCTCCTCCTCCAACAAGGACAAGGCCGACCGCGCCAAGGGCGGGTCCCAGGCCCTGCGCGACGGCCTGCGTCAGCTGCGGGACGGCGGCCTGGCCATCACCCCGGACGGCCCGCGCGGCCCGATGCGTGAAATGGCCGAAGGCCTGCCGCTGCTGGCCAAACTCTCGAAAGCGCCGGCGCTGTTCATCGGCATGTCGTGCAACCCGGCCATCCGCCTGAACAGCTGGGACAGGGCCGTCCTGCCCCTGCCCTTCGGCAAGGGGGCCATCGTCTGGGACGTCGCCCACTATCCCGAAGGTGCCGAACTGGCCGAGGTCGCCGGCGCCTGGACCGAACGCCTGACCGCCGTCGAGGCCGCCGCAGACGCCGTCACCGGCCTCGAGCGGATTTGACGTGAGCCCCGCCCTGATCGTCTACCGGCTTCTGACCCGGCTGCTGGAACCGCTGGCCCCCCGCCTGCTCGACGCCCGCGCCAGACAGGGCAAGGAAGACCCCGTCCGCGTCGACGAACGTCTCGGCCTGACCACCGTCGCCCGGCCCGCCGGTGATCTGGTCTGGCTGCACGGCGTCAGTGTCGGCGAGACCCTGTCGCTCCTGCCCGTAGTCGAACGGATTCGCCGCCAGCGGCCGGACCTGACCATCCTCGTCACCTCGGGCACCCTGACCTCGGCACAGTTGCTGGCCCAACGCCTGCCGGCGGGCGTCATCCACCAGTTCGCGCCGGTCGATGGGCCGGGCGCGGTGGCCGCCTTCCTCGACCACTGGCAGCCATCCCTGGCCGTCTTCGTCGAGAGCGAACTCTGGCCCAATCTGATCCTCGAGGCCCGGCGTCGCGGCGTGAAACTGGTCCTCGCCAGTGCCCGCATCACCGAAAAGACCGTCGAGGGCTGGCGGCGCTTCCCCGGCGCGGTCCGCCGGATCCTGTCCGCCTTCGACCGCATCCTGCCGCAGGACGAGACCTCGGCCGCCCGGCTGAACAGCCTCGGCGCCCGGATCGACGGCCATGTGAACCTCAAACTCTCCGGCGAGGCCCCGCCGCATGACGCCGCCGCCTTCACCCGCCTCAGCGCCGCCATCGGCGACCGGCCCGTGGTCGTGGCCGCCAGCACCCACGACGGCGAGGAGATCGCCATCGTCCGCGCCCTCGACAAACTGGCCGACCGCCTCTGCCTGATTCTCGTCCCGCGCCATCCCGCCCGCAGCCCCGACATCGCCACCGCCCTGACCCGCGACGGCTACCGCTTCGCCCGGCGTTCGCAGGGCCACGAACCGGATCGCGACACCGACCTTTATCTGGCCGACACCCTCGGCGAGATGGGCCTGTTCCTGCGCCTGGCCGATGTCGTGGTCATGGGCGGCTCCTTTTCTGCCGCGCTGGAGAAGCCCCCGGTCGGCGGCCACAATCCGCTTGAGCCCGCCCGCCTCGGCAAGCCCGCCGTCACCGGCCCCGACATGAGCAACTGGGCCGCTGTCACCGACGCCCTCGTCGAGGCGGGGGGGCTGACCATAGTCCCGGCCCCCCGGGACCTGCCCGCCGTCCTCGCCCCCCTGCTGGCCGACACCGACGCCGCCCGGACCATGGGCGAACGCGGCCGCCGCGCCGCCACCGAAGCCGGCTCCGGTCTGGACCGTCTGTGGGAGACGCTCCAATCTTTGCTTCCGGCGAAGAGGCACCGCAAATGACTGTTTTGCATCGCCCTTCTCCCCTTGCGGGAGAAGGTGGCAGCCGAAGGCTGACGGATGAGGGGTCGCACCGCCCTGAAACGCTGGCGAACCGCGCCCGACCGATTGGCATCGCCCACCGGAGCGACCCCTCATCCGGCCTCGCTGCGCTCGGCCACCTTCTCCCGCAAGGGGAGAAGGGAACTTGAAGCTCAACACACCCCGCTGGTGGTACACCCGCGACGCCCGCCACGGCGCGGTGGCCCGCACCCTGCTCAAGCCCCTGTCTTGGATCTGGGCCGCCGCCACCGCGCGCCGCATCGCCCGCGCAGAGCCCGTCGATCCGGGCATTCCGATCATCTCGGTCGGCAATCTGACCGTCGGCGGCTCGGGCAAGACCCCGGTCACCCGCGAGGCCATCCGCCTGCTGCATGAGGCCGGGATCAATGCCCACGGCCTGTCACGCGGCTATGGCGGATCCCTGCGGGAGCCGACGCAGGTCGACGCCGCCCTCCACACCGCCGCCGACGTCGGCGACGAGCCCCTGATGCTGGCCCTCGGCGGCCCGACCTGGATCGCCCACGACCGTGTGGCGGGAGCCCGCGCGGCCGCCGCGGTCGGGGCACAGGTTCTGGTCCTCGACGACGCCCACCAGAACCCGACCCTGAAGAAGACGCTCAGCCTCATCGTCGTCGACGGTGAAACGCGCGGCGACGAATGGCCCTTCGGCGACGGCTCGGTGTTCCCTTCGGGCCCGATGCGCGAGCAACTCCAGCGCGGTCTCGCCCGCGCCGACGCGGTCGTCATCCTGCTGCCCGCCGATGCGGCCGGCGCCGATCCCGAACTGGTTCAGGCCTTCGGCACCCTGCCGGTCCATATCGCCCGGCTCAAGCCCGCCGCGCCCCCGCCCAAGGGGCCGATCGTCGCCTTCGCGGGCATCGCCAAGCCCTGGAAGGTCGAGCGCGCCCTCGACGCGGCCGGGGCCGAACTGGTCGATTTCGCGCCCTTCCCGGACCACGCCGCCTTCCGCGAGGGTGATCTTGCCTTCCTCGCCGACCGCGCCGAACGGGCTCACGCCCGTCTGGTCACCACCGAAAAGGACTGGTTCCGCCTGCCGCCGGAATGGCGGGCACGGGTTCTGTCATGGCCGGTCAAGGCGACGTTCGAGGACGAGGCAGCGTTCCAGCGGCTGTTGCTGGGCGCGCTCCGGGTTCACTCCGCACGGTAAACCGACCCGCCCCGCATCACGAACCGCACCCGCTCCAGCTCGGTGACATCCGTCAGCGGGTCGCCGCCGACCGCGATCAGGTCCGCCGGCATGCCCAGGGCGATCCGGCCGGCATCCTGCGAAATCCGCAGATGCGCCGCCGCATTCACCGTCGCCGCCTGGATCGCCTGTAGCGGCGTCATCCCGGCCCGCACCAGCAGGGCGAACTCCTGGGCGTTGCTGCCGTGGGGCGAGACGCCCGAGTCGGTGCCGAAGGCTATCCGGACCCCGCCCGCATGGGCCCGGCGCACCATGTCCAGCATCTGCGGCCCGGCCTGCAGGGCCTTGGCCGTCTGGGCCGGGGTGAAGAAATTGTTCGGCCCCCGGGCGATCCGGGTGACGAAATCCCCGGCCAGCAGGGTCGGCACCAGATAGGTCCCCTCGCGCCGGAACAGCCGGATCGATTCGTCGTCCAGATAGGTGCCGTGCTCGATCGAGTCGCCGCCCGCGCGCAGGAAGGCATTGATCCCGTCGACCCCGTGGGCGTGCGCCGTCACCTGGCGGCCCATCCGGTGCGCGGCACCGACGATGGCCGCCAGTTCCTCGTCCGAGAACTGCTGGCCCAGCCCTGCCGCCGTGTTCGACAGCACCCCGCCGGTCGCCGTGATCTTGATGATGTCGGCCCCCGAACGGACCTGCAGGCGCACCGCCCGCATACAGTCCTCGACGCCCGAGCAGATGCTCTCGCCGGAGAACAGATGCATGATGTCTTCGCGATAGCCGTTGACGTCGCCGTGACCACCGTGGACCGACACCGCCTCGCCCGACGCGATGATCCGCGGTCCGGCCACGTCGCCGCGCCGTACCGCATCGCGCAGGCCGAAGATGGTCTCGTTCGTGGCACCGAGATCGGCCACCGTCGTGAAGCCGGCCATGAGGGTGCGGCGCGCGAACCGCGCACCGGCAAAGGCCTGGTCGACATCCGACTCGGTCACATTCTCCAGCCGGCTGTTCGGGTTCTGCTCGCCGGTCAGGTGCACATGGCTGTCGATCAGGCCCGGCAGGACGAACGACGACCGCAAATCGACGATCCGGCCCTCGCCGACAAAGCCGTCGCGCACCGCGACGATCCGGTTCCCCTCGATCACGAGAGTTTTATCGCGCTGCACAATCCCGGTCGCCGGATCGGCCAGAAGCCGCCCGACCTGGACGAACGTCGTTCCCTCCACCGGAGAAACCGGTGCGGGTGCGGGGGTTTGTGCAGCGACCCCCGTGGCGGTCAACAGGGACACGGCGGCCAGCAATGATGTGATCGTCTTCACGAAATCCTCCCCAAACAGACACTGCACCATAGACCTCCGCGCGTCCGGGCCAAGGCCCGGCTTGAATCACCGGTCACAAACTGAAACAATCCGTGCCCTGTTCTGTAAACGGCTGAGAGGTGTCGTATGCGCCTGGCGAGACGAGGCTTCATTCTGGGCGGCGTGGCCATGCTTTCGGGCTGCGCCTCCGCGGCCGCGCAGACGGCGAGCCTTCAGCCGCTCGTGACTGTCACGCCCGCTCCCCAGCTTCCGGTCCGCCCGGCCGAGGTCATCACCTCCCAGCTCAACACCACCCGCCCGCTCGACCCGCGCGGTCAGGTCCGCCGGGAGCTGATGGACCGGGCCATGGCGGCGCTCGACATCCACGACCGCCGCATCACCCGCCGCGACCGCATGTATCTGGTCGACTTCAAGAAATTCTCGGGCGACGAACGGCTGTACGAGGTCGACCTAGAAGGCGGCACCGTCACCCTGATGCGCACCAGCCACGGCCGCGGCTCCGACCCGGCGCACACCGGCTTCGCCACCAGCTTCAGCAACACCCCCGACAGCCACATGTCCTCGGTCGGCTCCTATGTCACCGCCGGGGCCAGCCACGGGGCCGAACAGGGCCCCAATGTCCTGCTCGACGGGCTGGAGTACACCAACAACCTGGCCCGCGAGCGCGCCATCATCATCCACGGCGCCGACTACGCCGACCCGGCCTTCCTCGCCCGCGAAGGCAAGCTGGGCCGCAGCTACGGCTGTTTCTCGGTCGCCCACGCCGACCTGCCCGCCCTGCGCGCGCGCATGGGCCAGGGCCGGCTGCTGTTCGCCTGGGCCTGACCTCCGCCTATTTCAGCACGGCCAGCAGCACCGCCACCCAGTGCACCGCCGCCGCCACCACCACATGGCCGTGCCAGATCGCGCGCCGGTAGCGCATCGCCTTGTTGGCGTAGAAGATCACCCCGACCGAATACAACAGCCCCCCGACCGCCATCAGGATCAGCGGTGCCAGGCCCAGGCTCTGCATGATCGGCTGGACGGCAATCACCATCAGCCAGCCCAGCGCCAGATAGACGACGATCCAGAATCCCTTGCCCAGCCCCGGCAACAAAAGTTTGGCCAGGACGCCGAACAGGGCGATGCTCCAGACTGCCGCCGTCATGCCCCAGGCCCAGGCCCCGGTCAGATGCTGGGTCGTGAACGGCGTGTAGCAACCCGCGATCATCAGGAAGATGCCCGCATGGTCGAACCGTCGCAGCAGCGGCTGGAACCGCGGCGCGGCAAAATTATAGGCCGTCGACAACCCCAGCATGGTCAGCAATCCGACCGCATAGATCGCCGCCGCCGTCAGCCGGCCGACATGGCCGAAGCCGATCGCCAGCCCCAGCAGCATCCCGCCCCCGACCAGCGCCAGCGCCAGCCCGGTCAGATGCACAATCAGATCGGCCTGCCGCTCCTTCCCGTCGCGGTAATGGCTCGGCGGTTCAGGCGGGAGGGCGGTGTCGGTCACGTCGTCTGTCTCCAGCGCTCAGGATGAGCGTCGCGGGAAGCGCTGCCATACTTGGCCTTGGAGGTCCGGTTAGGCCAGTGGCTTTCGGGCTGAATGACGGATGGTCACAATCCAGACCTCGGCGTCGAGAACGGCATAGCGGATGACGTAGGGCCGGAAACTCGTAAGTTCGCGCACGCCGAACTTTACGGGGCGGCCTCGATTCGGAAATTCACACAGGCTTTCCGAGAGTCCAATAAGGGCACCGGCCGTTCCACGCGCGGCGGCCGGGCTATACTCCTCCAGATAGTCCCAAATGGCGATGAGGTCTTCGCGCGCCTGATCTGACCAGACTACTCGCCGCATTTCGGTGGGGGCAGCGGGTTGTCAGTCCCCCACGACAACAGCCAGCGCTTCACGGCGTCGTGGCTGACAAATCGACCTGCTTCGATATCCGCCAACCCTTTCAGGGTCGCCGCGTCCAGCGCGGCTTCGTCCTCGAAATCGAAGACGGCAGGCTCCTCGCCGAACTCATTGCCGGGATCGCTCATCCGTCGACTCTATCATCACCGGAAGAGCTTCTCACGCGCCTTCAACCCTATCGGGCAATTGCGCGAGAAGACCAACCAGGAGCGCCGCCCCTAACCCCGCTCCAGCGCGCGCCAGCCGATGTCCGAGCGGTGGAAGCCGCCGGGCCAGTCGATCTGCTTCACGGCCGCATAGGCCCGTTCGCGGGCCTCGGCGATGTCCTTGCCCCGGGCGCAGACGTTCAGCACCCGGCCGCCCGCCGCCGCCAGCTGGCCGTCGTCCCGCCGCCGGGTTCCGGCGTGAAACACCTGCACATGCGGCCCGAAATCCTGTTCGGCACCGCGGATGATCGAGCCCTCCAGCGGACTGTCCGGATAGCCCGAGGCTGCCAGCACTACACAGATCACCGTATCCGGACTGAAGGCCGGCATCGGCGCCCGGGTCAGGTCGCCGCGCGCGCAGGCCAGCAGCAGGGGCACCACGTCTCCGTCCAGCCGCATCATCAGCACCTGGCATTCCGGATCGCCGAAGCGGGCGTTGAACTCGACCACCTTCGGCCCGTCCGCCGTGGCCATCAGCCCGGCGTACAGAACCCCGCGATAGGGCATGCCCTCCGCCGCCATGGCCGCCACCACCGGCTGCACGATCAGCCGGTCGGCCGCTTCCACCAGTTCGGGCGTGAACACCGGGGCCGGCGAATAGCTGCCCATCCCGCCCGTATTCGGTCCCAGGTCGCCGTCATAGGCGCGCTTGTGGTCCTGGGCCCCACCCAGCAGCACGGCGCGCTGGCCGTCGCAGACGGCGAACAGCGAGCCCTCCTCGCCGTCCATGAACTCCTCGATCACCACCCGCGCCCCGGCCGTGCCGAACCGGCCGCCCAGCATCCGCTCGATCTCGCCCTCGGCCTCGCGGCTGGTCGGGCTGATGGCCACACCCTTGCCGGCGGCCAGTCCGTCGGCCTTGATCACATAGGGGGGCTTGAACACGCCCAGCGCCTGCCGCGCCTCATGCAGCCGCTCATAGACGCCGAAGCCCGCCGTGGGGATGTCGTGCCGCTGCATGAAGGCCTTGGAAAAGGCCTTGGAGGTCTCCAGCTGAGCCGCCTTCGCCGTCGGTCCGAAACAGGGAATGCCCGCCGCCGCCAGCCGGTCGGCCAGCCCGGCCTCCAGCGCCGTCTCGGGACCCACGACGACCAGATCGGCCTTGATCTCGCGTGCCAGGGCCGCCAGCCCGTCGGCGTCCGTGACCTTCATCGGCCGCAGCTCGCCCAGCTTCTCCATGCCCGGATTGCCCGGCGCAATGACCAGCCGCCGCACCAACGGCGACTGTGCGATCTTCCACGCCAGGGCGTGCTCACGCCCACCTGATCCGACCAGCAGAATATTCATGCTCGCGCAATGACCGCACCGGCGAAGACGGTCAAGTCGCGGATGCGCGCGCGGGGTACAATCGCCTGCGGATGGGGGTGACAAGCGCCTTCAACACCGGACGCCGTTCTGATCGACCGACTCGCCCACCGCCGCATCCGCGCCGCAGCCGATACTGCCGGCTCGGAGGCGTGCGGCTGATCGAGCTCCGGGCAAGGAGCTTTTCGACTTGGGGAAGCTGGCCTGCCGGCACCTGCTGCGCTGTCAGTGAAGGCAATGCAGGTCTGTTGTATGCGTCAGGAAAAGCTACTCAGCTCGTCCTGGATTCGTACCAGGTATTACAATCGAAAAACGTTGCGAGTACTTTCTCAGCCGCTCCAGGCGCAACCCGTCCGTAATCCGGATCCCCGGAGGGAAGTTTTTCAAAATAAACATTGTAATCCGCAATGTTTTTTTCTTCCAGCGCCTTCATCTCTGTATCGGACAAACCCGCTTCCATTCGATCCTGCTCAAACAGTGATTTTGATTTGTCTACCTCCGAAAGAGCCAGACCTCTCACCGCTTCATCACCGTTTGAAATAAGAAATGTATAAGCGCCATTACAACGCATACCCCTCTCAAGTCTCTCAATCGGAGAGAGTTCAGCTGCAGGTGCTGTTGAAACATCCGCCGGGCCATCACCTGAGCCACTCTGGCCACAGCTCGACAATCCACCGGCTATGCAAACCGACAAAGCCACCCAAAGATGCTTGAAATTATACTCGGATACAGCCATCGAAATCCCCCGACATTCGCTTCGGACACAAAAACCAAAATCTGAAACCCGATCAAGAATACGCGGGCTCTTCAAGACTTGCCAGACTCTTTTCGTGAAGGGCCTCGGCTCCCGATTGGGCCCGCTGTCGGCTTCAGTTCTGATGAACCGAACCCGGCCTCATCGAAATGCGGTAAGGCTACAATCGTCTGTCGTTCGAAGTCCATCGGGCCTGGATGGCCAACCGGCAAAAAGCAATATATGGGTTTCGCCATCAACCATGGGGCGACCTTGTTAGGGATCGTCCGACCAGAATTCAAAATCATCTTTCACGTTTCGATGTTGCGGGGGTTCATCATGGCACTGCATGAAAAATGCAAACAAGCGACTCTAGCCATCGCCTGCACGGCGACCTTGTGTTTGGCTGATGCTGCATTCGCAAGTCAAACAGTTGAATCGTACTCATTTCTATTGTGCCAAGAGCGCGGAAGCGACCAGGAAGCGACGAGGGAATACCAAGATCTCGTTGGCTGCGCAGCCTATTACGGGGCGTACGACGACGCTGAATATTCGAGTCTTTGGGTCAGCGCCGCCATGTGGCAAGGCGCGAGATTGGGCAAGCGCCTTGGCGTTGTATCGGGAGAAATCTCCGCACGGACGCGGGACATCCGAACGAGACAGCTCGATCTCCATCCGCGGTGCCAGAGCGACAGCCTGATAGACCTTGCCGCGGATTCCCGAGTAGCTATGGAGAGTAACGTGAGAAGCCTGACCCGGCCGAACGGGCAACGCTTTATTAACGGCGCTGACCTCTCGGCTTATGTTGCAGAAGTCTGTTCTGTTGCCCGCTCATGAATTTGTCCGACCTGGCCATTCCGCAACGGCCCTGACCAGGCACGGGCATGTGCTGCAGGTGCCCTGGCAAGATCGTTTCCTGGCTTCATTCCAGAGAGGAACTTGAGAAAATTCGGCTTTTGGTAGCGGAAACGGCTTGAGCCAGCGCACAGCCGTTCTTTTCAACCACAGCTATGAGAAACCCGATGGAGTGGGGCCGTTCATCGCTTTAGAACGGAACATAGTTGAGCGAAGGTGGTGCAAGCCCCCCCGCCCCCCGCCAACAATCCGCCCCGGACGGTGTCCGAACTGTCCTTCGCCCCAAAGCGCACGCTCAAGGACCGGATCGCCCATCTGCGACTACGCGGCGGACTTCCCGGTGTCACCCACCTCGCCTTCGGTCACGTCTGTCTGACGCTTGACGACGACAAGGCGGCCGTCGAGGGCGCACAGAGGTCCGGTCGGCCGCCGCAACAGTCCGAAATCAGATAGTTCAGCAGGCTTCGAACCCCGTCCTGTGAAACCGCATAACAGACAACGCGACTCTGGCGCCGCGCCCGGATCACACCGGCCCGGGCCAGGATGCCCAGATGCGTCGACATTGTCGTCGCAGGCGTGTCGAGGACACGGGCGATTTCTCCCGACGACAGCCCCTCTTCCCCCCGGCTTACCAGCAACCGAAAGACCTTCAGCCGGGTGCCGTGAGCGATGGCGGACAGGCACTCAATGGCCTTTTGATCTTCCATATTACCAGTTTTCCAGAAATATGGTGATAACGTCAACCCGGGCTCAGGGGCACCTCATGGCACGCGGCACTGCATCAACAAGACCCGCGTGGCTGGTTGCGATCACCCTTGGCCTGACCGCCGTCTGTGGCGTCGAGGCCAGCGCGGCACAGGGGGCCCCGACGACCGCCCAACCCGCCGCCGACCCGGTTGGTTTCACAATACGGGGCGAGACACGGGTCCGCTACGAGACACTGGAGGGACAGTTCCGGGCGGGGGGATCCGGAGGTGATCAGGCCCTGGCGTTCAGGACCTTGCTTCTTGCAGAGGTGAACCGCGGCCCCATCGCGGCAGGCCTGGAGTTTCAGGACTCGCGCTCATACCTGGACGACGCAGGCACGCCCCTGTCGACCAGCATCGTCAATCCCCTCGACGTGCTTCAGGCCTATGTCCGCGTCGATCTGGACAATGTCCCGGGCCAGAAGACCGCATCCCTGAAGCTGGGGCGCCAGACGCTCGATATCGGCAGCCGTCGCGTGATCGAACGGGTCGAGATGGCCAATGTGATTTTCGCATACACGGGGGCCTATTGGCGCTCGGTGAATGCCGCGGGCGACGAACTTCACCTGCTCTATGTGTCACCGGTCGGTCGCCTTCCCGCCGATCGGGCATCACTCGGCGAGAATCTGCTTTCCGGGGATGAGGAGGAATGGGGCAGGCGCTTCTGGGGTATCCACTACCGCAGGGCCAATCTGCTCGGGACAGCGGTTCCGGGTGTCTGGGCCGAGGCCTTTCTGTATGGCCTCGACGAGCGCGACGAAGCAGACGTCCCGACGCCGAACCGGCACTATCTGCAGCCCGGAGTCCGCCTGTTTCGCGCGCCGGGGGTCGGGCGTGTCGATGGCGACCTGGAGGCCGCACACCGGTTCGGAACCCGCCGACAGACGGCAGCGCCGACCGACACCCGCGATCTGGATGTCAGCGCCTCCATGCTTCACGCACACATCGGCTACACCTTCGATCGTCCGTGGCGGCCTCGTGTGTCAGTGGACTACGACTATGCCGGCGGGGATCGAAACCCGACCGACGGCGAGTACGGACAGTTCGAGCGCCTGTTCGGATCGCGACGGACGGACCTCGGCAACACCGGCATCTTTGGACCGCTCACGCCCGCAAATCTTTCCGCGCCTGGCGTGCGCATCGAGGCCTCCCCCAGTCAGAGACTGGATTTCCGACTGGCCTACAAGGCGGCCTTTCTGGCTCAGGGCCGGGATGCATGGGTGGTCGCCCGGGTTCAGGACAGCACCGGACAATCCGGTCGCTTCATAGGCCATACGCTCGACAGTCGGCTTCGCTTCTGGCTCTCCCCCGACAGGCTGCGCCTCGAGGTCGGGGCCTCGGCCCTGATCCCCGGCGGTTTCGCACGGGAAGCGCCCAACGCCTCCGGCGAGGGCACCACCCTGTTCGGCTATGCCCAGATTACCCGGACGTTCTAGGACCCCGCCCATGATCGAAGACTCCTGTGTGTTCGAGGGACCAACTGACGGACCCGAAATTGCTTGCTGATCCAGCCTCGCCCTCGCAAGGTTGGTCAGGGACATTGGGGGGCGTGGCGATGTTTGCAGCTATGGGCTTGGCTGCGGCGCTTGCGCTGACGCCAGCGGGCGTTGCGGCGCAAGAGACGGTCGACGGCATCAGACAACAAGACGCTTCAACAGGCGACCTCGTTGCGGGCACCGAGGATGTTGGGACTGCGCAGGCTATAGTCCCGGGGGCGACCAATTCTGATGCCGCTGAACATCCCGAAACCGCATCGACGGGGTCACGTTCATTGGCGCGACTTTCGCTCGTGATGATGGCCAACTGGGATTGTGGGACTTGGGCGGAAATGTCGAACGACACCCAAGCACAAGCTGATCATTGGCAGCGCGGCTATGAGGCCGGTCGAGGATTTGTGGACGGAGCCAAGGCCGGAAGGATATCGCGGGAGGATGTTAACGCGATTGTGCCGATGAACGTGTTGCTGACCCTGCAAGGGCCATCCACCGAATTCGTTCTCGGCCGACTTCACCATATGATCGCTTCTGACGCGCACGACGAGGTGTCAGCGAGAGATGAGAACGGAAACCGCCTTCCTACCGGAGCTTCTCCGTTGGCTCCGGAATTTTGGGACATGAAAGCTGCCCGGCTCTACCGTCAGGGCAACTGCGAAGCGCTCTTGGCGGAGAGGCCTGCATCGCGACCTTGAAAGACTGGGCCGCTGGGCCAGCCCTAGCACCGATGCGAACTGCGTCCACCTCGTCACCCGAAGCCGACACCCGTCAGCCCCCATTCCCCTCCCACCGGTCTGCCACTACCCTCCCCCCCATGACCGACGACTCCTACGTCTTCGAGGGCCCGGCCGATGAACCGCCGGCGCCCGCGCGGGACAACAATCCACCGCAGACGGTGTCCGAACTGTCCTTCGCCCTCAAGCGCACGCTCGAGGACCGGTTCAGCCATGTCCGGCTGCGGGGCGAGATATCCAAGGTCAATCACCACGCCTCGGGCCATGTCTATCTGACGCTCAAGGACGACAAGGCGGCCATCGACGGCGTGATCTGGAAGGGGTCGGTCCGCGGCCTCGGGGTCCGGCCCGAGTCCGGGCTGGAGGTCATCGTCACCGGCAAGATCACCTCCTATCCGGCGCGGTCGTCCTACCAGATCGTCATCGAGACCATGGAGGCCGCCGGGGCCGGGGCCCTGCTGGCCCAGCTGGAGCGGCTGAAGGCGAAACTGGCGGGCGAGGGCCTGTTCGAGCCGGGCCGCAAGACGCCCATCCCCGCCTTCCCTGCCGTGGTCGGCGTCATCACCAGCCCCACCGGCGCCGTCATCCGCGACATCCTGCACCGGATCAGCGAGCGCTGGCCCTGCCGGGTCATCGTCTGGCCCTGCGTCGTCCAGGGTGACGCCGCCGCCGGTCAGGTCGCCGCCGCCATTCGCGGCTTCGACGCCATGACGCCGGACGGTCCCATCCCCCGCCCCGATGTGGTCATCGTCGCGCGCGGCGGCGGCTCGGTCGAGGACCTCTGGGCCTTCAATGACGAGGCCCTGGCCCGCGCGGTCGCCGCCGCGACCATCCCGATCATCTCGGCCGTCGGGCATGAGACCGACACCACATTGATCGACTTCGTCTCCGACCGCCGCGCCCCCACCCCGACCGGGGCGGCCGAGATCGCCACCCCGGTTCTGGCCGACCTGCAGGCCGCCGTCGCCGATTTCGAGCGCCGTCTCGCTCGCGCCGGGGGCCGCATCCTCGAGGACCGTCGCACCCGGCTGCGCGCCGCCGCCCGCGGCCTGCCCGCCCGGCCCGAAGATGTGCTGGCCCTGCCGCAACAGCGCCTCGACCATGCCGGCAGCCGCCTGGGTTCAGCCCTTCAGCGCAATGTCGGAGGGCACGAGCGCCGGTTCGCCGCTGTCTCGGCCAGGCTCTCTGAAGGCCTGCTCAAACGCGTCATCGAACGGCGCCACGACCGGCTCACGGCCTTCGCCGACCGCTTTGAACCCGCAATGACCCGCCGCCTGGACCACGACCGCGTCCGCCTCGCCGCCCTGTCCCGCGCCCTCACGGGCCTGAACCCCAAGACCCCCAAGCCCGGCTTTGCCCGCGTCGAGAGCGAGGACGGCACCATGATCGCCACCGCCGCCGCCCTGCAACCGGGTCAGGCCGTCCGCCTGGCCTTCGCCGACGGATCCCGCGGCGCGCGGATCGACGGAGACGAGACCGGCCCGCCGCCCCGGAAGGCACCGGCCTCCGCGCCGCGCCCCGGCAGCAAGCCGCCCGGCCAGGGCGATCTGTTCTGAGCGCGAAGCCCTTGGCATCGCGTCCGCGTCCACGCTAGCCTGTGACCATGTCCGCACCCCAGACCGCCCAGGCCACCCTCCACTATGGCGACGGCGAATACGCCGTGCTCAAGCCCGGTCGTTTCGTGACCTGCGCCGTCAGCGGCCGGAGTGTTCCGCTTGAGACCCTGCGCTACTGGTCGGTCAGTCTGCAGGAAGCCTATGCGGGGCCCGATGAGGCCTTCCAGCGACTGGGCCAGGTCGCGTGATCCTCAACCGCCGGAGTGTCGTCATCGGCTCCGGTGCCCTGATCGCGACCGGCCCGGCGCTTACGCAGCCGGCCGGATCTGCATTTCGAGGTCAGCCTCGTGCTGATAGACCACGGCCAGGGATTGATCAGCGCCTGTCTCCACCAGTCCCGAATCGGCGTCACCCCGGGCGACGAACTGCGACGCGGCGACCCGATCGGACGGGTCGGCATGACCGGTCGAGCCACCGGCCCGCCCCTGTGCTGGCGGATGAAATGGCGCGACCGCAATCTCGATCCTTCGCTGATGGTGACCGCCTGAACGGGCCGGAGTCGTTAACCTGCCGAATGAACACAGATCGGTCATGGACGGCTACCGATTCACCTCCTACCGTGACCGGCTTTTCGTCGTTCTTTGTTCGGCCCTGATTCATGTCATCCCTCAAGGCAGTGCAGGTTTTGCTGGTTGACGATAACCAGCATATGCGGTCGATCACGACTGCAGTGCTTCAGTCGGCCGGTGTGCGCACGGTGCATGAGGCGGGAGACGGCACCGCGGCGCTTGAGATCCTGCGCGACCAGCCTATCGACCTCGCCATCGTCGACTTCAACATGATGCCGCTGGACGGGATCGAGTTCACCCGGCTGGTCCGCACAAGCCCCGACACCGCCAACCCTTATCTGCCGATCATCATGATGACCGGCCATTCCGAGAAAAGCCGCGTCTATGAGGCGCGCGATGCCGGGGTGACGGAGTTCGTGGTCAAGCCGATCACCGCCAAGGCCATCCTTGACCGGATCCAGGCCGTGATCATGCGTCCCCGCGCGTTCGTGAAAAACGACAGCTTTTTCGGGCCGGACCGGCGCCGCACCAACACCGTCAACTACACCGGGCCGATGCGCCGGTCAGACGACGTTCAGCCCGAAGATCAGACCGACGAAGACGCCGACGAAGGCACCCCGGACGATTCGGACGCGGCATAGACCCGGTCGGGCCACCTTTTGTGGACCCAGAACCAGTCGGCCGGACTCTCCCGGACCCGGTCCTCGATGAAACGGGTGATCGCCTGCACACCGCGAGCGATATCGGCCTGCCGGTCTTCCGTCTGTTCCAGGGTGATCGGCGCATGGAAGGTCAGCCGGAACCGCACACCGGGCAGCCGCACCACCGACATCGGCTGCAGCACCGTATCGAACCGCAGCGCCAGCCGGCTCGGTCCCGGCGCGGCATTCACCGGCTGGCCAAAGAAGGTCACCTCGGGGCCTTCCGAGAATTTCTGGTCGTTCATCAGGGCCACGGACTCACCGCGCGCCATCCCGGCCAGCAGTTCCCGCGCACCGTCCCCGCCCTTGGGCGCAAACAATCTCACCCCGTAGCGTGCCCGGGCCGCCTTGATCTGGGCATCGACATAGGGGTTGTTGGCCGCGCGATAGGTGATCTGGCAAGGCAGGCCCGAGCCGCAGATGGTCGCCGCCATGGTCTCCACATTGGCGAAATGCCCGCTCACGAACACCACCGGCCGGCCGCTGTCGCGAATGGCGTGCAGCCGCTCCAGCCCGACCACCTCGATCCGCCCCTGTTTGACCAGACGGTCCATCACCGCCGTCTCGGCAAAGGCCCGGCCGGTCTGTTCCCACTGGTCCAGCGCCAGTTGCCCGCGCTCGGCAGCCGGCATGTCGGGGAAGGCGATGCGCAGGTTCCGCATCACGATCCGCTGGGTCCCCGTCTTCGGCCCCAGGGTCCGCAGCAGCCAGCCGCCCAGCGCCGAGGCCCGCCCAACCCCGAGCAGACGCATGAAGCCGATAAAGCCGGCGAAGGCCACGCCTTCCAGCCGCCAGATCAGGTCCTGTCGAAAGCTGACGGCCTTACCACGCAATGGTGATCCCGCCGTCCACCACCAGGGTCTGGCCGGTCATATAGGCCGAGGCCGGTGCCGCCAGATAGACGGCCGCCCCGGCGATCTCGTCCGGCTGGCCGATCCGCCTCAGCGGGGCCGGGTCCGTGACCTGTTTCAGCAGCTCGGGATTCTCCCACAGGTATTTGGCGAAGTCGGTCTGCACGAGGCCCGGCGCGATACAGTTGACCCGCACATTGGACGGCCCCCATTCGACCGCCAGATTGCGCGCCAGCTGCATGTCCGCCGCCTTGGAGATATTGTAGGCGCCGATCAGGGCGTTGCCGCGCAGGCCACCGATCGACGAGACGATGATCACGGCCCCGTCCTTGCGCTCCAGCATCTGCGGCGCGACCATCTGGATCAGCCAGTGGTTGGACACCACATTGTTCTGCAGGATCTTGCCGAACTGCTCGTCATTGATCCCCGCCATCGGCCCGGCATAGGGATTGGTGGCGGCGTTGCAGACCAGGATGTCGATCTTGCCGAAGGCGGCATTGGTCTCATCGACCAGCCGCTGCAGGTCGTCCTTCGAGGCGATGTTGGCCGGAATGGCGATCGCCCGGCCCTCGCCGTGTTTCGCATTGATCGCCGAAGCCACCTCATCACACGGCCCGGCCTTGCGCGAACTGATCACCACCCGCGCGCCGTGCTCGGCCATCCGCTCGGCAATCGCCTTGCCGATCCCCCTCGAGGAACCCGTGATGACGGCGACCTTGCCGGTCAGATCGAACAATTCCATCGTTAACCTCGAAGAAGCAGGGGGAATCCGTGCACGGACCCTAGGATATCTGCTCTGATACCCTGATAATCGACCGATTCCATCCGGGAACACGGACCATCCGTTTCCAATGCGCTTACTGACACAAGCCTTTCTGTTCTTCGGCTACCTTTTTCTGGCCCTCACGGTCGGCGCCTTCGTGTGGCGCGCAGGCCTCGGCGCCGGTGCGGGTGCGGCGGGGGCCATCGGCACCCTCGGCCTGATGGTCGCGATGCATGTCGGTATCAGCAGTCGCGCCGACGCGGTTGCCCTGCGCAAGGAGATCGAACAGGTCCGTGCGGCCCACCGCCTGCTCGCCGACGCCCTCGAGTCGACGCAAGTGGCCTTGGCCGACCTGTCCCAGGTCATAGAGTCCGGTGCCGTGACCTCGAATGAGACGCTGTCGGGCGAGGTCCGCATGCTGGAGACCCTGATCCAGCAGATGAGCGACACCCTCGAGCAGCGGGCCGCGCAGCCGGCGCCGACCAATCCCTACGAGGCCCGCCACCGCGAACAGGCCAACGTCCTGCTGGCCACCATCCACGAGGCCCTCGCCGAGAACCGGGTCGACCTCTACCTTCAGCCGGTCGTCTCCCTGCCCCAGCGCCGGACCATCTTCTACGAGAGCTTCACCCGCCTGCGCGCCGCCGACGACCGGGTGATGATGCCGGCCGAATATCTGTCGGCCGCCGAGGGCGAGGGCCTGGTGCCGGCGATCGACAATCTGCTGCTGTTCCGATGCGCCCAGATCGTGCGCCGACTGGCCCGGCAGGACCGCAAGGTCGGGGTCTTCTGCAACGTCGCCCTGTCGTCCCTCGGCGACGAGACCTTCTTCCCCCAGTTCCTCAACTTCCTCAGCGAGAACCGCGACCTCAACCAGGCCCTGATCTTCGAACTGGGCCAGGCCACCTTCGACGCCCGCGGCGCGGTCGAGGCCCGCAACATGGCCAAGCTGGCCGACCTCGGATTCCGCTTCTCGATCGACAAGGTCCAGACCCTCGACCTCGACTTCGCCGACCTCCAGAGGTCCGACGTCAAATTCATGAAGGTCGCGGCCGACCTGCTGATCGAACAGCTGCTGGACCTCGACGGGGCCTCGGCCCTGCCCAGCCTGCGTGATATCTCCGCCGCCGACTTCGCCGGCCTGACCCGTCGCTACGGCATCGAGCTGATCGCCGAGAAATGCGAGAGCGAGCGCCAGATCGTCGACATCCTCGAGCTCGACGTCGCCATGGGTCAGGGCCATCTGTTCGGCGAGCCCCGCGCCATCAAGGAAGCCGTGCTGGCCGAAACAGATCCCCCCGCCGACTTCATCCGCTCGACCCTGCGCAGCGCGGACAACCGGCGACGCTTCAACTAAACCCCCGTCCGGCGCGTGGGACAGGGCGCCGCATTCCTCGCAACAGACTTGCAGTTCCCGCCGCCCGGCTTAAAGGCGGGGCTGTGAAACCGTCTCCCGTCGAGCACTGGTCCCTGATGCGTTCGCTGGCCTTCCTGGCCGCGACCTTCGCCATCGTGTTCGGCACCCTGCTGCCGACCGCGGTCGCGGCCTCGGCAGCCACCGGCGAGCCGGTCGTTCTGTGCTCGGGCGACCGGATCATGGTCGTCTTCGACAAGGACGGTTCGTCAGAGCCGACCTCGATGGACAGTCTGGACTGCGCCGACTGTGTGCTGTCCGCCCTGACGACCCTGCCGCCTCCGCCCGTGATCCGGCCCCTGGCCCCGCCGCGGATCGTCGCGGTCCAGCCCGACCTGCCGCGCGCCGCCCCCTGGCGCGGAGGCCTCCGCCTCGCCGGCCTGCCGCCCCCCTCCACGGCCCCCCCGACCGCCTGAACCGGACGAACCACCCGCGCGCCGACACATCGCCGGCGCGCGCCTTCCACTGTTCAGGAATTCAAATCATGTCTCCCAAGGCTTCCGCCGCTCGCGGCGCGCCACCCGGCTCGTCGCCCGCGGCCCCCCTCTCCGGTGCCTTCCGCGCCGTCTGGCGGTGGCATTTCTATGCCGGCCTGCTGGTCCTGCCCTTCCTGATGCTGATGGCGCTGACCGGCGCCTTGTATCTGTTCGCGGACGAGATCGACGGGGCGGTCTATCGCGACCTGTCCCGGGTCGAACCGCGCGCCCCATCCGCCGCGCCTGACCGTTGGGTGGCGGCAGCCGCGACCGGGCTTGGCGGCAAGGTCACCAATGTGCTGGTCCCGGCCCGTCCAGACGAGGCCGTCCGCCTGACCGTCGACCTGCCCGACGGCGGCAAGCGCACCGCCTTCGTCGATCCGTATGACGCCCGGCTCATCGGCGACACCGGCTTCGGCGGGGTGATGGAGACGGTTAAACAGCTGCACAGCCTGATCCTGCTGGGCAGCTGGGCCAACTATGTCGTCGAGATCGTCGCCGGCTGGGCCATCATCCTGGTCGCCACCGGCCTGTTCCTGTGGTGGCCGCGCGGGCGCGGCGTGGGCGTGGTCTCGATCCATCCCTCGGATCCGAAACGCCGCCCGTTCTGGCGCGACGTCCATGCGGTGACCGGCCTCTACGCCGGTGCCGTCATCGCCTTCCTCGTCGTCACCGGCATGCCCTGGTCAGCCTTCTGGGGCGACCAGTATATGGCTGCGGTCAAGGCCAACGGCCTCGGTCGGCCGAAGCCGCCGGCGGCCGCAAGCCCCTTTGCCCACGCTGACCATCCGGGGGACGCCCCCGTCGGCGTCGGCTGGATCATGGAGGGGATGGTCATGCCCACGCCCCACACCGGTCCGGCCAGCCTGTCGCGTGTGATCGACACCGCTGAGGTGCAGGCTCTGGCCCGGCCTTATCTGGTCTCCATCCCGTCAAACCCCGCCCTGGCCTGGACGGCCGCGCGCCAGGTCAAACAGGTCGAGGACACCCGCACCCTCTATGTCGACGCCGCCACCGGCACCGTCCGCGCCGACATCCGCTACGACCAGTTCGGCGTGGGTGCCAAGGCCTTCGAATGGGGCATCGCTGTCCATCAGGGCACCCAGTACGGCTGGATCAATCGCTATCTGATGCTGGGCGGCTGTATCGCCGTCTGGCTGCTGGGGATCAGCGGCATCATCATGTGGTGGAAGCGTCGCCCGCCGAACCTCGCGAAAGGCCGTATCGGCGCGCCCGAAGCCCCGCCCGGTCCGCGCGTCCGTGCCGCCGTCCTCGGCATCGTCCTGCCGCTCGCCATCCTCTACCCCCTCACCGGTCTCAGCCTGATCGCCGCCCTGGCGATCGAACGGGCCGCCACCCTCGTGCGCCGCCGTTTCCACGCCCGCGCCGCAAGGACTTCATGATGAAACGCCTGCTGATCCCCGCCGCCCTGCTGGCATTGACGGCCTGCAACCAGACCCCGGTGCCGGAGGCCCCCGCCGTCGTCACGACCACGGACGCCCTGTGCCGGCCCACCCCCAATGGCCGCCCCATGACCGGCTGCTACCTGACCCTGACCGCCAGCCGCGATGACCGCCTCATCGCGGTCTCCAGCCCGATCGCCGGCGAGGGGCAGATCCACGAGATGAAGGTCGCCGACGGCATGATGTCGATGGCCGAGCTGGAAGACGGACTGGCCTTGCCCGCCGGAGAGGCGGTCGCGCTTCGGCCCGGCGGCAACCACATCATGCTTCTGGCCCTGAAACAGCCGCTGGCCGAGGGCGAGCAGGTCTCCCTGACCCTGACCTTCGAGCACGCCCCGCCGATGGGCATCCGCGCCATCGTCGGACAGCCGCCGGCCAAGGCCGCCGCCCGGCAACCGTAACGGCTGATGGTGACCAACGCCGGCCGCACGGTCCTCCCTACCCCTCCACCATCCTTCGGATGGTCCCCCTCCCCATTCGCTGCGCGAACAGGCAGGAGACACCGACTGCTCACAATCCGCTGATTGTCAGCATATCCCGCCCTGCCAACCCTCTGATTCCACGACCCTTCCCAAAAAATCAGCGTCATCAGCCATCATGACCGGGACCCGTGTCAGACTCCTGCCCATCCCGTCGGTGGGGAGGGCGTCGGATCCAGCGCCCCGATGTCGGCGGGCTGTGGTCGAGCGATGAAGCCCGGGGGAAGGATACCCCGGGGGTCCTTGCGGAGGTCGATGGATGGCCTCCGCCTGCTCGCCGCGCGCTTCCTGTGCGGGCCGCTGTCTCATGTCCGCCGCGCGCAGACGGCAGCA
>Ga0247836_1002050_pt1 | contig 30395 bp, 25 predicted proteins | sample LaCruzMarch2015__4_FD_187116 | JGI IMG/M metagenome (GOLD analysis project Ga0247836, IMG submission 187116) | Freshwater microbial communities from meromictic Lake La Cruz, Castile-La Mancha, Spain - LaCruzMarch2015_14m | ecosystem: Environmental > Aquatic > Freshwater > Lake | place: Spain... | reverse complement strand
AGATAAACCTGAACCTGAAGCTGGCAATGTGCAAACCACAGGGATTGCAGAACAAGTACTTGCGGGCAAAGATAAACCTGAATCAGAAGTAGCGATCCCAGGTGATACTGCAATTTCTCCGGAAACACAAGCGATACTAAATGAAAGTGCTAAATCGTCGAAAGCATTAGAAAAACTTATAAAACCCACATCTGATTCTACTACCACTGACAGTACTACTGAAATGTCTGAATCAATAAAGAAATTTAAAGATGAATTACTTAGTACAGGCAACATGCTGAATAGGTTTAAACAAGCATTAGATGCTTTATCACAACTGATGTTCAATATGTCAGGTAATACTGAAACTACTCCACAAGGTGGTTCGTACGGTGGGTCGTCCGGTGGTTCCGCATCAGGCGCGCCTCAGATACCCGCAAACTTAGGATCATATATGGCTGCGACAGCCATGATCGAATCAGGGGGCAGAGCAGATGCTAGAGCAACAACTAGTTCTGCCGGAGGCATGTTTCAATTTTTGGACTCAACTTGGAAACAGCTAACCAAAGAGATGGGCAAAGACTATTCTCTACAAGATAAATTTGATCCAAACAAAGCCGCAGAAGTTATGGCTTATTTTACTGAAAAGCAAAGAAAACAACTTGAAAAGGGTACTGGCAGAAGAGCATCTAATACAGATTTATATATGGCTCACTTTTTGGGTGCTGGCGGTGCAACTCAATTCTTGAACGCGATGAATCGAGATCCAAATGCCATTGCAGCAGATTTAAATCCAAACGCAGCAAAAGCCAACAGAAACATCTACTATGATGGAGATCGTGCTAGAACTTTAGGTGAAGTATATGAGTTGATGAACAAAAAAATGAGCACCGCGACAGCGAAGGTCCAGAAAGGTGATACCCCCGAATTTGTTCAACAATTGGCTAGAAGTGGAGGACCACAACTTGCTGGAGGACCACAACTTGCTGGAGGACCAATGGCGGACACTAAACTTATATCTAGTAAGCCCGATAATATAACATTAGGGGACCGTGCTGATTTATCCGGAATGAATTCTAATTTGCTTTCCAGGTTCTTTACTGCTGCTAAAGAGTTTAGACGCCCTATAAAAATAAACAGCGCACATCGTTCCGATCAATACCAAGCAGAGCTTTGGGTAAGAGGCAATATTTTAGGGGAATCAGGCATTCATACCCCTGCTAGACCAATGAATGACACTACTATTACTTATGGGGGAAAGCAATATAAAGTAGACGGGTCAGGTGCTGGTAGCAAACATGGTCGCGGTGAAGCACTGGATATAAGTGCAGACCGAGGTGCTTTTGATCCATATTTGCACAAATATGGATTGCATCGTCCCTACCGAAATGATCCCCCGCACGTAGAATTGAAAGCAGAAAAGGGTGGAGTGTTTACTGGACCATCTTCAGGTTATCCAGCAACATTACACGGTACTGAACTTATCGCCCCTCTTGTTAATAATTCAGCACTTATGATGCTGGCAAAATCACCTGCGACACAGTTAGATTCTCTCATGGATATGAAAGATGACAAAGCATTTGGCTCATTGAGTTCAGCTAGCTTTACTCCAAAAACGATGACTGCTACGATCAATAAAATTGTACGTGATATGAATTCTGAAAAGACTGCAACTGTTGAAAACACGATAAAGAATGACACATTCGCGCGTAATGCTAATTTAGATAATACAAGAATTAATATAGCAGTTATGGAATTGTTGAACGCAAAGTTGGACAGTATGGTAGATGCTATACGCACTACCAATGACATTTCTGAGAAGATATTGCGTGCATCTAATAATTAATCATGTGACATTTTAAACATAGGTAATTTAGACGCCGCGGTCAATGCATAAATAGCAGTATGATCACAGAAATTCAAAACTTTTTGAAACACCGAAAGTTATGTGCAATGCCAAAATGGCTAAAAACTCGTCCTGATATTGTTCAGTGGCTAACACATACTACAGTTCAATATCCAGTTAAAAACACTATGGAACAGGTTTACATTGTTCTGAACGGTGAACCCCCGAGATGTTCTGATGGAAACTATCGCAAGTTCAATACTTTTACTACAGGATATCGTACTGGATGTGATCTTGGAAACAAATGCAAAGATGTAATAAGAGATAGAATAGAAAAACAACAGCAGGGTTTTTTGGAAAAATATGGAGTTACAAATTCTTCGCAAATTCCCGGAATTCAAGAGCGAATCAAACAAACTAGCCTAGAAAAATATGGTGTTGAACATCATATGAAACTGAAGTCTCAACAAGAGTTGGTCCAATCTAAGAAAAATAGTAGATCAAACGAAGAAAAAACTATATCAAAACTTAAAACGCAGAATACTAACTTAGTTCGGTATGGTGAAACACATCACATGAAACTTGGCTCACAGCAACTAAAAACTCAAACAACACATGCTGAAAAACACGGGGTACTGTTTCCATTACAGAACAAAAATTCTGTCAAACAGATGAGAGACAGTTGGCAAGCCAACAACGATGTCAGCACGGTAAATCTAAAACGAAAAGTTACTTTATTCGAAAGATATAACGTTGGGGCTGCTAGTAGAATCTATATACCCGACGATACCTTAAAAATTCTCGACGACGAAAACCTATTCACTCAAACAATATCAGGTAAGACCAGAGAAGAAGCTATCACTATTTTAAAAATAGCCCCACATACATTGTATCTATACGCGAAGAAATATGATGCTAGCAAGTTGTTTGCTCGTCCGTTGTCTAGTAAATTTGAAATTGAAATAGCAGAATGGCTAACCAGCATCAACATTACTTACGAACAAGGAAATCGCAACATCATTTTTCCGCAAGAGCTAGATTTTTACATTCCAAATTTGAATGTTGCGATTGAGTGCGGAGGATTGTACTGGCACTCAGAAAATTCGTCGAGTCGGACAAGAAATTATCATGCAAGTAAGCATAAACATTGCGCTGAGCATGGAATCAGGCTTGTCACAATGTTTCAAGACGAATGGGATGACCGAAAAGAGCAGTGTAAAGCAATACTAATAAATATTTTGGGTAAATCGTCAGTGCCGTTGTATGCTAGACAATGCTCAGTTGAAGAGATCAGCCACAACGAAGCAAAGATGTTCATAGAACAAAATCACATCCAAGGCTTCGCCCCTGCAAAAGTTAATATTGGATTGAAATTTAACGATAAGTTGATATCTATAATGACATTTCGTAAGGCAAGATTTAACAACACGGTTGAGTGGGAACTGATTCGATATTGTTCTTCGACTGGTGTTGTGGGCGGCGCAAATAAAATGATGTCTATGTTTGTCAAAACTTATTTTCCTAAATCTATAGTATCGTATAGTGATAATCGTTGGTTCACTGGCAACGTGTATAAACAACTTGGATTTGTCAACACATCAACGAATGTTGGATATTGCTACACAGATTATAAAAAGCGGTTTTCTAGAAATAAATTTCAAAAGGCAAAGCTTGTCGCAGAAGGCTACGACGGGTCAATGTCAGAATGGGAAATTATGCAATCTTGTGGGTTTGATCGCATATGGGACTGTGGTCAGACAACATGGAAATGGAAAGCCTCATAGTATAAAAGATAAATATAAGTCATGAGCTATAAAAAGAAATTCCTAAATAAATCAGGTGTATCAAGTCCTATTTCTGGGCTTAACAGCAACAGCGGGGCTTGGAATGGGTCGCCTGGACAGAATGGCACGCCGACCGGCGGTTATAATAACACCGAGTTTGGCTATAAAAATTATATGAGTAGGCTTCCTGAAGTCTACACCGGTCACCCTAACAGAATCGAACGTTACAACCAATATGAAATGATGGACGTTGATGCTGAGATCAATGCATGTTTAGATATTCTTGCAGAGTTCTCTACCCAAAGAAATGAACACAATAAGACACCGTTTTCTTTCGAATTTAAAGAAACCCCTACCCCACATGAAGTAGAGTTGTTAAGTAAGCAATTGCAGCAGTGGTGTAAACTAAATGAATTTAATGGCCGTATATTTAAGATTTTCCGCAATGTTGTAAAGTACGGCGACCAAGTGTTTGTGCGCGACCCCGAAAACTTCAAACTATACTGGGTCGACATGGTCAAAGTCATTAAAGTTATCGTCAACGAGAGTGAAGGCAAGAAGCCAGAACAGTATGTCTTAAAGGACATCAACATCAACCTACAGAACTTATCAGTAGCACAAAAAACGAATACTGACTTTGCTGCTAACCCTGCAACTGGTTTGGGTGGTACCGGAGGCGGCACCAACACTCCTTACACGGTTCCTGCAATGCCATACAATACTACGGGCTCACGATTCACATTGGGACAGAGTGAATCTGCGATAGACGCAAAGCATATCGTCCACTTATCATTAACAGAAGGACTTGACAGATTCTGGCCATTCGGTCAGTCGATCCTAGAGAACATCTTCAAGGTCTACAAGCAGAAAGAACTACTAGAAGACGCTGTTCTTATCTATCGTGTGCAACGTGCTCCTGAACGTAGAATGTTCAAGATCGATGTTGGCAACATGCCGAGTCACTTAGCAATGGCATTTGTTGAACGTGTCAAGAATGAAATTCACCAACGCAGAATTCCTTCGTTGTATGGCGGAGCGTCAATAGTTGATGCTTCATACAATCCCCTATGTTTGGATTTAGAAACAAAGATTCCATTATTGGATGGTAGAACATTACCATTGAGTGAGATTATTACAGAGTTTGAAGAAGGTAAAGAAAACTGGGCGTATAGTTGTGATCCAGAATCTGGTAAGATAGTACCGGGCGTAATTAACTGGGCCGGAGTTACTAGAAAAGACACGGAAGTTCTTGAGCTTACGTTTGACAACGGTAAAACATTGATCTGCACTCCGGATCATAAACTGCCGGTATTTGGTAAAGGTTTTGTTGAAGCACAATATCTCACTGAACAGGATAGTTTGATAGCATTCAATACCCAGAATAAAGCTATGTCAGGAGGAAAAACTAACGAGTATCAGCAAGTATGGGATCATGAATCCAAATCTTGGGTATGGACTCATAGAATGGTAGGTGAGTTTTTCCGTGAAAAGGGCAAGCACCAAGAGTTTAGCTATCTTGCTGAATATGTGTTATCACCCAGAACTACTATTCATCATAAAGATTATAATCGTTTCAATAACGATCCTAGAAATCTAACTTATATGAACAAAGCTGATCATATAATGTATCATGCGGCACAGAAAAAAGACTTCTGGGAAACAATGTCTAATGACTATCGTGAAGAAATGACTTCTAAGATATCAAATACACTCAAAGAATACTGGGAAAACTTATCAGAAGAAGATAGGTTAGCGAAACTATGGAATATTAGAAACGCACAACAAAAAGCTGTTTGGCTGAGACAGAATGATGTAGATGTTGCTACACGATATAAAGAAAACATGAGCAAGTCACGCAAAGAATATCTTGCTAGCAATCCCGAAATGATGAAGATTGTTAAAGATAACTGCGAGCATCGCGTAAAGATTAAGAATCAATCGTTGAACTTGTCGTTTGATATGTTACAAATCGTGTCGGACATCGTTAAAAGTGGTACTAAAAATAAAAATGATGTATTGAAAGAATGCGATAATAGTATAACACTATTGAACTTAGTTAAAGAACTTAACTCCACTTCATTAGATTATAAAAATGCTCATTGTAAAATAGATTTTACTAAGTTTGGTTATAGTAAGCTTGATAGATTACTTAATCAGTTCGGATACAACAACTGGAAACATTTCGTTCGTGAAATAGACAACTTCAATCACAGGGTAGTAAAGATAACTAAAGTATCAAGCAGAGATACTGGAACTATCACTATTGATGGACTACATAAGTGGCACGATTATCATACTTTTGCTATTGACGCGGGTATTTTCGTCAAAAACTCAATGAATGAGGATTACTTCTTTCCTGTCACCGCTGAAGGTCGTGGGTCGTCAGTTGAAGTTCTTCCTGGTGGACAGAATCTTGGTGAGATCGATGACTTGAAATACTTCAACAATCGTCTTGCTCGTGGTCTTCGTGTACCGTCAAGTTATCTGCCAACTGGACCAGATGACAACACGACACCAATGAACGATGGCCGTGTCGGTACTGCTATGATTCAAGAATTCAGATTCAATCAGTACTGTGAACGATTGCAGAATTACATCGGTATGAAATTAGATGAAGAGTTCAAGCTGTTCCTTCGCTGGAGAGGATTCAATATTGATACTGGTCTGTTTCAAATTGCGTTTAATCCTCCCCAAAATTTTGCTGCTTATCGGCAAGCAGAGATGGATACAGCACGGGTGCAAACCTTCGCTTCTATGGAAGCATTTCCTTACATGTCTAAGAGGTTTGCTCTTGAAAGATTTTTGGGCTTGTCCGAAGAAGAAATCAAAAAGAACGAAAAAATGTGGGAAGAAGAAAACAAGAAAGAAGTTGATATGTCTCCCCAAGGCTCTGATCTACGCAATATCGGGGTGTCCACTGGAGATTTCGATGCAGACCAAACTATGGCAGACGAACTTTCTTCTATAGATCAAGAAGGCAACATGCCAGATGAAGTAACAGGTCCAGTAGCAAGTGATGTTGCCGGACAACCAACAATGGGCGGCCCCGGTACCCCTTCACCGAACAGTCCAATGCAAATATAACAGAGTTACTAATCTACCAATGTCTTATTTTATAAGATGAATAAATACAAATAAGGAGAACGGTATGTTATTAACTGAGGTGTTTGATACCCCTATTAATGGGCTACAAGATGTCAACGACGACAACAGCAAGCCTGTATGGCGTACCTCACGCAAGACCAAACTAACATTAAAACAGATTCGTAAATTACGACGTATGTTAGATGTTAGAAATTACGAGAAGAATATCTATCTTTCTAAAGTAAGGACTCAATATGGTCCTAAACCAGAGTCTGGCGGTATGCCTCCGGGCATCTAAGATACCTAGTCTTAACTACAAAATGCAAAAAATACAGAGTTAATACGCTGTTTTCTAAGATAGCGCATAAGTAACTATGCAAGGCCATTTTCAATCAGGAGAAAATTCTAATGAATATTAAGAAATATGAAGAACTAATCAACCTCGTAATAAACGAGAATGAAGATCAAGCTCGCGAACTATTCCATGAAATCGTTGTTGAAAAATCACGCGAAATTTTTGAGTCAATCATGGCTGATGAAATGGAAGAGGGAATGGGCGGCGATGCCCTGGGCGAGTTGATGGACGAGATTAATGCCGAAGAAGAAGGCATGTCTGACGACGATGAAGAAATCGATTTCGACCTCGAGGATGATGATTCAGAATACGAAGATGAAGACATGGACATGGACATGGACATGGATGATGATGAAAATGATGAAATCGAAGATGCAGTAATACGCATCGAAGACAAGCTCGACCAATTGATGGCTGAATTTGAAGACATCATGGGCGGAGATGAAGACGAAGATGAAGACGAAGACGAAGACGAAGACTTCGAAGATGCTGATGCTGAGGAAATAGCCGAAGGTCGCAAACATGACACCGGCGGTCACCCACAATCATCGAAGGAACAAATAAAGAATAGGTTAGACAGAGCATACGGCAAGAACCTCGGCAAATTACCAAGAGAGCCTAAAACACCTGAAGAAGCCCGAGCATACATGAGAGACCTCGCGCGTCAGTTCGCCGACGACTTTGGTGAATTAGGTAACCTAAGCCCTGAAGATGAATATGACATACGCAAAGAACGCGGTATGCTGCCAACCAATGAAGCTGTTCAACTTCAAAAGGTTTCAGTAACTCACGGAGACAACGGTTCATACACTAGAAGCCCGGTCACTTTCAATTCAGGCAAAGCTGGCATGGATAGCAATCCAGTAAACTTTGGCGGCACTGATGAAAAGGGCCGTCCGGCTCCTACTGCAAAGGATCTAAAGGGCGCGGGTTCATTCAAGAACACACCAGGCAAGAAATCACAAGATTTGAGCGCAGCACCTAAGCCAAAGTTTGGTGACGATGGATCAAACACTAAGAGCCCAGTAGCAGAATCAAGACGTTCTGCTCGTAAACCAATTCGATAAGGAATCTGAGAGCAAATGGCCTTGTATCTTAGAGAAAATCTTACCTTTGACAAAGCAGGTATGATCGTCGAGTCTGTAAAAGAAGGCGACGGCGATCTAAAAACCCTGTACATGAAAGGGATTTTCATTCAAGGCGGCGTAAAGAACGCAAATGAGCGTATTTACCCTGTCCATGAAATCGAAAATGCAGTAGAAACACTCAACAAACAAGTCAGTGAAGGCTATTCAGTTTTGGGGGAAGTAGATCATCCAGATGATCTTAAAATCAACCTAGACCGTGTATCACACATGATCACAAGCATGTGGATGGACGGACCAAACGGAATAGGCAAACTAAAAATTCTCCCTACTCCAATGGGTCAACTCGTAAGAACAATGTTGGAATCAGGAGTTAAACTAGGTGTATCCAGTCGTGGATCAGGTAATGTAAACGACATGGATGGTAAAGTCAGTGATTTTGAAATCATCACTGTTGATATCGTTGCCCAACCTAGTGCACCAAACGCATATCCCAAAGCAATTTATGAAGGCGTTCTCAATAGTAAAACAGGATACAAGTTATTACAGGCAATGAAAGAGGGAGATATTTTGACAGAGCAAGCCCTGCAACGCCGCGCACAAAAAGAAATACTAAAACTAATAGAGGAGTTGAAGATATAATGTCTTCTAACTTGTCATATGTATATCGTTGGACTCATTTACCATCTGGTAAATGGTACATTGGATCTAGGACTTCAAAAAATTGCCACCCTGACGACGGATATATATGCTCTAGTAAATATGTAAAGCCTCTAATAGAAGCTACCCCTAGCGACTGGCAAAGAGAAATAATAGCATATGGATCATCAAAATGGATGAGGGTAGTAGAAAAAGAATTATTACATGTGTCTGATGCTAGAAACAATCCGCAGAGTTTCAACAGAAATAACTGTACAACACCAGATGTAACATCAACACAGAATAAAAAACGAATGCACAAAGAAGAAAAAAATATTATGGTTTGTGCGGAAGACATTGACATATATTTAGAACAAGGATGGAAATTAGGATTTACTGATCAGGTAAAAACCAACATGAAAATTGGTCATACTGATGTATCAGGAAGTAACAACCCCATGCACGGTATGTCTAGAAGCGGAAAGGATGCCCCGTTTTATGGAAAAAAACACTCTCAACAGACTATTGAGAAACTGAAAAAACCTAGAGCGGCCCGAGCCAAACAAAAAATGTCTGAATTCAAAATCGGACAATTAAACGGAATGTTTGGTAAAAAGCAACCTAAAACGTATTGTTCACATTGTGACCAATACTATGCAGTAAACACTTATGCTAGATGGCACGGTGATAACTGTAAACGAGTACAACGATTCTTTGGTGAAGAAGTAAAACGCCTCATCAACGAACTTAAGCTATAAAAATTAAAAGGAATGTCGTATAATGAAATTAGACATTATAAAACCACTACTAGAAAGCGGCCTGATCAACGAAGATATCGGGAATCAGTTAAATGAAGCCTGGGAAATTAGGTTGAACGAGGCTCGCCAAGAAGTACGTGCAGAATTACATGAAGAATTCGCACAACGTTATGAACATGATCGTAATGTGATGGTAGAAGCTCTCGACAAAATGATGACTACAAATCTTTCAGAAGAAATTGCAGAATTTAAATCTGAAAGACAAGCAATGAATGACGACCGCGTTAAATCACAACTAAAACTACGTGAAAGTGCAACTAAGTTCAATGATTTCATGGTTACTAAACTAGCCGAAGAAATCCGTGAACTACGCAATGATCGCAAACTTCAGATGGAAAACCAAAAGAAGCTAGAAGGTTTTATCGTACACGCTCTATCACGTGAAATCAAAGAATTCGCAGTTGATAGACAAGCAGTGGTAGAAGCAAAAGTCAAACTCGTCGCTGAAGGCCGCAAGCAATTGGAAGCACTCAAGGCGAGATTTATCGCTGAGAGCGCAAAGAAAGTTAGCGGTGCGGTCGCATCTCAACTTAAGGGAGAATTATCACAACTTAAGGAAGACATCAAGTCTGCTAGAAAGAATAACTTCGGTCGCAAGATTTTCGAATCCTTCGCAAGTGAATTCAGTGTAACTTATCTCAATGATAAGGCTGAGACTCGCAAGGTAATGAAAGCTCTTGCACATAAAGATCGACAGTTAGCTGAAGCTACTGCAAAACTACAACATGCAACAAAGCTCGTAGAAAACAAAGATCGTGAAGTAAGAATTATTAAAGAATCATCTCAGAGAGCAAAAGTTATGGATGAACTATTATCCCCGCTCAACGAAGAGAAAGCTGAAGTAATGAAGACTTTGCTAGAAAGCGTACAAACAGGTAAGCTGCAAAACGCATTCGATAAGTATTTACCAGCCGTTCTTAATACTGGTTCAGTAACAGCCGACAAGGCAGCTAAATCTGTGATCATAGAAGCGACCGGTAACAAATCTAGTCAGAAGCAACATGAAGACGATTCGTATACAAAAGACAACGTGATCGACCTCAAGCGTCTGGCTGGACTTAAGTAAGAAATAATCAGGAGAATATAAATGTCAAAAGTACTTTTAGAAAGTCGTTGGGGGGAAACTAAAGATGCCCTACTTGAAGGCTTAAGAGGAAATCGTCGCTCTACAATGGGCGTCCTTCTCGAAAACACAAAGAAGCAGCTTCTTGCTGAATCTTCGGCTGGTACCACTACTGCTGGTAATATCGCAACATTAAACCGCGTTATTCTTCCAGTAATTCGTCGTGTTATGCCAACTGTTATCGCTAACGAACTAGTCGGCATTCAGCCAATGACTGGTCCAGTTGGTCAGATCCACACTCTACGTGTTCGTTATGCTCAATCATTGGGCGACACTTCAGCAGCAGCTACTCCGGTAACTGCAGGTGAAGAAGCACTATCACCATTCAAGATCGCACAGGCATACTCACGCGTTCCTTCAGATGCAACCACTACTAGTTTCTACACTGGTGCTGATACTGCATCACTAGAAGGTAACGGTGGTAAGCAGATTTCTGTTCAGATCCTTCGTCAGGCTGTAGAAGCCAAGTCACGCAAGCTACAAGCTCGTTGGACTTTCGAAGCTGCACAGGATGCACAGTCACAGCACGGTATCGACGTAGAAGCAGAAATCATGGCTGCTCTTGCACAAGAAATCACTGCTGAAATCGACCAAGAAATCTTGCTCTCACTTGCAACTCTTGCTTCAACTGAATACACATTCAACCAAGCAACTGTTTCAGGTACTGCTACTTACGTTGGTGACGAACATGCTGCTCTTGCAGTACTCATCAACCGTGTTGCAAACTTGATCGCACAGCGTACTCGTCGTGGTGCAGGTAACTGGGCTGTTGTTTCACCAGCTTCACTTACTGTTCTACAGTCAGCAACAACTTCAGCATTCGCTCGTACAACTGAAGGCACTTTCGAAGCCCCAACTAACACCAAGTTTGTTGGTACTCTTAACGGTGCAATGCGTGTATTTGTTAACTCATATGCACCAGACACTCAGCCAGTACTCGTAGGATACAAGGGTTCATCGGAAACTGACGCAGCAGCATTCTACTGCCCATACATTCCGTTGATGTCTTCTGGCGTTGTTCTTGATCCGTCAACATTCGAACCGGTCGTTTCGTTCATGACGAGATATGGCTACATAGAATTGACGAACACCGCGAGCAGTTTCGGTAATGCTGCCGATTATGTCGGCGAGATTGCAGTTCAGAACCTTACATTCCAATAGATCACGTTACAGTGATAACTATTAGATAGTTATAGACGGTGGAAAAGGGGACAGAAATGTCCCCTTTTCTATTGCTTTTTGTTCCGTTATGATAAATAATATTACTGAAAGGTGATATTATGTTCAAAGAAAATAAATATACTAACGTGTATAACAAGTTAATAGAACGCTCCGTTGCAAGAAACTGGAAAAAAGCGCCGGGTAGGGAACGCCATCATATCATTCCGCAATCATTGGGTGGATCAAACGACAAGAGTAACTTAACTTATCTGTCTGCCCGAGAACACTTCATTTGTCATTGGCTATTGATCAAGATGACAGAAGGTGAAGCAAGAAGTAAAATGCTATACGCATTAATGGGAATGCGAGCAATGAGCGAAAATCATCAACGATACTCTTCATCGGTAACCTCTCGTGTGTATGAAAAATATAGAATAGAACATGCGCTGAATCATTCAACGACTATGAAGCAAAAAAACTTAGTTCCTTGGAACAAGGGAGGCGTAGAAATAACTGATGAACACAGAGCAAATCTAGTACGTGCTGCAAAAAACAGAAAGATAGATCCTATTAAACAAGCTGAGGGTCAGCTAAAAAGAATCGCCAAAGTAACTGGACAAAAGCGTACTACAGAAACTTGTTTAAAAATGTCTCTTGCAAGCAAAGGCAAACCTAAGGGACCAATGAGCGAAGAACAAAAGATAAAACGTTCAATAAAGCAAAAAGGTGTATCTAAACCAGAAGGATTCGGTGATAAAGTTGCTGTTAGGATGAAAGAAGAGTTCTCAAAAAATAATCCTAATAACAGAGAAGACTTAAAGAAAACTTGCCCACATTGTCATAAAACTTTTGGTCCCAGTAACTATTCTCGTTGGCACGGTAGTAACTGTAAAGAACTATAAATACAACAATGAACAAGAAATTACCATTATGGAAAAACCGACCGATTTCCGAAAATGCACAACCTATCTCAAACGAGGAATTGGCTACCAGAGTGCAACAGCATCATGCTAACTGTGTATCGATGATGAAAAAAATTAAAAAAATTCACAAATGAAAATAAGTGATTTGCTAGTTGAATCTATGGATTCTATTGCTACCTATCTTGCCATTTTAGGACATGATATTGTTTATTATGAGAATGGTTGCTCTGCAATCAAAGAACAACGATAAATATAATATCGGAGTTTAACAATGAGTGCAGACCTATTTAGAAAATACGTTGATATCATCAATGAGAACAGCAAACCTACGCCTGATGATAAAGAAACTCTGACAATCAATAAATTAGAAAAGCTTGCTCCTTCTTTAGTACGACTAGAAAAAACCAACCCAAAACATCCAGCAGTTGTATATGCAATGTCAAGAAATCTTACTCCATTTGCTAAACAGCATATATTTGTAGCTGATAACCTTAAATCTTGGGCAAATGATAAATTAACACGATATATGAATGTCCCCGATCTGCGAGTAGAAGGTGCCTATCTGTTGATTCCGTACGTTGATAAAACTGGAATTGTCACTGCTATAAAATGCCGAGCAGTTGACCCGGATGCAAAGACTCGTTATTTAGCACTAAATACCTCTTCAGACCGAAAAAAACCAAATATTTTTGGGTTATCTAAAATAGATCCTAAAAAGAAAATCTATGTCCTAGAAGGTGAGATTGATTCAGCATTTATACCAAATGCTATTGGTATGTCCGGCGGCGGTGACATAACGTTAAATCTCAAATATTTGCCTTACCCTAAGCAACAATACATCATTGTATATGACAATGAACTTGACAAAGCAACTACAGTCGCTAAGATGGTTCAATCTATCCTTAGCCATTACAATATTTGCATATGGCCAAAAGAGATGGAAAAATACGAAGATGTCAATGACATGATTAACGCAGGATACACTGTTGCCGATATCGTGAAGACTATAAACAACAACACATTTGCAGGAAGTGCAGCGATTGATGTCCTAAAGCAAAGAAAAGCTAGTTTAAAGACACCAAACTCCGGAGACATTTGGACCAGAGTAACTGAAGAACAAGTAGATGAATACGTTTCAAAACAGAAACAAACTACTAAACCTATTCCCGAACTTGACAAATTTTTAACAGACTTGTATCCGTTGAAGTCTTCTCTAAACCCAGAGTTTTGGACATCAACACAGGAGCTAAAACCTAACATTCAAAAAGCAATGCTTACGTGGGCTGATCGGTTCATCAAAGAAATGCGAATAAACAAAGCTAGGGTTGTCGATATTCAGTTCAAGGGTTCTTTAGCAAACTACGTATACCACGATATGTCTGATGTTGATGTTCATATCATTGTTGATCGTGATCCGACAAATGCCGAGATGGCAGGTATTTTAGAAAAGCAACGCAAGTACTTCAATGATACTAACAATTACACTATTTTTGGATATCCTGTTGAATTTTTTATTAAGCCAGTAACTGCGGTTCATTCTTCTGATGCCGTATATTCTGTCCTTAAAGGTGATTGGATTAGGAAACCGAATCCTGATAAAAATAAAGAAATAGATAATATCAAAAAATATTTTATTCCATGGTATAATTCAATACTAGAGGCATATAATAGTACACTCGACAAAACGCAGGACAAGGAGCAAGCAATGAACGCTGCACTCAAATCTTTTGCACTTGTTCAAAATAAACGAAACGAAGTTCTAGATGGTTCGCCTGGTGCAGAATATAAGCCAGAAAATTTAGCCTTCAAAGCTATCAAAAGGACAAAATTATTTTTGTTTCTACAGACAGAAAAAAGAAGATTTGATCTTGAGAAACAGACACTAAAATGACAACTGTAAAGAACTATAAATACATCTATGCGAATCATAGAAATACTCACTGAAAGCAAAGCGATATCATTGGCGATGAAAGCCTATGCAAACTTGTCAAGTGCAGCACGGTATGCTATTGATTCTTGGGAAGCAGCAAACTGGCATACTGGTAGCTTAGCCAAACACATCGAAGCCAATGACGATATCGCACAAGAGATAGAAACAGCATTCCAGCCTGTGCGTGATTCTATTCCCGGTGATACGATCATGTTGTATCGAGGCATCATCCCAATTCAAAATTATGATGATTGGAAAAATCGGACTTTAGAATCTTGGACATCGGACAAGCGTGTTGCAGAATACTTTGCCGGGCTTCGTTATCGACAGACATCCAAAGAAAGACACCTGTATAAAATACTCTCAAACAACGAGATCGATGACATAGTACGAAAGTATGAGAAGACTGGGTTCGTTAGATTCAACAACCAGTATTATCTTAGAAATAAAGAAAATCCAAAATATTACCATATCTATGATAAAGATAAACAGTATCTCACTGACGGAGATGATCTGCGTGAACACATTGAAGATGAGATGAGCTGGCGAAAAGAGTATAATGCCGAAAAGCTTGGACAAGCTCAAGTTTTTGCAGAACCGATCGACAAGAATAAGATCGTTTGGATCACTAATAACTTGAATTCGAAAGAATTTATCGTCCGTGCGAAGTAGTTTTATATAAATACGCATACAGGGTATTTGGCAGGATGAACACACTCACACTATATATTTACAACATATTAATTGCCTCAGATCAACTACTGAATACCATCTTTGGCGGCAACCCAGATGACACATTGTCATCTCGATTAGGCAAAGATAGAGATCGTGGACATGTTGTTGGTTGCGTGTTATGCAAGTTTCTCGACATTTTTGAAAATGATCATTGTACTAAATCCATAGAACGAAATCGAGTAAGGCATATTAGACGATATGACAAACCAAATTAAAGATAACGAAGTCATCGAAGTACTAGAAGACGGTACTATCTACTACTTTGACCTCGACATCTGTGAACAAGAAGCAGATTCTGTGATAGAAAGTCTAGTTGAGAAACAATCTACTGTCACTAACTATGATTTTCATGCTACCATATTCAACTTGTTTCTGAAATCTATCTATATACTGTCTGAAGCAGGATGGAACCCTGAAGAATTACTAGAAGAAGTATTGATTCACACCAATGGGTTAGAAGAAGACGAAGATTAAGATATTTTAGCCATCCGTTGCCCGAAACGTAAAACATTGATAAATACTCAATAACACTATGGGCGTTTATGATGGCAGCAGAGTATTTTAATTCATTGGGCGGTTATTCGGCGGGTATACCACCTGTTCCGGTTGTCGATGCTAATGGCAATGTGATTACTAACGTCAATACGAATGGCAATGTGTTTGCTAATGTTATCTATGCTACCTATTATAGGTTTGCTAACGGTCAACCTTTTAATTCTAGTCCTGGTGGAAACAACACCCAGCTACAGTATAACAATAACGGTTCTTTTGCTGGGATACCCAATGTTACTTGGAACGGCAACATACTTAATCTTGGTACTGTTGACAAGCTATCAATTGGCGGCGGTCTAAACGGGTACTTCTTGCAGACTGATGGTACCGGGAATCTTACTTGGGCCCCTGCCGGTAATGGTGGCGGTGGCAACGGCAGTCCAGGTGGATCAAATGCACAAGTTCAGTTTAATGATGAAGGCAATTTTGGTGGTGATGCCGGATTCGTATATAACAAAACCACAGACATACTTTCAGTAAACAATGTTACCGTATCGGCAAATGTTACTGCTAATAAAGTTTATGCTACGGGAAATATTACTGCAAACTATTTTGTAGGTAACGGTAGTCAGTTAACTGGCATATTAGTAAACTCTGCAAATTATGTTAGCCAACCCGTTCAAGCAAACATCACTTCATTGGGTACACTAACGTCGTTAAATGTTGCGGGCAATATTTCTTTCGCGAGTTCAGGAAACGTTTCGCTAGGATCAGTATCTAACATTCATATTAGCGGCGGGCTAACCGGATATGTATTGACGACTGATGGTACAGGTAATCTTTCTTGGGAGTCGGCGGGCGGTGGGTCCGGATCACCAGGCGGATCAAATACGCAGCTTCAATTTAATGACGGCGGCTCTTTTGGTGGTTCTGCTGCGTTTACCTTTAATAAGGTATCAAATGCAGTAGTGTTGACGGGCAACATCACTACTAAAAACTTAACTTCTAATAGCCAAACAGTTTATGGAAATGTCAACATATCAGGAAATGCTACTGCGGGTTATTATTTTGGCGATGGTAGTTATCTAACCAACGTGCAATCTGATGTTGCAAATTATGTAGCTCAACCTGCGCAGTCAAACATTACGTCTTTAGGGACACTTACCTCGTTAAATGTTACTGGAAATATAATAACGTCTCAGTATGTAAGTGCAGCACAGATACAAACTTCAGGAAATGCAAACGTAGGAACGCTCAGAGTATCTTCTAGTGCTAGCATAACAGGACAACTGACTGCAAATGGTATAATATCATTTACTGCTTCTCCTAATGTTAGTTTGGGGTCAGTGGCAAATGTACGTATCTCCGGTGGTCTTAATGGTTATGTACTATCTACTGACGGGCTAGGAACGCTGAGTTGGCAGCCGCAAGGCGGAGGCGGAGGAGGCGCTCCGGGAGGCTCTAATACCCAGATTCAATTTAATAACTCAGGTGTGTTTGCAGGAAGTCCATTTTTTACATTCGATGATGCAACCGACACCGTACAAGTAGGTGGGCAACTTATTGCTAATTCGATGCAAATAGGTTCCGGTGCATATAAGTTTGCGTCTTCTTTTGTGTATTTTGCAACCACTGCATCAACATCAAGGCAAGTTATTTACTCAATTCCAGTTTCAGAATGTTCAGGTGCAGAGTTCGATATCATCGGCACTAATTCTATCGGGCAACAGAGACAGTCAGTGAAAATCTCATCAGTATACTATGCTGGAATAGTGCAATACAATGAATATGCAGGATTGTACATTAATGGAGGAGTAGGGTCATTCGAGGTAAGTTATAATCCAGGTAATATTCTCGTACCTCCCTCATTAGATTTGGCTGTAACTCCAGATTCTGCCAATAACACAGTTTATAAAATGTGGATAACCATACTTGCACCTTAGACCCAAAATGATAAATACTATATAGGAACAAAACATGGCGATTAAACTCTTTAACTCAGTAGCAGGTTTTTCGGTCGGTGAAACGCCAGCAAACATCATTTTAGCAAATGGTGATATCACGACGAACAATATCACTACTACTGGGGTAGCTAACCTTAACGCTATCGGTAACGTCAAGATTACCGGCGGAACGGCCGGGCAAGCGATCACAACAGACGGCGCCGGCAATCTGTCCTTTTCAACTATCGCGAGCGGCACCCTTTCTAACGGTACTTCTAACATACAAGTTCTAAACAGTGCGAACATTACATTCAGTAGTGCTGGCAGCGCAAACGTTATGGTCATCACTTCGACAGGCGCCAACGTAACAGGTACATTGAACACTGGTACTGGCAACGCGAACGTTGGTAATTTGGGCACCGCACAAGTACTCGCAACTGCAAACATAACTACACCCCAAATCATTGCTAATATCGCGCAAGGTACTGCTCCTTTTCTAGTTAACTCAAATACTGTAGTCGCAAATCTCAATGCTGACTTGCTTGATGGATATAATACTGCTACTGCAAATACAGCTAATACAGTTGCGGTTCGTGATACTAACGGTAATTTATCTGCTAACTTCTTTATTGGTAACGGTTCGCAGTTAACTGGCATTATTACTTCGGTGTCAAATGTATCCAATGGCAACTCAAATGTTAATATTCCAGCCGCAAATGGCAATGTCAACATTAGTGCTGTAGGTAATGCTAATATTCTTGTTGTGACTGGTACAGGTGCAAACATTGCCGGTACCCTAAATACTACAGGTAACAGTAACGTTGGTAATTTGGGTACTGCACAAGTACTCGCTACTGCAAACATAACCGCACCCCAACTCATCTCTAACATAGCAACTGGTACTGCTCCATTCGTAGTGACTTCAACTACACAAGTAGCAAATCTAAGTGTAGCTACTGCTGGTACTGCAACAAGTGCAACCACAGCAGGCACTGTAACAACTGCGGCACAGCCAAACATCACTTCAGTGGGTACATTAACTGGATTGGGTGTAAATGGTAACATCACTGCTGCTAATATCACTGCGAATACAGGAGTATTTACGGGTAATGGTAGTGGACTAAGTGCAATTTCAGGTGCGAACGTAACCGGTACTGTTTCAAGTGCAACTACGGCAGGCACTGTAACCACAAATGCGCAACCTAATATCACAAGTGTTGGTACATTAAGTTCATTATCTGTGACAGGAAACGTCGCAGCCGGCAACTTAACAACAACTGGCATATTAAGCGTAACTGGTACTGGTACTAGCAGCATTGCTGGTAACTTAGACATGACCAGTAATACAATCATTAATCTTGCAACACCGACTAGTCCAAATGATGCTGCGACTAAGCAATATGTCGATGATGTTGCACAAGGATTACATACTCATGATAGCTGTAATGCTGCTACTAATACGACTCTTGCAACTATATCGGGTGGCACAGTAACATATAACAATGGAACTAGTGGAGTAGGTGCAACATTAACTACAACCGGAACCTACACAACTATCGACGGGGTCACCTTGTCAAACGGAATGCGCATTCTCGTTAAAAACGAAGCTAATGCTGCTCATAATGGTATCTATGACCGCACTAGCACCACAGTATTAACTCGCTCATCTGACTTCGACGCCCCAACAGAGATGGCAGGTGGTGACTTTACTTTTGTTACTGCCGGTACATTATATGACAACACCGGTTGGGTAATGATCGACGTTGTAACTACAGTTGGCACAAGTCCAGTTGAGTGGGTACAGTTCTCAGGTGCTGGCACTTATACTGCTGGTACAGGACTAACGTTAACTGGTTCTGTCTTCAGTATCACCAACACAGCAGTTACGCTCGGCTCATATGGCAGCGGAGATTCGGTTGCAACATTTACGGTAAATCAACAAGGCCAGCTAACGACTGCGGCTAACGTATCTATTGCTGCAAACGCAGCAAACTTAACCGGAACGACACTAGCTTCGGGCATCGTTAACTCTAGTCTAACAAGTGTAGGTACTCTTGGATCGTTGGCGGTTACAGGCAACGTAACTGCTGGTAACTTACTTGGTATTTTTGCCAATGGCAACTCAAGTGTTCGTATTCCTGCAGCAAATGGCAACGTTAACATCAGTGCAGTAGGTAATGCTAACATTCTTGTTGTAACTGGTACTGGTGCCAATATTGCTGGTACATTAAATGCAACCGGTAACGCAAACGTTGGTAATTTGGGTACTGCACGAGTGATCGCAACAGGAAACATCTCAGGTACTCAACTTATCTCTAACATAGCAACTGGTACTGCTCCATTCGTAGTGACTTCAACTACGCAAGTAGCAAACTTAAATGTTGCTACCTCAGGTACAGCAGGTACAGTAACGACCAATGCACAACCAAACATCACAAGTGTTGGTACATTAACATCACTTGCTGTTACTGGAAATACTACTGTTGGCAACTTGATTGGTCCTCATGCAAATGGCAACTCGAACGTCAATATTCCCTCTGCAAATGGAAACGTTAACATCAGTGCTGTAGGTAATGCTAACATTCTTGTTATTACTGGTACCGGTGCCAATATTGCCGGTACTGCAAATATCAGCGGCAACTTAGTAGCAGGAAACGTCAGTGCTACTAACGGCAATCTTTCGGTGGCAAACGTTTCCGGTAACATAATTTTAGGTAACTCAGCAATATCAACTACTGTTACTTGGGCATCGGCAACAACTACTTCTATAACCGCTAACCAAACAATATCAAGTTTTTCTGTTACTGGTATTACTGGAGTAGAGTTTTTAGTCAAAGGGGTCGATGCTACCGGCTCTAAATATAGTGTTGCGACTGTTCAAGCAGTAACCGACGGTACAAACGTAGATTATACTACTTTTGGTAGTGTATCATTGGGTGGTTATACCGGTTCACTTGCTGTCAACATTTCCGGTGGACTTATTCGTCTTCAAGTAACTCCGGCAAGTGCTAACTCAACAGTATGGACGACACAGTATCGACTGGTTTAGTGAAATAAAACGTTTTATTATTCATCGGCTGTAATCAAAAAATATAATTAAATCGTAGACAATGTGCGGAAAGCAAGGCTTCGCCACCGCATACTATATTAATGAAAATTTTTACGGAATAAATAGCTAAGAGTGAATCATGGCAAGTAAACAGTTTAATGCAATAGATGGTTATACTGTGGGTAATTCCACAATCATTAGCGTCATTGATGCTAATGGTAACGTTAGCGGCAATGTAATAACGGCAACCGCAAATATAACCGCACCCCAACTCATCTCTAACATAGCAACTGGTACTGCTCCATTCGTAGTGACTTCAACGACACAAGTAGCAAATCTAAGTGTAGCTACTGCTGGTACTGCAACAAGTGCAACCACAGCAGGCACTGTAACAACTGCGGCACAGCCAAATATTACATCAGTCGGTACTTTGTCAACTGCAACAATCACAACTGGCAACATCACTACCATCAACAGTGGATTATTGCAGAACGGCAATTCGAACGTAACTATAACAGCAAATGGAAACGTTACACTAAATGCAGTTGGTGGAGCAAGAATCACTGCTACTTCAACTGGCGCTAACGTAACTGGTACATTGGGCGTGTCAGGTAATGCAAACGTTGGTAACATCGGTGGGGCAGCCGGCGTGTTTACCACTGTTGCAGGTAGTTTAACCACAGCGGCACAGCCAAATATTACATCAGTCGGTACTTTGTCAACTGCAACAATCACAACTGGCAACATCACTACCATCAACAGTGGATTATTGCAGAACGGCAATTCGAACGTAACTATAACAGCAAATGGAAACGTTACACTAAATGCAGTTGGTGGAGCAAGAATCACTGCTACTTCAACTGGCGCTAACGTAACTGGTACATTGGGTGTGTCGGGGAACTTAACTGCTGGTAACTTGATTGGTCCCCATGCAAATGGCAACTCGAATGTCAATATGCCAGCAGCTAACGGCAATATCAACATGTCTGTTGCCGGTAACGCTAACGTTCTTGTTGTCACTGGCACAGGTGTGTTTGCTACTCCTAGATCGGGTCCCGGATTAACCGTATATGCGGTATCAGGCACACACTCGACCACAATAGCAGATTCGGGGAACACAACCTATAGCGCGGGATATCTTGAGATACCACAGTCTGGTGCCGCTGCCAAAACTGCCAACTACACCGCAGTACTAGCAGACAGCGGAAAAAGCATCATTATGAATGGATCAAATTTATTTGCAACTATTCCTGCAAATGCGTCAGTTGCATTTAATATCGGCACTACCTTAACTTTCATTAACATTAATGCATCTAATTTAACACTGAGTATCACCACAGACACTCTTAGATTAGCAGGGTCATCGTCGACTGGAAATAGAATATTAATACAGTATGGGCTAGCTACTGCGGTTAAAGTGACAACTACGTCGTGGATTGTTGGGGGCACGGGGCTGACATAATGTCAAGTTCTGTTGCAGTGTTATTAACTTTTTCGGCCCGCGCCACGATACCTATTGAGTATCTATTAGTTGGTGGTGGTGGCGCCGGCGGCGGAACAAACTCTAATATGGGTGCCGGCGGCGGCGGCGGCGGCCAAGTTAAACTTAGCACAACTATGGTTGCCGCAGGCATTACATATGTTGTTACTGTTGGGGGAGGGGGAACCGGAGTAGCTAATGTTGCTGTAGCTGCTAATGGCACAAGTTCATCTGCATTCGCAGATTCTTCCTTAGGGGGCAGCGGCGGCGGCGGCGGGTCTAGTTTCGGCCAGGTTAACAATGGCGGCGGCGCCCTCGGAGGCGGCGGTGGCGGATCGGGCGGGTTTAGTAGCACTAATACCAGCGGTGGCGTTTCTTCTGTTGGCGCGGGCTCCGGCGGTGGCGGCAGAAGTTCTACTTCTGATGCTAACATTCAATGCGGCGGCGGCGGTGGCGGATCGTCCGGGAATGGTTCTGCTGCTGACGGCATTAATAGTGCCGGCAACGGCGGTTCGGGAACAACCGATGACATAACCGGAACTTCAACTGTATACGGCGGCGGCGGCGGAGGCGGCAAACGCACCAACGCCACCGGCACCGCCGGTACGGGTGGTACCGGCGGCGGCGGTGCCGGTGGCAAGTTCGCTGCGGGATCACCAGGCACTACTAATACCGGTGGCGGTGGTGGCGGAGGCGGCTTCGACGCCATCATCGCCGGTGGTTCTGGCGGCTCAGGTATAGTCGTGATCCGTTCAACTACTGCCGCCGCCTCGACTACGGGGTCGCCTACCATTACTACTGTGGGGGCGGATACAGTGTACCAATTTACCGGATCAGGTTCAATAACGTGGTGATAAGATGGCGCATTTTGCAGAACTAAACGAAAATAATGTTGTTATTAGGGTAATTGTGGTTAATGATATTGAATTGCTAGAAAACGGAATTGAAATAGAACAAAAAGGCATAGATTTTTGTAAAATGTTATTTGGGAGTCAGACGGTTTGGATTCAAACTAGTTATAATCATAACTTCAGAAATGTTTTTGCTGGTCCAAATTTCGTATACCTGCCTGAATTAGATGTATTTGTCCTACCTAAACCATTCAACAGTTGGGTTTTAAATGTTAGCACGTTGAACTGGGATCCGCCTGTGCCATTACCAGATGACCAAAATAATTATTGGTGGAACGAAGAGAATTGTCAATGGGAAAGTTATACATAGTCATGTATATATTCAGTCTTATTAGTGACGGAAAAAGCATTCGATGCCATAAGCGATCAACTCACTGTAATCGGTCATCTCTGTACACAGGTGTTCTCTGTTCTAGCTCAAAAGACAAAACTACGCAGTGATACCATGATTAACTATATTAAACGTGCCCCCGCCCCCTCACCATAGACTTCGGGGCGGCAGAACTACTGTCTTTGCTGCAACGTCGAATACGCTTATGAGTGACCCTGCACTTTACGTATGTCCAAAATTATAAAAATAACATAAATATATTAGAGTTAGGAAAATTCGACAGCATCATCTTTGACACTCGGCAAAACATAAACAGGAAACAACAATTATGTCATCATATGTATATACAGCAAGTTCAGCAGTAGCGACATCAGGCAATATCGCCACAGACAAGATTAGAATCGCGACAACGAGTGCTATTCAATATACAACAAGTTTTCCTAACGTAGCTTTAACTGGCACAGTAACTTGTGCCACCAACAGTAACACCGTTACTGGTTCAGGAACATCATTTACTACTCAACTTGACGTTGGTAGCTGGATAGGAAACACAGCAGGAACTACAGTTGGTATCGTAGCATCGATAGCTAATAATACAAGTTTAGCGTTAACTGCAAATGCCGCAGTTGCGATTTCAGGTGCTACTGCTAGATACAATCCATACGGGGTGCCGTATACTATCGCAAATGCGAATAGTACAATCATTCCTGCGAATACCGTAGAGAATAATATCATTGTGGGTCAAGGCAACATTGTTTCGTTCGTTGAAGTTACCGGCGTTACTTCATCACCTTTTTCTATTACTGAATTAGGCATGCCACATGCAAATACTGGCACTGAGTAGGGCTGCGATAGTACTATATCTTTGTTGGTCACCTAAAATATCACCTTTAGTATAAATAACAGTGCTTACTATTGCAGTGTGGAAGTCGTTCACATTGTATCAACGTGAGTTTACGCGCTACCCGGCGTGTATGGCATAGAACGCCACTTAGGAGAAACCAAATGGGTCGTCCACTAAAAATCGCAAAGGCTCAAGCAGTCATAACCATCACTGCTACTGCTGCTGCAACAGACATCGTAACAACATCAGCAAACTTTACTAATCTCGGCATCATTGCCGGTATGCCATTTGTAACTGCAACTAATGTCGGCGGATTAGTCGCCGGTACACTCTACTGGATTCTTGAAGTAGTAAACGCTGGTTCAAATAGCACATTTACTGTTTCTGCTACCCCACTAAATGCTAATCCAACATCAGCCAAAGTTGATTTGTCAACTACTTCGGCGCAAACTATTGCAACGACGGTTGCACCGGTTGACATGTACTTCAACAATCCAAATGGTCCTGAATGGCCAGCAACAAATGCAAACACGTATTCAGTAGTCGGGGGCAATACTGCTCTCTATGGTAAACAAGTACTTTGTAATGTTGCATTGGGTCAAACTGGTACTGGCACGCTTTATGCTTCAGACGGTAGCAATGTCGTCGGTGGACTAGGAACTGATTTGGCAAACATCGGCGCTGCCAGTGTAATACAATATATTGCATCTGACGGCACCCCAACTACATTAGGATATGTTGATACTGCTACAGGCGTGACTACTGTTGCAGTAGCTAATACACAAAACACAGGAAACATCATCGGTACTTCGGGTAATGCACAAACATTATATGTAAATCTTCCGGTAGCATTCAGTGCTAACTTAGGTGGTTTAGTAGCTAATACTACATATTTTGTTAAGGCAATCGCTAACGCATCTGCATTCACTGTTTCGACAACCGTTGCTGGTGATGAAGTTGATCTATCCAATGCTACAGGTACTCCCAACGCAACACAAGACACAACACTCTTAACTGCTAACGCAACAGCTAATATCGCCGGCGCAGCATTTGTATATGCTACCCCTGAAGCAGGATATATTGTCCGTCAAAAGGGCAAGCAGAAGTATCTTGTTCAAGGCAGTACATCAGGTCTAGTTGGGCAATGCTACACTGCAAACGTTGCAAATACCGCGATGCTTCCGGGCCAAATGACTATCACTGCAACGTATGCAAATAGCTCAACTGTTAAGGTTCAAAGTTTGAGTGATCACACTGCCGAGTTGTTTACTGCAACCTCTGGGCCAGTAGCAACTGGAAATATTGTATTGCAGAATGCTAATCCGGCATTTGCGTCATTCAACAGTGCTGTTGCGGCTGACGGAAACGTTGCAAATGCACAGCCTTATCCGATAGTAACTATCGGCAACGCATAAGGAAATAAAAAATGGCCCAGCCTTCTAGCATTACTAAAATGAAGCAGACTGAGACCGAGGTCGCGATCCTTCAGGTACAATATAGAAACATCGAAGAAAAAGTCGATGAATTGAAAAATGATCTGAAGGATTTGCGAACTCACCTAGATACCCATGCTGAATCTACTCAAGCTCTTATCAAAGAGTTTCAGGCAACTAACTCGGCTGCTCATCAAACATTAGAAACTAAAATTTCTACATTAGAAAAGTGGAGATGGATGTTGATGGGAGCAGGGGTGTTAGCAGGTTCTGCTGGATTTCCCTTAATTCAAAATTTGTTTGGATAACTACTTAGTAAGAGAATTTAGTTTTTCGATTACGATATCAATATTAACTGTAGAAAATAGTCCTGGGTGCAATGGTTTAGGGTAATTACCCTCTTGCACCCAGGCATACCCCACATGTTCATTGTTTAACAATGGAATGAATTCTTCGGTGACTTGACAGAAAAATGTATGATATGTAAACGTATTGATCACGAATTTCTGTATAGGAATTAATTTTAAATCTGGATCAAAGAATCCCATCTCTTCGACACATTCACGTTCTATTCCCTCATATAGAGTTTCGTCTTTATTGATTCCGCCACCAGGGATACTCCAAGTTGGGCTTTTGGAGTCTGATCTCAATAGATAAAGATAGCGTTTTGTTGAGGTACTATAAAAGAACACTCCGGCAGCGGAATTCACGTTGGATCATCTCTTTTTATCAAATAACTACGCTCCAATCACCTTGAGCTACAAAGCCGTCATATGATTTGACCCATAATCCTTCAGAAGGAACAAATCTATACTGCACGTTTGTGGTCAAGTTCGTTACGAATTGAACCGTATTGTCAGTCATGCTATCAAATACTACTTCCCATGTAGCCAACGATGCATTATATTCAATAATATCGTTTGCATTTGCGACAAGGGATCCCCAAGCGACCGATGAATCTCCGTCATTGCCGATATCTTCCACGATCAGGTATCTTTTACCCGGAGTAGGTCCAGGTAACCCTGCATTAGGCCCAGTAATCTGTGGATTGATCACACTATCGACAGGTAGTAATGTATTTTGGGGTAGAGTATCCGAATCTATGTTAAAGATCAAGAATCGATCATCTAATGGATCAGGTACAATTGTTCCTACAATGTCATTTTCTAGATAAGGATTCTGTAACCAAATTTGAGATACTCCGGGTTTGATTGCACCGTATACGTTTAGTAAACTAGACCAATATAACGACGTTGGTGGATTTTCTGGTTGTGCTAATGATTCGTTGGGAGGATTGAACGCTGAATCAGCTGGTAACAATTGCAATGAATTGCCGATTAATAATACATTATATCCATATGGCGTAATCTTTTGTCTCGTACCAAGCAATAGATCATCGTCCTGAATGTCGTCGAGTGCATTACCCCTGAAAATAGACGCAATAACTTTTTGTATAACACCCATCTTTTTAAGTTTGGCAGAAGTTGTGATCCAGATAGGCATATAGAACTTCCAAGACATAACATCTATTGGATTTCCGGTGCCTTGCGGAATACTTCTACTAGAGAAAGTCAATCCATTCTGATACACTACCGATAATGAAGTCCAGTCTACAAAGTTATCGGTGCTTTGAATTTCTAGTGCAGGATTGAACAATACACCTAATTGTTCGATAATCTCTAGTTTCTGATTGTAATTTGTAGTCCAAAAATCTACCGTAATGCTTAGTTTGTATGGAACAGGCATTAACCGTTCAACAGTGAATGCTTGTCCTTGCGTCTGTTCATACGTTTGAGTCTCTTGATTGAATGCACGTTGTCTAATCTGCATCTTATCAACAAAGAACGGTTCTTGGGTTCTGCTCTGCTCATAGTCTAATCCGCTAATATAGTAGGTAATTATAGGTGCAGATGGCAAGTTACTTGCACTATTGTTTGCAATGATAGTTGCTGCTTGACGGCTAGAGTCTCCGTACATGATAGGGACACGAACTAGTATATCATTTCCGTTTGGATCTTTGCCTTTGGTAACATACCAATTGGAAAAAATTTTACCAAATTGAATTAGAAACCTGCGTATCTGATTATCATAATGGTACTGTGCCATATTATACTCTTGGTGGAAGAACTGGTTTTGGTGGTTGTAGTATAGACGATAGCGGTTGCGCTTCCGATACAAACGTGTCGCTGTTATTTAGATAGATTTGAGCTTGGTCATTAATAAAGCTCGACTTCAGTGACTTGTCGTTTAAGCCATATCCAGTTTCGGTTCTTACATTTTCTGAAATTCTTACCCAAAGAACTCCGTCCCACCGATATAAAATCTGCGGCATGTAGTCAATTCGTAAGAAGTAGTCACCTACTTGTGGATTTTGGGGAAATGATATTCCCGCACCAGTTGGATAACCATTTGGAGCTTGCCCATCACCAGTCAAGTAACCAGTTAGATATCCAAATGACCTTGGACTTTGTCGAGCGATAAATTGATATCTAGGATCGCAGTCTGCACGATAATCCATAGTGTCTGGACCGTACGGTTGTGTTCCGGTAAAGCCAGGCAATTCTGGATTCTGATCAGCGGTAGCGTATGTGTTGTCAGCAGTGCCGTATGGCCCGGTAACTATTCCCAATGAATGAACCGAAAGCATTTTAGTAGTCTCTACTGAGCCAGATCCGCTGTCTGTCATCTCTGGTCGTTCTTCGACTATTTGTAAACTTGCTTGAACAAACTTGTCGATCTTATCTGATATATGATCGCTGTCAACCGTCATATCCCAGATACTATTGAGTGCTTCTTTAGAAATTTTAATTCCTGCGCTTGGGTTTTTATACTTAGGATTACGCATGAACACAACCGTTCCTGTAGGAACAGTTGTTCCCGGAGCACTAATTATGATATTGATAGGGGGAGCAGGCTGATTTATTTTTCCTGAAGGAATGCCATTTGCCTGAAATTCTCCATATGTTGGAACCACATATAATTTGCTTACGTCATACCCAGATTTTGGTACGAGGCGAGCAGCTTCCTGTAGCGCCGCATCATTGATTGAAATGTTCGTATTGTATGCTGACAGGATATCAGAAAGACTTCCGTTGTCAATAGGTCTCCAATATTCAGTATTAGGAGGATTGAGTCCGGAGGGAACATCTTTGATCGATTCATAAATCTTATCACCATATGCGATAGTGTATCCGGGTGGATAAGTTTTGTCTTTGTCCCAATCACCAAGGTAATTATCTTGTTCGATTGGTTCTTTGAGGATATCAGCAAACTCTTGCGAGTTAACGAGAGGCTCACACTTGATACGCCATAGATGCGGATACCAAGTGTTCGAGAACCCTTCACTCGCATAGTTTGAATCAGTTATCTGATAGAACCTTTTCAATGCAGTGGGTATGGTTTCTTTGAGCGGATTATAATCTAGTAAGTGCGGTAGTTCTAGTACGTCACCGACCATAAGTTTCCTACCTATGATGTCAAGCATGTCATTGTAGTGTACGGTGACAAAAATGATATCATTGTTTAGGAACAACCCGAACTGGCTTAGGTCAAAATCAAGATTCTGAACGGAATAATGTCCACGCAAGCGATAGATGTTCTTGTCGTACACTCTATCTCTATTCTCTAAAAAGAGAAGGTCCTGAATGTTAGTAGGGTTAAGCACATCATACTCGGGCTGGGTATAATCGATGGATGCCTGCCCTGTTTGCGGTCCTGCATACTTATGAATGTACAAGTCTGTACCACCCACAGTAAATTGCTCTGATATCGTTCGGTCGAAGAATCGATAATCATTTTGCTTATTAGGACGGTATAATGAAAGTTTAGGAATTTTGGGCCTCCAATCTAACAGAACAATTTTTATGCCATCTACCAAACATTTCTTGTTATATTATTTATCGCAAGAAAAAGGTTGACAATGGTTATGCATGTTGTTATATTGAATCATAAACAAACAAACGGCGGTACAATGCTTGATCATCAAGCTGAGATGTGGGCGGTTCTTTGTGAACCACCCGAGCAGTTCAACGACCTGATAAGCCATTTCGATACGGTAGAATTCAAGAAAAAGTTCAACAGAACTTCGTTTACTTGGAATACCATTGACCCAGACGTGGTGATATGCAAGTTTCGTATCGCATGTATCGAATATGCAGTTGCTAGCGCAAGAAAAGTACAACCAACTATTCTACCTGATTACTGGCAAACAATAGAAGATGCATGTCAACAGGTCATCGATGCCTTGAATGGTAATGGTGATTTGGATGCTGCTTATGCTGCTACCGATGCTGCTTATGCTGCTGCTGATGCTGCTGCCGATGCTGCTGATGCTGCTGTTAATGCTGCTCGTGCTGCTGCTAATGCTGCTCGTGCTGCTGCTTATGCTGCTCGTGCTGCTGCTGATGCTGCTGTTAATGCTGCTCGTGCTGCTGCTAATGCTGCTCGTGCT
>Ga0247836_1002041_pt1 | contig 30476 bp, 24 predicted proteins | sample LaCruzMarch2015__4_FD_187116 | JGI IMG/M metagenome (GOLD analysis project Ga0247836, IMG submission 187116) | Freshwater microbial communities from meromictic Lake La Cruz, Castile-La Mancha, Spain - LaCruzMarch2015_14m | ecosystem: Environmental > Aquatic > Freshwater > Lake | place: Spain... | reverse complement strand
CGCGCGCGCGCCGGTGCTAGGCCTCGGTCTCCCACTTAAGCCCCCAGATTGCACAAAGGTTCGAGCCGCATGATCCCGCGCTATTCCCGCCCTGACATGGTCCAGATCTGGGAGCCAGCCACGCGGTTTCGCATCTGGTTCGAGATCGAAGCGCACGCAGCCTCGGCCTGCGCCGAAATCGGCATTATCCCGAAGGAAGCCGCCCAAACCATTTGGGACAAGGGCTCGAAAGCCGTATTCGATGTCGCACGGATCGATGAGATCGAGGCCGTCACCAAGCACGATGTTATCGCCTTCCTGACGCACCTTGCCGAACACGTCGGGCCCGATGCGCGCTTCGTTCACCAGGGCATGACCTCATCGGACGTACTGGATACATGCCTCAGTGTGCAGTTGGTGCGCGCCGCCGATATTCTGATTGCCGATATGGACAGGGTTCTGGCCGCACTCAAAACGCGCGCCTTCGAACACAAGAACACGATCACCATCGGCCGCTCGCACGGCATCCACGCCGAACCAACGACGTTCGGCATCAAACTCGCCTACGCCTACGCGGAATTCGCGCGCGGGCGCGAACGCCTCGTTGCTGCTCGTAAGGAGGTGGCCACCTGCGCCATCTCCGGCGCTGTCGGCACATTTGCGAACATCGATCCGCGCGTTGAAGAGTATGTGGCGGACAAAATGGGTCTCTCGCCCGAGCCTGTCTCGACACAAGTCATCCCACGTGACCGTCACGCGATGTATTTCGCCACCTTGGGCGTTATTGCGTCCAGCATGGAGCGTCTCGCCACCGAAATCCGCCACTTGCAGCGCACGGAAGTGCTGGAGGCCGAAGAGTTCTTCTCACCGGGGCAGAAGGGTTCTTCCGCCATGCCGCACAAGCGCAACCCGGTCTTGACCGAAAACCTGACGGGCCTTGCCCGCATGGTGCGCGCGTTCGCCCTTCCCGCCATGGAGAACGTGGCGCTGTGGCACGAGCGCGATATCTCGCACTCGTCCGTCGAGCGCATGATTGGTCCCGATGCCACGATCACACTGGATTTCGCACTCGCGCGCCTGGCTGGCGTGATCGAGAAACTGGTCGTTTATCCCGCCAACATGAAAAAGAACCTCGACAAACTCGGCGGCTTGCATAATTCGCAGCGTGTGCTGTTGGCTCTCACTCAGGCGGGGGCCTCGCGCGAGGAGAGCTATGCGCTGGTGCAGCGCAATGCCATGAAGACCTGGGAACACGGCGCCGATTTTCTCACCGAATTGAAAGCCGACCCGGACGTGACCGCCAAGGTGCCCGCGCGCGACCTAGAAGCCATGTTCGATCTGGGCTATCACACCAAGCATGTCGACACGATTTTCAAGCGCGTGTTTGGGTGAGGTACCAAGTCCCCTAGGAAACACTGGGGCAAATTTCTGTGTGGTAGCCTCGTCGCTGGAGCAAACGTGCCAAGCTGCGGAGGATTGAACCGTGACGACAGAGACCGGCCGGAACGCCAGTGCCAACTCCGGCCCAGCGCGTGCCCTTGCGCCCCGCGCCGCCATCACGCTGGCGGCCATCGCCGCTTATTATTTCGCGGGCTTCATTCCGCTGCCTGGGGTTGACCCAGATACCGCAGAAAACTTCCTGCGCGAGAATGGCGCCACTTTGCCGTTTCAAGCCTTCTCGGGCTTCATGCTCGGCACCGTTCCGATGTTTTCAGCCCTCATATTCGCCGAAGTTCTGATGCTTGTCTTTCCGTCATTGCGGCACTTGAAAGAGAGCCCGGAAACACAAAAGCGCTTTGAACTCGGCGTGCTGATCGCGGCCCTCGCGATCGCCGCGTTTCAAGCCTGGGGCATGGCGTCCGCGCTTGAAAACATCACGGGCCTTGTTCCACAACCCGGCCTTGGCTTTCGCCTCTCCTGCGTCGTCGCGATGATAGGCGCGACGCTGCTGATTGCTTGGCTCGCCACCCTGATTACAAAGTACGGGCTGGGTCACGGCTTTTGGCTGTTGTTCCTAACGCCGCTGTTGGTCAGCGCGGTGGGCGCTGCGGCCTTTGCTGCATCCGGCACCGGCACGGGTGCCGTTTCCGCTGCGGCCGTTCTCGTGCTGCCGGTCTGCATCGCCGCTGCCGGTTTTGTGCTGTACCGCTTGGAATACGCAAACCCCGGCAGTGCGGAGCGTGAAATGTTTATCTGGCCCGTGGTGCTGGCGAGTGCCGCCAGCGGCTGGCTGCTGCTGCCCTTGATGTTTTTCGTGCAGCCCGAGCAGATGACTACCTTGACGAGCTTGGCGGCACCCGGACAACCCCTGCGGCTTTTAGCACTTGCAGTGCTCATCCCAGCAGTCACTTATATGCGGTTCGAAAGCGTGACCGGGATACCGCCAGAAACTGGCAAGGGCTCGTCGCCGTTGGCGGTCGCGCTCGGCCTTACAGCTATAATGATAGCCGGCGACTTACTTAGCGTGTGGTCAGGTTTACCAGCCGTTCCCGACGCGCAAGCCCTGATTATTCTCATCAGCGTGGCTCTTGCCGTGTGGCCAACGCGCGCCGCCGCCGCCAGCCACTTATGATGGAGATCCGGCAACTCTTGTTTACACCGGCCAAGTTCAGCTAAAAGCCGGGGTCATGAAAATCTCAGAAGCAGACATCCTCATCGTGCCCGGCTGGTCGAGTTCGGGGCCGGATCACTGGCAAAGCCGGTGGGAAAAGAACATCAATTCCGCGCGCCGCATCGAGCAAGCCGACTGGTACGTGCCCAACAAGCAGGCCTGGGTGGCTCGGATCGTCGAGGAAGTTGCCAGCTCGGTGCGCCCGGTCGTGCTCGTCGCACACAGCCTCGGCGTGATCGCTGTGGTACACGCTGCACAAAAACTCGCAAGACTGCCCGGTAAGCCGGTCGCGGGTGCTTTTCTCGTTGCCCCAGCCGATGTCGAAAACGCGGCGGGCTGGCCCATTACGGAAGGCTGGCAATTTGTCGACGACAAGGGCTCTGCTGCTGAACAAGCCGCGACCCATCACGCCAGCGGCGATGGTGGCGGATTCCTGCCCATCCCGATGACGCCGTTGCCCTTCCTGTCGGTGCTCGTGTCTTCGTCGAACGATCCCTACTGCTCGGCTGAGCGCGCAAAGCAGTTTTCAAGCGCGTGGGAGTCGGCGCTCATTGAAAGCGGAGAGGTGGGGCACATCAACGCCATCAGCGGCCACGGACCTTGGCCCGATGGCTTGCTGGCGTTTGGCATGTTCATGCAAAGATTGCAGGCTCAGCCGCTTAGTTGACGCGGCTGAACGCAAGTTCGAGCTTGCGGAACTGCTGGCCCACGGGATTGGAAACCGGCTCTTCCTGAAGATCGGCCTGAGACGGGCCGTTCATGGCACGATCAAGCTGCACGATGCGATCATGCAGCGCGAAGCTCTGAGTGATCAAGTCCCGCAAACCGGAAGGAAGCTCATCGAAGCCCTTGATATGAGACGGCCGGCCGAGAGCCTGCAGCTTCACACGCGCGCGCTTGCGCTTGGCTTCTTCTTGGGTGATTTCCCCATCCTTCAGACCGCGGCGAATAAGAAGCCACGAGGCCAGATCGAGCAGCCGCGTCGTGAGGCGCATGCTTTCGGTGGCATAAAGAACGGTGGACGTGCCCGCGAGCGCTTTGCTTTCGCGGCGGCCCTCGCCATCAAGGTAGCTGGCGGTGCGTTCAACCAGGGCCATGCCTTCCTTGAAGACATGATCAAACTGGGCGGATGCCTGGAACCGCTCGCCGAATGACACGGTGAGAGCAGTTTGGGCTTCGGATTCTCCAACGCGGGACTTACTGTTCATGACTTGCTTTGACACAGACGCTAACGCTCCCTCAACTCACTACACCCTGACACTCTAGCTGGCCATAGTTAAAGAGTTAGACCAACACGAGGCAATTTTCAGACGTTGCACAGATCCAACACCGTCAAGATGCCGCTTTCCAACTGTGCCACCCGTTTCCGCGGGCTCGTCTGACCCCTCAATCACTTTAGGCTATGCAAAAAAAGAGCCGCCCGAAAGGCGGCTCAAAGTCAACAGGGAGGCCTAAATCAGGCCGGCTCGTCACCAGCCCGGGTCCAGCAGAAACTGGATAGTCCCATTTTTAGAATGGTATGACTAACAAAGCGTCAACGGAGCGTGCCGCTTCGCGTCAACGGCATTCACTGTTTAGCGGGTGCCAACCGCTTGCATGGCCGCATCTGCGGAACACACGTTAGTTGTCTGTAGACGGCTGAAGTGAGGACTTTTTTACCTTCAACGCTTGAACAGTTGTGCTGCTGCGGCCTCGTGCGCCTTCTTCCTGGCAAGCTCTCTGCCAACGCGCTCAATCTCCCTTTCAAGGTCGCGGATACGCGCTTCGAGTTCGGCAACGGACAGCTTTTCTAGGTTCTCGCCCAGCGCGGCGTCCGCTTGCGGCTTTGGCCGTATGTCATCCCAATCCATGGCAGCGCCTCTTTTCGTTGAAGATCGCCCTCAAGAATGACATGAGAGCACGTCGTTCCTTCTACCGCAAAGGGCCTTTCCATGACCGCCTCTCTGCCAGCCACAATGACCGTGATTGCCATCGATGGCAAAGGCGGACCTGAGGTCATGAAGGCGCAGACGCGCGAGGTTCCAGTTCCCGGGCCTGGGCAGATCCTGATCAAGGTGGCGGCGGCAGGTGTCAACCGGCCGGACGTGTTGCAGCGCAAAGGTCTCTATCCAGCCCCCAAAGGCCATTCCGATCTGCCCGGCCTCGAAGTGTCGGGTCATGTTGCGGCCGTTGGCCCGGGGGCCGAGCGGTATAAGACTGGCGAAGCTGTGATGGCGCTGGTCAACGGCGGAGGCTACGCGGAATATTGCCTTGCCGAAGAAGCCGCCTGCCTGCCCATACCGGCAGGGCTCTCAATGAGTGAGGCCGCAGCGCTGCCCGAAACATTCTTCACCGTCTGGCACAACGTGTTCGAACGCGGGGCGTTGAAATCTGGAGACTGGTTCCTCGTCCATGGTGGCACCAGCGGCATCGGTGTGACTGCAATTCAACTCGCGCACGCCATTGCCGCCAAGGTGATTACCACCGCAGGATCGGCTGAGAAATGTGATGCGGCCCGCGCGCTGGGCGCGGATATCGCCATCGACTACAAAACGCAGGATTTTGCAGCCGTTGTTAAAGAGGCAACCGCCGGGCGCGGCGTTGACGTCATCCTCGACATGGTCGGTGGCGACTACATCGACAAGAATATCCGCTCGCTGGCCGATGACGGCCGCCTCGTCAACATCGGCTATCAATCAGGCTCAACCGTAACACTCGATATGATGCGCGTGATGCTGAAGCGCTTGACGCTGACCGGCTCGACGCTGCGCATCCGTTCCACTGAGGTGAAGGGCGCTATCGCGCGTGCCGTCGAAGCACAGGTGCTGCCGCTGATTGCGAGCGGCAAGGTGAAGGTGGTCATCGACAGCAGCTATCCGCTGCGAGAGGCATCTAGCGCGCATGCCCGCATGGAGAGCAGCCAGCACATTGGTAAGATTGTTTTGGTAGTCTAAATCCTGCTTAAGACACCTTTAATCTTTGGCCGCTCATGTTTCGCAAGCGCCGAACCGACCAGTTTAAATATACGACGAAAGAAGTGCCACTGACTGAGCGTGCTGGCGAGCGCATTCTGCGCGCCGTAATTCTCGTAATGATGGTGCTCATAGTCTGCAGCATGGCAAGGTCGTTATGGCCTGTATTTACCGCAACGCTTCCGGCTGACAGCAACACCAAGGCAACTATTCTTGCCAAGGAGATATTCTGGAAACCTCACAACGGTCGCCACGAGGACAAGACTTATCAGTTCATCATTGCGCTCGAAGACGGGAGCAGGCGTTCGTTCCTATGTGACGATCAGGCATTTGATCCGAAACTAGGATCGACAGTCACTGTCGTCCAGAACACTCTTTTTGGCATCTATTCAGAGCCGTCCTGCCGGGCATACGCGAGGGCAGCTCTATCAACAACCTTTGCGATTTTTGGCTGGAAGCGTGATGGCGATAACGTTGATCTTGCATGTCCTGTCCCGCAGGCGAGCACCTTGGTTGCGGAAAAAACGGCGCAGCGGCGTCGTCAGGTAAGACGCCTGTGCAGATTGCGAATGTTTCTTAGGTCGCACTCAATCCGAAACAGCGCTTGCTTGTTTGACCGCCTTCGGCTTCCAGATCAAATAGAGATTGCGGGCGTAAACCAGCAAGCCGAACTGCCCCAAGATGATGACGGGATCGATTTTATAGATCCCGTAGGCGAGCACCATCACGCCGCCGGCAAAGCTCAAGTACCAGAACAACTCCGGCACGACAGAAGCGCCGCTCTTTTCTGAGGCCAGCCACTGCGCGATCCAGCGGATCGAAAACATCGATTGGCCGATGATGCCGATACTGAGCCAAATGAGATCCAGCGAGGAGTGGCTTTGCCACCAATTCGTGAGGGTTTCCATGCGCGCGGTTCTCGTTCTGCCTTGGCGTTACCGAAGTGGCGCGACACTAGCCCAATCCGGCGTCAGGCCGCACCGGGGGGCGTGTGTGCCGAACCGTCGCGCCGCTCTACCACTTCCGGCCAGACCGTGCGCTTGCGCACCCAGCGCACGCCGATCAGGTCGTAAATGCCAATCAAGGCGCGGCCGAAATTGGTATATTTGGAAACGCCAGCGCGGCGCACGCGGTCGTTGACCGGCGCATAGGCGACCTCGTGACCGTAAGAAATGTAAAGCGCCGGCAAGTAGCGGTGCTGGCCGTGAAAGAACGGCAGCAGCATATACGCGTCGCGCTTGTACGCTTTGATGCCGCAGCCGGTATCTGGGCAGTTGTCTTTCAACAAGGCGTCTCGCAGCCAATTGGCAAAGCTCGACGCCCAGCGTTTTGACCCTTCGGCCTGACGGTTGACGCGCACGCCGCCAACCAAAGCAGGGCCTTTACTTCCGTCATTTCCGAGCCGTGCCACCAGTCCTGGAATATCGCGCGGGTCGTTCTGGCCATCGCCGTCCATCGTGGCGATGACGTTGCCCGTCGCTGCCAGAATGCCCGAGCGCATGGCCGCACTCTGCCCGCTTGGCCGTGCATGGCGGATGTAACGTAGGCTAGGATAGCGCGTCATCAGCGCCTTGATTTCTGCTCCCGTGGCATCCGAGCTGCCGTCGTCAATAACGATCACCTCGTGCAGCATCGTCGATGGCACATGCGCGAATGTCTCTTCGATGAGTCCGCCGATATTGCCGGCCTCGTTGAGTGCAGGAATGATGACCGAAACTTTTGTCAAACCAACGGCTCCGTTCGCCCATTTTTGTGCTGTGTGTGCGCCTGCCGGGTTGCAGGGGAAACAGCGTGCCATACCGCGTCAACCTCAAGCGGCCGACCCGGCGCCCCGCTCAATTCAGAGCGCTCTTTGAGCATATTGATGCGTCCGAAACAAAGGGCATAAAGACCGAGCGCCGAAAGCGCACTGAAAACGCCCGCAAAAAGCACGTCGCTTAGGAAATGGCGCCCCTGCGCCATGCGCACGAGGCCTGCGGCCGTACCCGCCACAATGCCCGCAACGGTAAACGGCACGCCATAGCTGGGAACAAGCACGGCAGCGGCAAAGAACGGCGCGTAAACGGCCGTCGCCTCTCCGCTGACAAACGAGCAGTTTTTCGGGCATTGACCGGCGATCAGCAGTGGCGGTGTGAATTGCTTCGTGCCACCAAAGGCTACCGTCTGGAACGGGCGCGCGCGGCCCCAATGGTCCTTCAGCACCACATTGGCAATCAGCCCGACACTGAGCGCGAAATGCGTGACGACAAAAAGCCATCCCGTTCGCCCCATAGGGGTTAAGCCAAACAGGCGACTTTTCGTCAGTTGCCCACGCAAAAGCGCAAGAACGGCAGCCAACCCTAGCATCACTGTGGAACCGATGAACATGTCGCGCAACGGTTGCAGCCAAATGTATCCGCACCAGCCATCGCTGCTGGCGTTCTTAAAGCAGTATAAGCGTATCCAGCTCGCAACCACGAGGTCAATTGCGGGCGCGGATAGGAACAGCGCGGTGAGCGCAGCGCCAACCAGAAAACTTCCAAGCAGAAACCAGCTGCGGAAGCCGAGCCGCATCATGGCAGCCCCCGGATCATGGCCGCCCCCGGTAGTCACTGAGCTTGTAAAAACGCAGCGGACGTAACGGCGTACTTGCCTTAGCGGCGGGCGAACGCTTCGCCTCGACACTCTCGACATTTGCAAACGCACCCGTCACGTTCGACACTTCGGACCTTTGCGAGACAAGCAGCACCGGCTGCAATTGCGATGCCGCGTAATCGCGTGTCAATTCGAAGTGATCTCGCGGGCGCCCCTCCCCTCTCCATGCCAAGATCGGCGTCGGTTCAGAGCGTGCGTAGTAAATGAGGCTCGCAGTCAATTCGCGCTCATCGCTGAGTACCGCAGCATACGGCGTGCCGGAACTTCGCGCGTTGTCCAAGACGGATATCACGTCTGCGGCAAGCGCCTTGTTGCCCATCATGCGCGCGAACGGATCGCCCACGCCGGGAAATTTCAAACCGCCAGCAAGGCTCGTTGCTATCGCGATCAGTATGCACACAGCCCCGTTGATCGCATACGACGCCTTCATCCAGGTTCTGTGTTCTGGCCGCAGCAGATGACCCGTCACCAGAACGGTCGCCGAAATGTATGCGGCCACCGCCCAATTGGCATGCGCACGTGATAAGAACGCCTGACACACGACGATGAGCAGGATCGGTAGTGAAAACGCGAGCAGCAGCCGGTCCGGCTCGGAAATCGCGCGCAGGTTGGAACGCGCCCGCCAAACAACGGCGAGCAGCGTGCCAAACAGAATAGGTCCCATCACGCCAAACTGCGCGCCGATGAATTCCAGAGCCTTGCCCGGATTGACGAAGCTCTGTGTCCATTTGGCGTTATCGGCTGTGTGAGCGAATGTCGCGAACTGATGGGCTGAATTCCACATCAAGTTGGGAGCGATGAGCGCTGCTGCGAGGGCCAGTGCCAGCCAAAGATGCGGCCGCCGCAAGAGTGTGCGCTGGGCAGGAGCCACGATGAAGTACAGCGCTGCACAGAGCACGAAATAAGCCATCGCATATTTCGCGTTGAGGCCGAGCCCGAGAGCAAGACCCAGCACCATTGCGCCCCCCCACGATGGAGCCTGCAGCAGCCAAACAAACGCGAGGAGGCTGATCGCCCAGCACAACAGCAGCGGCACATCTGTTGAGATGATGCCCGACGACACCGCCACACCCGGCAGCGTCGCATAGGTGAGACTGGCCCAAAGCCCAGCACGCGCTCCGTAGAGACGTGCGCCAAGGAAATAGATGATCAAGCTGGTGGCGGCATGCATCAACACAGACGGCAAACGCACGCAAAATTCGCTGTCACCGCAAACCGATCCCGACGCTGCGATCAGCCAGGCAATCAGCGGCGGCTTGGAATAATATCCAAACGCCAACTCTTTGCTCCACGCCCAGTATTGCGATTCATCGAAAAACAATTCCGTGGTGTTGGCGGCAAGTGCGCCGAGGCGCGCAATGGCAATCACCAAACATAGCCAGAAGGCTTGCATTGCAATCCTGCCAGCGGGCTCAGATGCCGTTGGAAAGCCGTTCACGGGCACCCTCTCACAATTTGCCGCCTGGACCTCAGCCGGATCAAACGCCAGCCGAGCAAAGCAGCCACAGTTTTACGGCCAGGCCAAGCCCGTCATCGCCGCAGCGGGCCGTGGGCTTCCTTCGGGGAAAAGCCGCGCCAGTGCGGCTTCATCAAGGCGGCCACCAGGGCCCAGATGCACACCACTTGCGATGTAAATCGATGTTACGCCCGCATTGGCGGCACCCGCGATATCGGTGCGCAGCCCGTCCCCGATTGCGAGTACGGCTGCCCGCGGGACTTCCTGGCCGCGCAACCGCGCAAGCTCCTTAAATGCAAGATCATAGACCGGCGTGTAGGGCTTGCCGGCATACGTCACGGCAGCGCCAAGCGCCTCGTAGGCCGCCGCAATCGCCCCGGCGCAATAAATAATCTTGCCACCGCGCTCCACCGTCAAATCTGGGTTTGCACAGACCATCGGCAGGCCGCGCGCATGAAACGCAGCTAGCAGCTCCGCATAGTCATCGGGTGTTTCGGTTTCATCGTCAAAAAGGCCCGTGCAGACCACGGCTCCCGCGGCGAGCGGAGTACCAACGCTGACGCCCGCACCATCGTAGAGGCCAAGGTCGCGATCGGGCCCGAGATGATAGACGGGGCCGGGCGCATACGCGGATACCAGCTCTCGTGCCGCATCTCCCGATGTCAGGATCGCATCCCAAGCCGACCGGGCAACGCCGATGCGCTCCAACTGCGCGGCAACGCCTGCTGCCGGGCGCGGCGCGTTGGATAGCAGCAGCACCGTACCGCCCAACTCGCGAAACCTCTCGCAAGCGGCGACGGCGCTGGCAAACGGCGCAACGCCGTTGTGCATGACCCCCCAGATGTCGACGAGCCAAGCGTCTTTGCCGTGCGCAAAGGGTTCAATCGACGAGACAACGGGCGGCAGGGGAAGAGATGGATTTTGCATATGCCGGTGATTAGCCGATGCGCAGGGAGAGAACCAGCCCCCGCGCATCCAAACCCCAGTCAAGCCGCCCGCAGCCGCAAACCACAGCCATGCCCACGCAGCGGACCGGCACGTTGGATCAGGCGGCCGTGCGGCCGGAGGCTGGCGCCACAGCCTCGGGCTTCAACACGCGCGCGCCACCGAACAACTGGCCTTGCCCTAGAAGAGCTCCAAAACCGTAGACCTGAGCAAATTTGGTTTCGTCGTCGATATGCTCCACAACGAGGCCGAGACCAAGGCCCGCGAGATGACGGCAGACATCGGCGGACGGAATAAGCCCGGCGGGCGAGCGCAAGCCGACGAGGAACACGTCCACGTCCAACTTCACGAAGCTGAAACCGGCCCGAACGAGCCCCTCGAGATCCATATCGAGATCGGTCACTTGCGAAAGTGCAAAACGGAAGCCAAGCGCGCGCATGTGGGCAATTGCGGCCCATTCCGGCGCTTCGAAGCCACGGGCATCAGCCTGCGTGAACGTCAGCACAAAGCGGCTGGCGCTGGCGGCTGGCTGACGGCGCGAGGCAAGAGTAGCTTCGGACAGAAACGCCCGGTCGGCAAGCGCCTCACCGCTATACGTCGAGAACACAGAACCTTCTTTCCCCCGATCCGCGAGACGTTCAGCCACCGCCACCGTGCGAGTGATCTTGGCCGTATCGAACAGCGGCAACAGACCGGTACCGCGCAGTTCTTCATCGGCGGCGTTCACGGCGAGCGGGCTTCCGTCTTCGGCACGCAGCCGGATCGACACCTCGAAGTGTTCTGCTTCCTGCGATTGCAACCCCAAGATTGGCTCGAGAAGAACGTCGGCGCGGCCGGCACCGATCGCTTCAGCCAGAATTGTGGCGCGGCTTGGCGGCGGGGGAAGCGGCGGCGGCAGTTCATGGCCGAACACCAAATTCGAAGGCTGGCGCATAGCTCCAGCTGTCGAGCGCAGGGCGGCGAGCGACTGGGCAACCGCTTCATCGGGCTCCAAGGCTACAGGGGCGGCAATCGGTGACGTCTTGGAAACCGCGGGTTCGGCGCGCGGTGGCAGATCTATCGAAAGCTGAGCAGCCGTCTGCTCGACAGCCGGCGCAAATGCCTCGACGTTCTGCTCGGGTTCAACACCACGGGCTTGTTCCGCCAAATTGACCTCGTCTGCGAGTTTCTTGATCAACGTTTGAATGGCTTCCACGTCCGTCTCACGCAATTGAGCTGGGGCTGCGGGTGCGGCGGCAACCGCAACAGATGCCAACTGCTCGTGGGGGCGGCGTTCATCGAGCCGCGGCTGTGCCGGGCGGTGAGACCAATAGTCGTGCTCTAGCCCGTTACCGGCATAGGCAGGCAATTCCGGTATTTGACGCTGCTGCACGGGCGCTTGCGTTCGGACCGGGGCTTCCGAATAACGGGGCATTGGCGGCGGCATGGCCGCTCCGCGCTGCTCACCCGGGCCGGCTGTTTGCGGAACGCTGAGTGCATCTGGCGCAGTCCGGCGGGGTTCTGCCACCGGTGCAAGGGCTGGCGGGGTGTCGATCGGCAAAGACCGCATGGGCGCGCGCTCTTGCGCGGCAACGGCAGGCCCGGAGGCAACGGCCGTAAAATCGGGTTCGACCATGCGAGCCTGCGGGCGAGCGGGCTCTGCTGCCTTGGGCAACGGCTGCCGAACTTTGCTGGCGGCGGTCGCCCGCGCCGAAATCATTCGATTGATTGCAACGAGCAGCAATACGACGGCCACAGCTGCCGAAGCCGCCAAGAGCGGATGCAAGCCTGCCTGAATACTCAAAGCCGCAGCAAAAGCCAGAATTACGAGGCTCTGAGCCACCAGAAGAAAGCGGCCAGCGGCAACACTTGGCGCTGGTGCGGGTGCAGTCGCGGGCGAAGATGGGGGAGCAATTTTTGAAGTCATCACGGGGCCTTGCCTGTTAAGCGGCGGTCGAATCGCTGTTGGGTTCAGCTTTCCGTCCTGAGCCAAAGAAGGCAATTGCAGGCACGCGACTATCACCTGTTATCAACAGGGAGGGGTGCTCGATAGCCGCCAGACGTGGCCGATTGGCACCGCTTTCGAGCTCTCGAAACATCACTCCGTTGTAGCCATGATGCTGTTACCCGTCCCGGCTGCAATCGGGCCTAGCGGCGAAGGCTTGCCCTAACGCTCGGCGAGCACCGCAACACCCTTTTGAGTCCGCATCATGTTGCAGAAGCGCGTGAACAGGTAGTGGCTGTCTTGCGGGCCGGGCGAGGCTTCCGGGTGATGCTGGACCGAGAACACCGGCTTTCCTTCCAGAGCGATGCCACAATTTGTTTGGTCGAACAGCGAGATATGCGTTTCCTTGACGCCAGCGGGCAAGCTATCGCGATCCACCGTAAAGCCGTGGTTCATGGAGACGATTTCAACCTTGTTGGTCGTGAAGTCCTTCACCGGGTGGTTTGCGCCATGATGGCCCTGGTGCATCTTTTTGGTTGTAGCTCCCAGAGCCAAGCCCAGCATCTGGTGGCCAAGACAGATGCCGAACACCGGTAAGCCGCTGGCGACGAGCTTGCGAATCTCGGGCACCGCGTACGTCCCGGTCGCTGCCGGATCGCCAGGGCCGTTCGAAAGAAACACGCCGTCGGGCTTGCGCGCTAGAATTTCGTCCGATGTCGCGGTCGCCGGAACCACAGTCACCTTGCAGCCCGCCGACACCAAGCAGCGCAAAATGTTCCGCTTCAGGCCATAGTCGATGGCGACGACATGAAATTCGGGTTGGTCGTTGCGGGAAAAACCCTTCCCCCAAGCCCATCGGGCTTCATCCCAAGTGTAACTCTGGCCGCTGGTCACATCGGGCACGAGATCGAGGCCCAACAGGCCCGGCCACGCCTTGGCTTCGGCCTGAAGTTTGGCGATGTCAAACTTGCCATCAGGGGCGTGCGCCACGACGCCGTTGGGCATGCCTTTTTCGCGAATTCGCGCGGTGAGGGCACGCGTGTCCAAGCCCGCAATGCCGACGATGCCGCGTTCTTTCAACCACGCATCGAGATGTTGAGCGGCGCGATAGTTCGATGGAATTGTAATATTGGCGCGCAGCACGCAACCGCGCACGCCCGACCTGGCGGCGAGGTTAGATGTTTCCGAGTCTTCGTTGTTTGTGCCGACGTTGCCGATATGCGGGAATGTGAAGGTTATGATCTGACCGGCATAAGACGGATCCGTCAGGATTTCCTGGTAACCTGTGATGGCTGTGTTGAAGCACACTTCGCCTACCGCAGTGCCCGTCGCTCCCAAACCGCGGCCCTCCATCACCGTGCCATCATCGAGCACAAGGCGCGCGGTCGTGACAGTCTCGGTCCAGGGGGCGGGATGGCTCATGTCGCTGATGTGTCCAGTGGTGAGGGCTGGGCGGCGCTGTAGAATGCAACCTTGCGGCTCGAAGAACGTCGTTTTTTTAAGGCCAACGGGTTCAGTTGCTGGGTACTAAGCGATGGGGGGGTGAAGGTCAATTGGCCGTCTCGGCGGCCTCCCGCGTCTTTCCGGCGCAAAGGTTTATGCCAACGCACCCGGCTAAGGCTTGCCGTTCCCTGGTGCGGGGCCTAAACACGCGCCTTCCCAGAGAAGAAGAGATAGGAGCACGCCATGCGCGAGCGCATCAAAGAAGATACCAAGACCGCCATGAAGGCGGGTGACAAAACGCGCACGGGCGTGCTGCGCTTGGTCAGTGCTGCCTTCCAGAGTGCGGAAATTGAAGCCAAGGCGCCGCTGTCGCCCGCCGCAGAACTCGCCGTGATGACGAAAATGGTCAAGCAGCGGCGCGATTCCATTGCGCAATATATGAGCGGTGGACGGCCAGACCTCGCCGCGGTCGAAGAGGCCGAAATCGTGATCATCGAGGCCTATCTGCCCAAGCAAATGGCGGAAGCCGAGGCGAAAACCGTCATTGGCGGGGTGCTCAAAGAACTTGGCGCCTCAGGCCCCAAAGATATGGGCAAGGTGATGGCCACGCTCAAAGAGCGCTATGCGGGGCAGATGGACTTTGGCGCAGCCAGCGGATGGATCAAAGAGCTGCTGAAGTAGAGACGGTCTGAAATTGTGGGGCTTGCGCGGGGAACCGGATGGCCACATTACCTGAATCTTGGCTGTGGATTGCGTTGGCAACCCCCTGAGATGCAGCTGCCGAGCGTACTGGACGCGGCGAATCGCATATCCGTTGGTTCATGCGATATCCGCCCCACCTTTTGGACGACATCCGCGCCCGGCTCCCGGTGAGCCAGGTCGTGGGCCGGAGAGTTGCGCTTAAAAAGAAGGGGCGCGAATATGCCGGTCTGTCGCCGTTCAAAACGGAAAAGACCGCTTCGTTCTTCGTCAACGATCATAAGGGTTTCTACCACTGCTTCGCCTCGGGCGAGCATGGCGACATCTTCAAGTTTGTGATGACAACTGAAGGGCTGTCGTTTCCCGAAGCCGTTGAACGATTGGCGCAAGAAGCCGGCGTCACCCTGCCAAAGCCGGATGTGCACGATGAAGCCCGGGAGGACGAACGCCAACGGCTCTACCGGCTGCTCGAGGCCTCGGCCTTGTTTTTCCAAAAAAGCCTATCGAGCCCGGCTGGCGCTGAGGCCCGCCGCTACATCGAACGCCGCGGCTTAAAGCGCGCCACGGTCGAGACCTTCGGCATCGGTTATGGACCTGGCTCGAAGACCGCCCTCAAGGAACACCTTGCCGCTCAAGGCTTCACCGTCGAGGAGATGGTGACGTCTGGCATGCTGATCGGCGGAGAAGACATCCCGGTTCCCTATGACCGATTCCGCAATCGCGTGATGTTCCCCATCGCCGATGCCAAGGGCCGCATCATTGCGTTTGGCGGCCGCGCCCTCGATGCGGATGCGCCCGCCAAGTACCTGAACTCCCCGGAAACGCCGCTGTTTCACAAGGGTCATGTGCTGTTCAACGCCCACCGCGCGCGCTCGGCCGCCCACGACAAGGATCGCGTGATTGCCGTCGAGGGGTACATGGATGCCGTTGCGCTGAGCGAGGCTGGCTTTGCGGAAGCCGTTGCCCCGCTCGGCACGGCCCTCACCGAAGACCAAGTGAAACTGCTGTGGCGCATGTCGGACGAGCCGATCTTGTGTTTCGATGGCGACAGCGCTGGGCGCAAGGCGGCGTTCCGTGCTGTCGATACGGCGTTGCCACTTCTGGAGCCCGGCCGCAGCTTGACCTTCGCCTTTTTGCCCGATGGCCTCGACCCTGACGACCTTGTCCGGCAGCAGGGCGCAGACGCCATGGAAGCCATCTTGCAGCGCGCCCGGCCCCTGGCCGAAGTGCTGTTCGATCGCGAATGGTCGAGTGGCGAGTGGACAACGCCGGAACGCCGCGCTGGGCTAGAAAAGCAACTGCGCGAGTGCGTCTCTAAGATCACCGATCCAGCCATTCGCGGACATTATGGCCAGGACATCGCCGAGCGATTGCGCGCCAAGTGGGGCCAGAACACTGCATTTAATAAGTCTGGCAAAGGCGGCTCATTCCAACAGCGTTTCCAGGGTGCTCAGCCGTCGTCTTGGCCGGGCAAACAGGCAGGCGCCGGTAAAGGCGACCGTGGCGGACAGCGGTTTGGCGGGCAAAATTTCGGCAACGCCCCGCCAGGCCGGCCCAATCCGTCCTCGGCGCTTCTCAAGAGTTCTCTGGTCGCGGGCGAGTCAACAGGCGTGCCCTATCGGGAGGCTGTGCTGCTGCTCGCGCTTCTCAACCACCCCTGGCTGATTGAACAACATTCAGAAGACATTGCAGCCCTGCCGCTGACGTCCGATCAACTCGCTAAACTGCGTGATAGTATCCTTTCTGCACAGGCCATTGATTCTCCACTTGACAGTGCCGCGCTTCGTGCCCATGTCGCTAGATCAGGTGCGGATCGGGCGATTTCGCTCGTGGAACGCGCTGTTACGCATAAGTGTGACAAGTTCGCAAAGCCCGACGCGGAGCAGGCTGAGGTGGAAGATGGCTGGTGCCACACCCTCGCACTGCATACCCGGCAGGTCGGAATGCGGCGGTCGCTCTTGGCGGCCGAACGGCAGTGGCACGAAGATGGCAGTGACGCGGCCTTTGCGCGGATCTGTGAGCTTCAGAGTGAGTTGGAACGTCTGTGTCAGGTAGAGGACCCGGCATCGGACGGGGCAGCTCGTCTCCTCGGTTGAACGGTAGCCACATAACGGAGCGGACGCACGGCAGTTCCCTGACCATAGCAACTTTCCGGTGTGCCAGCCTGCGGACGGCGCACGTGAGTGCAATAGTTCGGGAGCGCACATCGGTCAGAAGTTGCAACTGGACCTGGAGCTTTTTGAGGTTTCACCCAAAGCCCGCCAGGATCTGAGCAACGTCTGTCTACCGCTTTACGATACCACCCCTTTAGGGGCTGTCCTTGCTTTGTGGCGCAGCACTGCCGCCGCGCGCATCGGGTGGCCTCACAGCGCAAACAACTTTTCAGGAACGGTTGGACCCCATGGCGAACGCAAAGACCTCCGAGGATCAAGGCCCCGCAGCGGATGCGCCCGAACGCGATAGCCCACTGCTCGACCTATCTGACCAGGCCGTCAAAAAGTTTTTGAAAACTGCCAAGACGCGCGGCTACGTCACTTGCGACGAACTGAACGCCGTGCTGCCGTCCGAGGAAGTCTCCTCCGAGCAGATCGAAGACACCATGGCCATGCTATCGGACATGGGCATCAACGTCGTCGAACAGGACGAAGGCGAAGAAGGCGGCGAAACCGCTGTCGATGAACCGGCCGACGAAGAAGAAAGCCGCGCGCTGACAACGCAGTCGATGCCCGCTCGCGCAGAAGCCAAGTCGGAGCCGTCCGAACGAACGGACGATCCGGTGCGCATGTACTTGCGCGAAATGGGTTCGGTTGAGTTGCTCTCGCGTGAGGGCGAAATCGCAATCGCCAAACGCATCGAAGCTGGCCGTGAAGCCATGATCGCCGGGCTGTGCGAAAGCCCGCTGACATTCCAGGCTATTATCATTTGGCGCGACGAACTCAACGACGCCAAGATTTTGCTGCGCGACATCATCGATCTCGAAGCGACCTACGAAGGCCCCGAAGCGAAGATCCCCGCTCCTGTCATGCCCGGCGACGTCGGCCATCCGGCAACGCCTCCGGCCTTGAACAAGGCCGGCGATCTGCCGCCGATGGAAAGCGACGACGAAGAAGACTTCGAAAACGCTCTGTCGCTTGCGGCCATGGAGGCCGAACTCAAGCCGAAAGTGCTCGAGACCTTCGACAACATCGCCAACGCCTACAAGAAGCTGCGCAAGCAGCAGGACAAAAAGCTTGAGTTGCAGGTTGCCGGCGAACAAGCCACACGTCAGGCGCAGAAAGCCTATGACAAGCAGCGCGACGAAATCATCGTCGACGTCAAGAGCCTTTCGCTCAACAACAACCGTATCGAAAGTCTCGTCGAGCAACTCTACTCGATCAACAAGCGCCTCGTCGGTCTTGAAGGCCGTCTGATGCGTCTGGCCGATAGCTATGGCGTGCCGCGTCAGGCCTTCATCGACGAGTATTTCGGCAACGAACTCGACGCCACCTGGCTTGAGCGCATTTCGGCCAAGGGCAAGAAGTGGGGCCAGTTCGTCAAGAACGAGAAAGACCAGATCACCGCCATCCGTGGTGAAGTGCACAACCTGGCAACCGAAACGGGCCTCGAGATTCTCGAGTTCCGCCGCATCGTCAAGGCCGTGCAGAAGGGCGAGCGCGAAGCCCGTCAAGCCAAGAAGGAAATGGTCGAGGCCAACCTCCGCCTCGTCATCTCGATTGCCAAGAAGTACACCAACCGTGGCCTTCAGTTCCTCGATCTCATCCAGGAAGGCAACATCGGCCTGATGAAGGCGGTCGACAAGTTCGAATACCGGCGCGGCTACAAGTTCTCGACCTACGCGACGTGGTGGATCCGTCAGGCGATAACCCGCTCGATCGCCGATCAGGCGCGCACCATCCGTATCCCGGTGCACATGATCGAGACGATCAACAAGATCGTGCGCACCAGCCGCCAAATGCTGCACGAAATTGGGCGCGAACCGACGCCGGAAGAGCTTGCCGAAAAGCTGGCCATGCCGCTTGAAAAAGTGCGCAAGGTTTTGAAGATCGCCAAGGAGCCGATCAGCCTTGAAACTCCGATTGGCGACGAAGAAGACAGCCACCTCGGCGACTTCATCGAAGACCGCAACGCAATTTTGCCCATCGATGCGGCGATCCAATCGAACCTGCGCGAGACCACAACGCGCGTTCTCGCCTCTCTTACGCCGCGTGAAGAGCGCGTGCTGCGCATGCGCTTTGGCATCGGCATGAACACCGACCACACGCTGGAAGAAGTTGGCCAGCAATTCTCGGTGACGCGCGAGCGCATCCGCCAGATCGAAGCCAAGGCGCTGCGCAAGCTGAAGCACCCGAGCCGGTCACGCAAGCTGCGCTCGTTCCTCGACAACTGAGCTTAACGTCAATCGAAAAGGGGCCGCTGATGCGACCCCTTTTTTTTGCGCGCGTTCTCTACTCGCTCTCCTGCGCACGCGAGCGCCCGGCGATCCAGACGGCGAGCAACAGCACGGCCATACCAGCGGCCTGCCACAGCGCGACCAGGATAAACAACAACGGTGCGAGCGGCTCCGTGCTTGTGATGACCGCCGCGAAGGTAGCCGCGAATATCACCAGACCGATCCCTAGTCCGGTTGCGAGCAGACCTTGAGACAGCGGCGATGGCGCCAGCTTCAAACCAATCCAAGCCGATGCGATCGGCACGGCGGGGGCCAGGAAACCGTACACCAGTACTGGGACACTGCTGCTACCAAGGCTGGATATGTAGAGAAAGCTGATCAGTGCGAGACCAGCGTTCACCAGCGCAATGCCTTTTGCAATTTTTCCTGCGGCCATCCTGCGCGCTCCAAAGGTTCCGTGAATAGCAATGCTATCCTACGGGGCCGCTGCGGCCTGTGCCGCCCGGAACAGAGAGGCATCGCCGTGAAACAGTACCGGCTTATGCTACCTGCTGGCTCTGCCGGCTGCTTTCAATCGCACGGCATGCGGAGGCCTATTTTCGTGGCCGCACGATCGCGCTGATCTCGATGTCGACATCATCTCCCACCATCGATTGGTAGCCGGTCATGTTGAACTGACTGCGCTGAATGCGGGTTTTGGCCAAGAAAGCCCGCGCGCCAGCGTCGTGTTTCAAAGCCGGATCGTCATGCGGTTGCAGCGTGACCTTCAGCATCACGGGCCGGGTGATGCCGTTGACCGTGATATCTCCAGCAACATCGGCCGCCCCCTCGCCGTGCGGCAGCACAGTGCGGCTTTTGAAAGCGATCACCGGCGAGGAGGCGACATTAAAGAACGATGCCCCTTTGAGTTCCGCATCCACCAGCGGTTCACCTGTCGTGAGGCTGTCAGTCGCGATTGAGGCCGCGACGATAGTGTTTTGAGGAAGGGCGTCATCAAGCTCAATCGTGCCGCCCACCTTCGTGAAGCGGCCACGGCCGGTCTGAAACCCCATCGAGTAGGCAAAGCGCACCTCGGTTCGTCTCGGATCAAACTCAAAGCGCTCGGCATGAGCGGGCGCGCTGGGCAGGATTGGAATTGAAAAAAGAGCAGCCGCAAATAGCACTGTGGCGCGCGGCAGGGCGGTTGTCCGGCTTTGAGAAGCGTGCAGCTTAAACATGGCGATCTCCGTTTTTTTGCGTGATGCCTTTCCGCCCGCACAGATCGCCGCGCGATGGCACGCGCCAACCCCTGGGCTGTCAGAGATATTGAGGATGATTGTGGCCGTGCTTCGTTGTGCTCAGCGGGGTGTGAGCATGCGGAGTATTAGGGAATGTGAGAGTGGTTTGGCTTTATGAGCACGGAAGATAGCCCAAAGGTGTCATCCCGGCATTTGTTGCCGGGATCCATGCCGCAGCAACTTCCTGCGTTCGCCGTATAGTGCCGCACGCGCCGCGACCACTCCTCTCATCACCTTCGCCAGCGGAAAAATGGATCCCGGGGACAAGCCCCGGGATGACAGGTGTGGGGTGGCGAGCATGGAGCGCTATGCCGTGGGCTGCGACATTGCGCCCCCACCTCCTCCCCTCGATGTCATCCTCGGGCTTGGCCCGAGGATGACACCTGTGGAGTTGCGAGAGTCGGAACCATGATGGGCGTGGGAACATGTTCCGAATTCCGAACGATCGGGTTCGAAATTGAGCCCAGAACTGCTAAGAGCGGTTGCGCTCGCAACGACATCTCCGAGAAGGTAAATTGGACTTCGAAGACTGCACTGCTTTATTCGTGGAGGCACTTTAGTGGCAAAACTCAAAGTTCGGCGGCAGCAGAAGAAATTTGTCTACATTCACAATGATCTTGGCAATGCTGCACACTTTCACAAGGAACGTATTGTCCAGCGACATAGCGCTGGCGACAAGAACGGCCTCGCACTTGATTGCATGGCCTGCCTGATAATACTGGCCTTTTCAGTCGAGGCTCAGTTCAATTTTCTAGGCTTAAAGATAGTTCCAAATTGGTACGAGCGTGACAAATTTTCTGAGAAGCAAAAAAAGATATTTAAAGCGCTGAAAATAAAGCCTGATATGTCGCAACGCCCTTTTGTAACCCTAGTTAAGCTGAAGGAATTTCGAGATCTCGTTGCTCACGGAAAACCGATCGAAGTAGAGACCGATGAGGTCCTCGTCGCGACGAACGAAGAACTTGATATTTTCTCAGGCCTCAGAGGAAGCTGGGAAACATTTTGCGAAAGAGATTTCGTTGAGCAGGCCTATCACGACGTAGAAAAAGTATGGGAAGAGCTTCTAAAGAAATCTGGTCTCCAACACTGCGACACACTGACTCGCGGAGACCATAGCATCTCCGTTATTGAAAAGATCAGCGACTTCTAGTCTGATTTCATTCCTTCACCCCGGCTCCTTCGCCTCCGCCTTGAACGCGGCCACCGCCTCATCCAAACTCATCACCGTTTGATCTTGTGAGCCCAGCCGCCGCACGGACACATTGCGGGCTTCGGCGTCGCGCATGCCGACGGCCAAAATCACGGGCACCTTGGCCAGTGAATGCTCGCGCACCTTGTAACCAATCTTCTCATTGCGCAGATCGGTCTCAACGCGCAGGCCTGCGGCCTTGCACTTTTCGGCAACCTCAATGGCATAAGGATCGGCGTCGCTCGTAATCGTCGCCACCACCACCTGCAACGGCGACAGCCAAAGCGGAAAGTGACCAGCAAAGTTTTCAATCAAGATGCCGGTGAAGCGCTCGAGCGAGCCAAACATGGCGCGGTGGATCATCACCGGCGTCACCTTGTTGGAATGCTCGTCGATGTAGAACGCGCCCAGCCTGCCGGCCAAATTGAAATCTACCTGCGTGGTGCCGCATTGCCAATCGCGGCCGATGGCGTCTTTCAAAACGTATTCGAGCTTCGGCCCATAGAACGCGCCTTCACCAGGATTGATCGCGGTTTTCACGCGGCCGTTCGATTGCCGCTTCACCTCATCGAGCACATCGCCGAGCGCTTTTTCCGCCTTGTCCCATAGGTGATCGGCGCCGACGCGCTTTTCGGGCCGTGTCGACAGCTTGATGAAAATGTCCTCAAAGCCGAAGTCCTTGTAGATCGACAGCATCAGATCGTTGATCTTGAGGCATTCCTCCATGATCTGATTTTCGGTGATGAAAATGTGCGCGTCGTCCTGCGTAAAGTGGCGCACGCGCAGCATGCCGTGCAGCGCCCCTGACGGCTCATAGCGGTGCACCTTGCCGAACTCGGCGATTTTCAGCGGCAGATCGCGGTAGCTTTTCAATCCGTGCTTATAGATCTGCACGTGCCCGGGGCAGTTCATCGGCTTACAGCAGAACACGCGCTCATCGGGCAGCGTCGTCGTAAACATGTTCTCGCCGTAGTTCTCCCAATGGCCGGAAAGCTCCCAGAAGTGCTTTTCCATCATGTCCGGCGAGTTGACTTCCTGATAGCCGGCTGCATCGAGACGGCGGCGCATGTAGCCAATCAGCGTTTGGAACAGCGTCCAGCCTTTGGCGTGCCAGAACACGCTCCCCGGCGCTTCTTCCTGGAAGTGGAAGAGATCCATCTCGCGGCCCAGCTTGCGATGGTCGCGCTTTTCCGCTTCCTCGATTTGTTTGAGGTGCGCATCGAGGTCTTCTTGGGCCGCCCACGCCGTGCCGTAAATGCGCTGTAGCTGCGGGTTGTTGCTGTCGCCGCGCCAATACGCGCCCGCGAAGCGCTGCAGCTTAAAGGCTTTTCCGATCGCACCCGTCGAGGTCATATGCGGGCCGCGGCATAGATCCAGCCACGCGCCCTGCTTATAGATTTTGAGCGTCTGGTCTTCCGGGATGGCATCGACCAATTCGATCTTGAAGAGCTCTCCCTTGGCGCGGAAATGCTCTTTCGCCTTGTCGCGGCTCCACTCTTCTTTCGTGAAGGGCGCGTTTTTGGCAATGATCTCGTGCATCTTCTTTTCGATTTTTGCCATGTCGTCGGGCACGAACGGTTCGGCCTTGGCGAAATCGTAGAAGAAGCCATTCTCTATCACGGGGCCAATGGTCACCTGCGTGCCGGGCCACAGGGCCTGCACGGCTTCGGCCATCACATGCGCAGCATCGTGCCGGATGAGTTCGAGGGCCGCGGGATCGGTGCGGGCAACGAAATTGATCGTGGCGTCTTTGCGGATCGGGTCGGACAGATCGCTGAGCACGCCATCGAGCTGCATGGCAACCGTGCGCTTGGCGAGCGAGGGGGATATGCCCTTGGCCACTTCGAGCCCCGTGGTGCCCATCGGCACGGTGCGGCTTTTGCCATCGGGGAACGTCAGCGTGATCTCGCTCATGTCAGTCTCCTTTGCTCACTCGCCGCATACCAATCGGCGTAAGTCGATGTTGAGGTTGTAAATCGTCGATTTGACCGGACAAAGTCAAGCCCAGGATGCCCCAATCAAGCCCGTGCCGCGATCAGCGCTGAGGCCCGCACCAGATCGTCTGGCGTATCGATGTCCATCAGCAACCGCACGTCGGTCACGGGAAATGCCATCGTTTGCGGAGCATAGCGCGTCAACAGCACCTTGCCGCCCGCAGTGCCTAAGAGCGCCATCAATTCGGGAAAGTACCGCTTCGGCCAGAGCACCGGGTTGCTTTGTGTGCCATCTGGTAGTTGCGCGAAGCAAATAGGCCGGGGCTCAGGCATCCGTGCGGCGAACCTGATCATCTCTTGCAAAAATTCAGGCGTCAGGAGTGACATATCTCCCGGCACAATCAGGGCGGCATCAATGCCGGTGCCGAGCGCACGGACACCCGTAGCCACCGATCCACCCAGGCCATCGGCCCATGCCGGGTTGTAAACGCAGTCTAGAGTGAAACCCGAAAGTGCTGCCGTAACGGCTTCAGCGTCCCGCCCCGTGACAGCGATCGTGACGGCAGCGCCGCAGCCTTCAACCGCACGCGCCGCGCGGTGAATTAAAGGCGCGCCATCAAACTCTACCAACAGCTTCGACGGGCCTCCAAAGCGGTGCGCGGCTCCGGCAGCCAACAAAACGGCAGCGACACGCACAGCTCACTCTCCTGGCTTTGACGGCACCGTCTAGGGTGCCACCGTATCAGCGGGCCGCAAAGCACCTGCCTTTTCGGCGGCTTCCAGCGCCTCGGCCAATTCCTCGCGTGCCTTTTCCGCACGGCGCTGGCGGTTCCACAGGCTGGCGTAAAGACCATCGTGCTTTAGAAGCTCGGCGTGTGTGCCCTGCTCGACCAGCTTACCCTTTTCGAGCACCAGAATGTTATCGGCATGAACGATAGTGCTCAGGCGATGCGCGATAACCAGTGTCGTCCGGTTTTTGGCGACGCTATCGAGTGCGTCCTGAATTTCTTTCTCGGTATGACTATCGAGCGCGCTCGTTGCCTCATCAAGAATGAGGATCGGCGGGCCCTTCAAAATGGTCCGGGCAATCGCAACGCGCTGCTTTTCGCCGCCCGACAGCTTCAAGCCCCGTTCACCGACCATGGTTTTATAACCCTGCGGAAGGGTACGCACAAACTCGTCGATCTGCGCCATGCGGGCGGCATCATAGACCTCTTCGTCGGTGGCATCATGACGGCCATACTTGATGTTGTAGAAGATCGTATCGTTGAACAACACGGTGTCTTGCGGCACCACGCCAATGGCCGCGCGCAACGACTTTTGCGTCACGTCGCGCAAGTCCTGGCCGTTGATCATCGCCTTGCCGCCCGAGACATCATAAAAGCGCAGCAGGATGCGGCTGATCGTCGATTTTCCAGCTCCCGAGGGGCCGACGATAGCGACCATCTTTCCGGCCGGCACGTCGAACGATAGATCCTGCAAGATCACGCGGTCGGGATCGTAGGCAAAGCGCACGTTCTCAAACCTTATCGAGGCTGTCGCCGCTTTGAGATCGACAGCGCCGGGCTTGTCGGCCACTTCCGGGTTCTGGTCGAGCACGTCCATCATCTTCTCGATGTCGGTGAGCCCTTGCTTGATCTCGCGATAGACCATGCCCATGAAGTTGAGCGGCATGAACAGTTGCAGCATCAGCAGATTGACCATCGCAAAATGGCCAACGGTCTGCTTGCCCGCCACAACATCGTTGGCGGCCATCACAAGACATACCGTCAATGCGACGGTGAAAATCACCGCTTGGCCAGAGTTGAGCACCGCGAGCGATGTGTACGATTGGGTGCTCGCGACCTCATATTGCGCCATCGAGCGGTCGTAGCGCGCGGCTTCACGTTCCTCGGCCCCGAAGTACTTCACGGTCTCATAGTTGAGCAAGCTGTCGACGGCCTTGGTGTTGGCGTCGGTATCGCTCTCGTTCATGGTGCGGCGGATGCCAACCCGCCAGTCGGTCGCCTTGATCGTGAACCAGAGATAGAACACGATCATCAGCGTAATCGTCACGATGTAGCGCCAATCAAATTCGATCGCGCACACGCCGATGATCAGAATGAATTCGACGATGGTTGGCAGCAGCGTCATCAGCGCCATGCGAGAGATATTTTCGATGCCCGCGCGCCCGCGCTCCAACACCCGCGTCAGCCCGCCGGTTTTCTTTTCGAGATGAAAGCGCAGCGACAGCCGGTGCATGTGCTCGAATGTCGACATGGCGAGTTTTCGCACGGCATACATGGCGACCTTGGCGAACATGCCTTCGCGGCCCTGAACCAGCAACGTCATCAGAATGCGCGAGGCGCCATAGACGATGCTGGCCAGCACCGGCGCGCCGATGAGCCAGCCCACTGTTTCGGCCGCGGGCACCTTGCCGCCGGTCGCCGCCACCAGCGCGTCGGTCGCCCACTTAAGTGTGAACGGCACACACACGGTGATCAGCTTTGCGATCAAGATCAGCCCGAGCGACAGCATCACCGTGCGGCGCAGATCGGGGCGTTCCTTCGGCCACATGTAGGGCCACAGCGCACGCAGCACGCGCGACTGTTCGGGAGACGGCTTGAAGCGGTCGATAAATCGGCTCGGATCAGCGGGCGAGGCGGACGTCTGGCTGGGAAGTGATGGTTGCATCCCACGCTCTTAAATCTCAGATTAGAACTTGTCCAATGTTGCGGGCTTCGTGGACGAAAAGACACGCTTTTACTTTGCTCGCAGCATCTTATTTTGCGCCAACCGACTGCCCTACGGACAGCTGGCCGGTTGGCGCGCTTGAGCACGCGCACGGCGGCCGGCTCCCCGCAAGGGGAGTCGCCGTGCGCCAGCTAAAGAGCGCCCTTCGCGCCTCAATCTCTCGTTCCGCTATAATTTCGCCAGCTTTATCCTCTTTCTGACGCCTTCCTTCTTGGAACTTTGTGTCCGGGTTCGCTGAATCCTGGCTGGCGCGCGCCGCGGTGCGGAAGGCGTGTTCCGTTCCTTGCGGGATCCGGTATGTAGCTCAGGGGTAGAGCGCCTGGATTTATCCAGGAGGCCGGGGGTTCGAGTCCCTTCATGTCGACCAAAGTGACTAGCTCATTGGTAGAGCATCCGGCTGTTAATCGGACTGTAGTGGGTTCGAGTCCCACATCAAAACATCGCCTTCAAGCGATTTCCAACACGGGAAGCCGGCAGCTTCCCCCGCCTGACCCATAGATCCCGAAGCTTCGGCCGAGGGTGACGTGGCAGGGCAAACGTCACGGCACTTTGTGCCGGAGCAGATACCGCCGCGAAGCGGAACCGGAGCTTCGGGTCCCGGCGCTGTCCTTCCTCGGAAGGGCAGTGACCGCAGCCCAAAGTGGAAGGCAAAGCCTCGCGGCTCAAGCTCCAGCCCGTGTTCGCGGCGCGGGGCGGCGGCCGGCAACCTATTTTGCAGCAAAGAATAAGAAACGTATTGGAGTTTAAAATGTTCAAGAAGGGCCTCTGGTCAACCGTCACCGTAAGAGACGACGAGCGCGCATTCCTGTCGGAGAACGGCAGATTCAAGCGCTTGCTCGGGCCGGGCCGCTACACGCAATTCGATCCGCGCCACCGGCTCACTTCGGAGGCCGTCAAGGTCGTGCGCGCGGAAATTGCCGCCGAGAAGGCACTGCTGTTCGAGAAGACGCAGCCGGCTCTTGCAGAAGAGCACTTCGAGATCGTGCAGGCCGGCCCAACCGAGGTCGCCATCGTCTCCTTCGACGGGGAACCGAAGCATTTGGTATTGCCCAACACGACGCGCGCATTCTGGAAGACGTTGACGGCGGTTGAGGTTGAGCGCATCGACACGGCAACGGAAATGCGCATCGCCAAGCGGCATCAGGACAAGCTCGACTTCACGCGCATGAGCGTTGTGGCGCATGCCATCGTCGCTTCGCACGAGACCGGCTTGCTGGCCGTCGACGGCCGTCAGGTGGAACGTCTGGCGCCTGGGCGTCACGCCTTCTGGCAGGTCGGCCGCACGGTGACGATCACCAAGGTCGACATGCGCCCGTTGCCGCTTGAGGTGACGGCACAGGAAATCCTGACCAAGGACCGCATCGGCATCCGCGTCACGCTGACGGCGTTCTACAGGATCACTGATCCTGAGAAGAGCGCGCTGGCAGCGGCCGACGTGCCGGGCACGCTTTACAAGCTCGTGCAGTTCGCGATCCGCGAAGCTGTGGCGACGCGCACGCTCGACGAGATCCTGGCCGCGCGCGACCGCATCGACAATGAGGTGCGCACGTTCGTGACAGCGCGGGCGGCAACGCTTGGCGTCGAAGTTGGCGAGATCGGCGTCAAGGATGTGATCCTGCCGGGCGACGTGCGCGAGCTGTTGAACAAGGTTGTCGAGGCAGAGCGCGTGGCGAAGGCCAACCTGATCCGGCGCCAGGAAGAAACGGCGGCCACCCGCTCGCTGCTCAACACCGCAAAGCTGATGGAGGACAACCCTCTGCTGCTGCGCTTGAAGGAACTTGAGGCGTTGGAAAAGCTGGTCGAAAAGGTCGGCCGCATCGACCTGCACGCCGGTGCCGGCGGAGGCGGGCTCGATGCGCTGCTCAACAACCTCTACCGGCTGAGTGCGGATAAGGGTGCGGCGGAGAAGGCGTGAGCGGGTGGAACACGATCGCGATTGCAGCACAATCGCGATCGTGTGACCGGCAGTTTTTCTTTCGGCTTAGAACTTGATCCGGCGCGAGCCCGACGCCCTTTCAGCGTCATGGCCGCGAAGGCGGCCACCCACGACAAGGTTCAACGGACGCGGTGATCCCGCCCAGTTGTGACGTTGCAATGGCTGAATAAAAGCTCTGCCTCACCATACACGTGGAGACTTGTCGTGGGTGGCCGCCTGCTCGCTCCGCTCGTCGCTGCGCTAGCGCTCCGTGACGCGGCCATGACGACAAGAGGAGGGAAATGAAATTGTGGCGCGACAAGCGTGGACTTGATCCCCAAAAACTTGCTGCTTCCAATTCGGGGCCTATTTCATCCGTTGACAGATAGGGCAAGTGCCTCGAACTCCCTTTCGTGCCGCGACCTTTTTCATTGCGTAATTGAATACGGCCTCAACGACCTCAACTTTGGTCTTAAGTTTACCGCCGTTAATACGACTCAGTTTCTTGAGTTCCGGTGGCTTCAAACGGTTCTTCGAAATAGAACACCCAGTGCGACGGCCGGGCTTTATCCACGTTGTGCGTAAGTCGGATTTGCTTGTGGTCTCAATTGGTCAAAGAAAACTTCGCACAGGATATCAACAGCCTCACCCGACGTTACTAACCGGGCGGACAAATGGCGGCGAATAGACTATGTTTAAGTTACGTGCCCCGGCGCGCAGAAATTCCTTTGCAGGGGAGCCGCGCGCCGGGGGCTTTCACGTCCACTGACCCATCGGTCGGGACTATGTGGGCGCTGGTTAAGCATGACCTGCGCCGGGGGTACGCGTCAACACAAACGGCTCGAATCGTTGCGGTCCTGTGGATAATTTTCGATCCAAAGGATCAAGTGCATGTCACAAAACGAATTTTTTGCGTGGCTAATTGCATTGCCTATTGTGAGTAACCTGTCGACTTTCGTTGCATATATCGGCAGCTTAATGATCGGGCTTCTTACGCTGCGGCAACTTGTTGCCAGCCAGTTGAGTACATCTGCCGTACGGCACTACGATTTCATTGTCTCGTCCGGTGTGGTTACAATCGTCGCTGCGGTGGTTATCCTCTACCTTTATTTCACGACTGTAGTGGCTCCAACTGACGGATGGCAGGCAACTGTCAAACCATCAATTCAAGTTGACGACACTAAGTAAATGGGCCGGGGGCTCCGCTTATTGCGGGGCCCTCCCGCTCAGAGAATTCCGAGGACACGTGCGTTATCTGCCAACGGATGAACAAGCCTCGAAGCAGACAGAGCATTCCGTCCCGGAACACGATCACGACGCTTGCGCGCCGTGATCGTGTCCCTCACCTCACCTATTGAACACACCCGCCGGGTCGATGCGCGTCACCTTGAAGATCGCCGAGATGGCCGCGATCACGCACATACCGACGGTCAGCGCCAGCATCCAGGCGGCGAGTTCGGGCGTCATGACGACGTTGAGCGTTGTGCCCTTCGCCGCTCGAACCACTGCCAGCGCCAGACCGATACCGACCAGATAGCCCAGCAGCGCGCTTAAGATCGCCTGGATCAGGATGACCGTGTGGATGTAGCCAGCCGATGCGCCCAGCGCGCGCAGGGTGGCGAACTCGTTCAAGTGATCCTTGGTGCTGGCGTAAAGTGTCTGCGCTACAACCACCACGCCGACGATGATGCCCAGAACCGCGCCCGAGATCAGCGCCATGCCGGCACCGGTCTTGAACAGCCAGTAGTTGACACTGCGCTTGCGGAATTCGGCTTGGGTGAGAATTTCAGCGTCGGGAATCCGCTCGATGAGCGAGGCACGCACCGTTTCGAGATCAGCGCCGTTCGCCAAGGTCACAAGCTGATACGTCGCTTGCTCGGGGTTGGCGCCGGTGAACTGTCGGGCGCGGGCAATGCTGGTGAACGCATACGGCAGCGTCGTGAACGAGCGGATGTTCTTCGTTACGGCGGCAACGCGCACGCGCTGGCCATTGATCTCGGCGAAGTCGCCGATTTTTTCGATGCCGAGATCCTTGAAGTAAGAGCGGTCGATGGCGACCGAGTAGGGCATGGACAGTTCCTCAACGCTGCCCTCATCGAGGTTCCAGGGCGCGAGGCCGCCGTTCTGATAATCAAGACCGACGAGAATAAAGGCCTTCTTGCCGCCTTCGGGTTTGCGCCAGGCGGAGAAGCCAACGACCATTGATTCTACCGAACCGACGCCGGGCGTCGAGAGAACCGCGTGGCGTTCGCGGCCAATGAGAAGTGACGGATCATCAAAGCTCTTGGTGCCGATGGGAATGACCCACAGATCGGCCTTCGCCTTGTCGATCACCGTGGCAATGGTGCGCTCCGAGCCGAGATAGAGCCCGCACTGGATGGCGACCAGCACCACCG
>Ga0247836_1002036_pt1 | contig 30560 bp, 29 predicted proteins | sample LaCruzMarch2015__4_FD_187116 | JGI IMG/M metagenome (GOLD analysis project Ga0247836, IMG submission 187116) | Freshwater microbial communities from meromictic Lake La Cruz, Castile-La Mancha, Spain - LaCruzMarch2015_14m | ecosystem: Environmental > Aquatic > Freshwater > Lake | place: Spain... | reverse complement strand
GCCTTGACAAAGAAAGTCATTGAATTATGTTCAAATGGACTGCCATGTCGATCACGCATTAAATAGTTGATCAACCCAGCGCTACGTTGGGGATCGGCATCCACGTCTTCGAGTGACTGTTCACCAACGGTTGACACTCGCGCCGCGAATACAACGTCGGCATCACTGGCATTGGCTCGAACCAATTCAACCGTGATGTCGCTACGAAACTCAATTTCCACGAGGTAGAGTCTATCGACCTACAGGTCGGGGGGCTGGTCAGTTAGCTGGGCTGCGCTACCGTGTCGCTGTGGACACCGTGCGGCTGGCAAACGCCACGGATGCCTGTGCAATTACTCAACTTCAATTGTCGAATTGGCAACTGAGCCATCCTGAGTTGGCCCAATCGCTCGTAACCAATGACGTGGAAGCTGCGTGGGCTCAGGCAATCACAAATCATGGTGACATTGGCCGGGTTCTTGTCTGTGAACGTGACGAAACCCTCGTCGGTGTTGCGACGATTGAATTTTCGAGAGAAGTCGGCCAGATTTCCTTTTTCGAGGTTCCCCCCGAGGTCCGGCGGCAGCTCATTGGATCTCGCTTGCTTAACGCGGTGGCCGATATCGCGTATCAATCTGGATGCCGACGCATGTCACTCTGGCTTAACAGCGAGCAAACGGTTGGACGACAATTCTTTGAATCAATGGGGTGGGAGCAGAGCGGTGCCACCCGGACAGTCAGTACGGTTAACGGGGTTTCGGATTCGGGGCAACCTGAAATCACAGAGCAACAGTGTGAATTAACGACTTCTTTGACCGACTAACACGACACACAAGAGCAGATAATTTCCGGCGGCTCCCCCGCGCCCGCCGGATTCATCACATTGACTTCATCATGATATGTCGCATGACCCAGTGATGTACCTGAATGCAGGGAAACCATATTGCCGCATATTACGCATATCGGACATAAGTTTCGCGTTGGTTCGGAAATCCCGTTTTCTGATCGCACGTGTGCAATCGGTTCGAGCCCGGTTCAGACGCTCTGCGGTCACAGCCGCTAGCGTGACGCCTTCACGGAAGAAAATGGTGAGGGGCACTATGGGTGGGAAACGCGGCGGTCGCGGAACTGATGGCGGTACAGGTTCCATTGACCGAAACGCCCTGGGAATCGGGATCGCGACGGGCGCATATGCGTTATCTTTTGGCGCAATTTCAGTTGCCAGTGGACTCAGTGTCCTACAAACCCAGACGCTTTCGCTTTTTATGTTCACGGGTGCATCCCAGTTTGCCTTCGTAGGTGTGATCGGCACTGGTGGAGGTGCCGTCATCGCCATTGTCACGGCGATGCTCCTCGGCGCACGAAATAGCTTGTACGCGCTATCGCTCGGACCCGTTCTCTCACCGAAACGCACAGCGATTCCCATTACCGCCCTTTTAACAATTGATGAATCAACCGCGATGGCCTTGCGATACGACCAATCCAAAAAGGCATCTCGTCGAGCTTTTTTTGCAACAGGAATCAGTGTTTACGTATTCTGGAATATTGGAACCTTATTTGGTTCACTCGGGGCCAGTGCACTTTCTGACCCGGGAATCCTGGGACTTGATGCCGCAATTCCTGCCGGGTTCCTCGCTTTACTGTGGCCTCGTCTCACCGGTGGTTCATCCAGCGATAATCGAAAGATGTGGGCCTTAGCAATCATGAGTGCGGCTGTCGCCATGGCGCTGATTCCGTTCCTTCGTCCCGGTCTCCCCGTGCTTTTCAGCGCATTGGTAGCGGTAGCCGCGGCGTTGCTGTGGGGCAAAACCAGCCGCCCGATCGAGGGTGAATAGGTCATGTGGGCCAGTATTCTTATCGCCTCATTTGGCACCTACGCTGAAAAATTGCTCGGTTACCTGCTGCCAGTTCACATGCTCGAACGAGAATCAGTTCGACGAATGACTGGCCTGCTGCCCGTATCACTGCTTGCAGCACTTGTTGCAGTACAAACATTTGCAGTGGACCAAGCGCTGGCGATCGATGCCCGACTGTTTGGTCTCGGCGTTGCGGTCATTGCTCTACTATTACGAGCCCCATTTCTCGTAGTAATAATTGTTGCAGCAGCAAGTACAGCATTCGTTCGATGGCTCGGCTGGTTGCCCTAATGGTTGAACCGGTATTTCGAAAGCCAATATTCGGAGCCGTTTGGCGCTACCCCGAGTCGGATCCGCAACGACTACAGCGAGTCGGGCGAAGGGGAATTCTACGATTGGCTTTTCTTGTTCCGATGACACTTTCACTTGTTTCACTCCTCGCAATCAGCGTTGTTTACGCATCGACCGGAATATCCCTCGTCGAAGCCCTGCTTATTGGTTTTTTCCTAGCCAGCTTTGCCATTCTTGTCCTGCGAGGCTGGATGCTTGGCACCTTCGTTAACGGTAATGGATTCAAAGTCGTTACTTTGTTCACAACAACTTCAGGACTCTGGAAAAACCGCTATAACGTGGAATCAGAATCAACTGTATGGAAACTCGCCGGCATCTCGATTGGCATTAGAAGTCAAAGGGTCGTATTCGTTGCACCGCAGGGAAGACGGATCCTGACTCATGTGTACATGGGCAGCGCGGACACAATCTTTACCCGCGAACGTTTCGATGTACTTTTTCAATTACTACGCAGGTGGAGCATTCCTGAATAGGCGCGCAGCCTCTCGCATTGAAGCACGAGCGGCTTTTCGATCACGTGATTCGTCATACGCCAAGGCAAGTAAATAACATTTGACCCAGTCATCAGGATCATGCGATGCCGCGATTGACTCAAATCGAGCATCAGCAGCCGCGAGGACACTCCGACCGGAATCCTCCTTTGGCAGATCATCGGTTGGCAATTGCCCTGACCGTGCAAGCTCACGTCCCATTTCTTGCATAGTGAAGCCAAACCGAATTTCGCGAGCAATCAAATACAGACCCAAGCCTGGAACTATCACAATCGCAATAGCAAAAACTGTCAAAATTGCATTGTTCTCTTGAACTAGCAAGCGTGCGCGATCAAGAGCAAAAACAAAATAGATGACACAAATGAGAGTAAAGACCCCCACCCAAATTTTGGGATTCCCCAGTCGTGCAAACACTTTTCACTTTCCTAATGGCAAGACATTTTCCAAACCCACTACGACACCATCAATGTGACCAATTTCCTTAATGGCCAGCAGAACACCTTGCATGAATGAATCCCGACTAAGTGAATCATGTTTAATCGTTAGTGTTTCACCTACGCCCCCAAAGACAACTTCTTGATGGGCCACCAAACCGCGCAATCGCACAGAGTGAATGGGGACGCCGTCAACGGCTATCCCACGAGCTCCGACGTCTTGGGCCTGAGTCGCATCGGGGGCTGGGGTCATGCTTTTTCGAGCAGTTGCGATCGTTTCCGCCGTGAATCTCGCAGTACCTGAGGGTGCATCAATTTTCTCAGGGTGATGGGATTCGATGATTTCGACTGATTCGAAATACGGTGCAGCAATCCCAGCAAAGGCGATCATGAGAACTGCTCCCATACTGAAATTTGGAGCGATTAAGACTCTTGCGTTTGCACGTTGGCTTGCCCACAGCGACAGGGTCTCGACCTTCTCGGGGGTGAAACCTGACGTTCCCACTACGGCATCAATTCCGTGTTTGATACAAAATGCGAGAGTGTCCATCACGACCAGTGGATTGGTGAAATCCACCACCACCTCGCAGCGTGCTCGAGTAAGTTCTTCGAGCGAGTCATCAACATCAATGGCGGCCACTAATTCACAATCGGGATCTGCTTGCACTGCTGCAACTGCACTAGATCCCATTTTTCCGTTCGCGCCCACTACTCCGACGCGGATCACTTTGCCCATTATCGACCTCTCTATTCTATGTGCGCAGATTTGAAAGTGGTGCCACAAAGCCTTGGTGCACCGGCAATTTCTTATAAGGACCAATAACACTCATAGCCAAAGGATTAGCAAGGAATTCTTGGGCTAAAGCATTGACACCTGCTGCATCAACCTGATCGACACAACCTAGAACGTCTTGTACCGAGATTAGTTTTTCATCGTAGAGTTCGGCTTTTGCAATTCGACTCATGCGCGCACCGGTGTCTTCTTGGCCTAACACTGTTCCGCCTTTTACTTGGCCTTTCGCCCTCTGTAATTCAACAGGCGTCACACCGGTGAGTACCAACTCAGCGAGCTCAGTTTGGCAAACCTCCAAAACTTGATCAAGTTTTGTGGGAATACATCCGGCGTAGATTCCAAAAATTCCCGAGTCACGGAAGCCCTGTGAATAGGCGTAGACCGAGTAGGCAAGACCTCGCTGCTCGCGTACCGCTTGAAAAAGGCGGGAACTCATTCCTCCACCCAAAATCGTGGAGAGAATTGCTCCTGTGAAACGCCTTTCATCACCCCTCACCAATCCGTGAGTGCCCATAACGACATGTGCCTGCTCAGTCTTTCGCGTATCTAGTGAACTAGTCATGGAGCTGATCTTTTGCCGTGCACTTGTGTGTCCACGCTGTTTCCTAGAACTACCGAGGTGGGTGTTCGGGCTTGCATCTAGGGCCTTCGACACCAATCGAACCACTTGCGTATGGTCGACATCGCCGGCGATCGCAATGACCAAAGATTCCGGTTGGTAAAACTTGGAATAGAAGTTAACTATCGAACGGCGGGTAATCCCCAGAATAGTCTGCGCCGTTCCCAAAATTGGGCGACCAAGTGCCGTATCGCCGAAAAGGGTTCGCGCGAATTGGTCATGAACCAAATCACTGGGGTCGTCATCGACCATGGCAATCTCTTCAAGTATGACTCCACGCTCAGCCTCAATGTCTTCGCTTCGGAGCTGGGCATCGGTTACAACATCACACAAGACATCAATGGCAAGAGGAAGGTCTACCGCTAAGACTTTGGCGTAGTAGCACGTGTGCTCTTTACTGGTGAAAGCGTTGAGGTCTCCACCCACCGACTCAATTGCGGCAGAAATTTCAAGTGCTGATCTCTTTGACGTTCCCTTAAAAAGTAAATGTTCAAGGTAATGGGCAGCACCCGTGTGTGAACCGTTTTCATCGCGCGAACCAGCATCGACCCAAATACCAATGCTGGCCGAGAGCACCCCCGGCACTTTCTCAGTGATGACCCTGACCCCGCTCGGCAGGACGGATCGACGAACTAATGATCCATCCGTCCCGGCCAACAGAGTTTTTGTTTTTGCCATTATTCCGCCGCGTCGGCGCCTTCGGGAGCAACTGTGATCAAGGATAGTTTCCCGCGGGGATCTATCTCCTTGATTTCAACCTGAATCTTGTCACCCACCTTGAGAACTTCTTCTACGTTTTCAATTCGGCCTTTGCCAGCAAATTTCTTGATTTCGGAGATATGCAGAAGTCCATCTTTGCCAGGTACCAGTGAGATGAAGGCACCAAATGCCGCCGTTTTCACAACTGTTCCCAAGTAACGCTCACCAACCTCAGGCATCGTTGGATTCGCAATTTGATTAATCATATTTCGAGCAGCCTCTGCCGAAGGACCATCGACGGCGCCAATGTAAATGGTGCCGTCATCTTCGATCGTGATATCAGCACCAGTTTCTTCTTGGATCTGATTGATGATTTTGCCCTTGGGCCCAATGACTTCACCGATCTTGTCAACAGGAACCGTCACCGATATGACACGCGGTGCGGTAGCCGCCATTTCGTCAGGGACATCAATCGCTTCATTCATAACGTCCAAGATGGTGAAGCGGGCATCACGGGCCTGTGTCAATGCACCCTTCAAAACATCGGCTGGGATTCCATCGAGCTTGGTGTCCAACTGCAGTGCTGTTACAAAGTTGCGGGTTCCGGCAACCTTGAAGTCCATGTCACCGAAGGCATCTTCCGCTCCCAAAATATCTGTGAGCGCAACGAACTTCTGCTTTCCGTCCACCATGCCAGAAATAAGACCCATTGCGATTCCTGCTACGGGAGCCTTGAGTGGCACACCTGCATTGAGGAGGGACATTGTGGATGCACAAACCGAACCCATTGACGTTGAACCATTGGATCCCAATGCTTCGGAAACCTGGCGAATCGCATAAGGGAACTCCTCGCGGGTAGGGAGAACGGGAACCAAGGCCCGCTCAGCGAGTGCACCGTGTCCAATTTCCCGGCGCTTAGGCGAACCAACACGACCGGTCTCACCCGTTGAATACGGTGGGAAGTTGTAGTTGTGCATATAACGCTTGCGACTCTCTGGATTCAAAGTGTCAAGTTGCTGTTCCATGCGCAGCATGTTCAGCGTGGTTATACCGAGAATTTGGGTTTCACCACGTTCAAACAGTGCTGATCCATGAACCCGAGGAATGACATCCACTTCAGCTGACACGGTGCGAATGTCAGCTAACCCACGACCATCAATCCGGATACCGTCGGTCAGAACTCGTTGACGCACTGAATTCTTAGTGACTGAGCGCAGAGCTGCAGTGAGTTCTTTCTCGCGCCCCACAAATTGTGAGCCCAGGGTGGCCATGACATCAGACTTGATTTCGTCAAGACGATCTTCACGCTCGGCCTTGGACAGGATTGTGAGGGCTTGTGATACCGGCTCGCCAGCAATTTTCTCAACGGCTGTATAGGCATCATCTTCGTAATCCAAGAAGACCGGGAAATCTGCGATTGGTTTTGCCGCGGTCTTTGCGAGTTCACTTTGGGCATCACACAACGCTTTGATGAACTTCTTGGAAGCATCAAGGCCCTCTGCCACGACTTCTTCGGTTGGAGCGGTTGCTCCTCCGGCAACAAGCTCGATAGTGCGCTCAGTTGCTTCGGCTTCCACCATCATGATTGCAACATCGTCACCGGCAACTCGGCCGGAAACGACCATATCAAAAACAGCTTCCTCCAACTGCTCATGTGTGGGGAATGCAACCCATTGGCCGCTGATCAAAGCGACACGAACACCACCAATAGGTCCGCTGAAAGGCAAACCACTGAGTTGGGTTGATGCTGATGCGGCATTGATGGCGAGGACATCGTAGAGATCCTTCGGATTCAAAGACATGACCGTAACGACAACCTGTACTTCGTTACGTAATCCCTTTTTGAATGTTGGACGCAGTGGTCGGTCGATCAATCGACAGGTCAGGATGGCATCTTCGCTGGGGCGACCCTCGCGACGGAAAAACGAACCCGGAATCCGGCCCACCGAGTACATCCGCTCTTCAACATCAACGGTGAGTGGGAAGAAATCGAATTGATCCTTTGGCTGCTTTCCAGCTGTTGTTGCGCTAAGTAGCATCGTGTCTTCATCGAGGTACGCGCAAACAGAGCCTGCGGCTTGCCGGGCAAAACGCCCAGTCTCAAATCGGATTGTTCTGGTACCAAATGAGCCGTTATCAATCACGGCACTTGCAGATGCAATATTTGACTGCATGGGGTGTCTCCTTACATTGGTCGAGACACTTCTGCACTGCCGCCATGTTCGGCGGTCATCGATCGAGATTCGCGGGGTTACTCACCCGAAAACCACTACCGAGGACCGACATCCGCGGTGCACGTGAAGTATCTAGTTAATTTCGATATTTACTTAAAATGCAAAAACAAATTTAGTTGATGCGGCGGCGCTTTTATCGATACCGCCACATGCACCGTTATCGACGCAGACCGAGTCGTTCAATGATTGAGCGGTACCGGTTAATGTCAGTTTTTGTGAGGTAATTGAGTAGCCGACGACGCTGGCCAACCATGATCAAAAGTCCACGGCGGCTATGGTGGTCGTGCTTGTGGGTCTTGAGGTGGCCGGTGAGGTCTTCAATCCGGCGACTCAACATCGCTATTTGGACTTCGGGTGAACCTGTATCGCCTGGCTTCGTGCCATATTTTGCGATGATTTCTTGCTTTACTGCTGTGTCGAGTGACATTTGTTCCTCTCGGGCGCGCCATGTGATCCACCGTGAAGGAAGAACTCATGGGCATTGATTTCATGGACACGAATCTGGAAGCGCCCGCCTCCAAACCGTCTGGACCCCGATCGTAGCAGTGGAGGAACCCGCCCCTCACTTCGGATCACTTCGAGTTTGTGTTTAAGAGCCGCCCAATATGGGCGACATCGACGGCGATTTGGGCCAAATAGTCGTCCAAACTGCCAAAAACTTCTTGGGGGCGCATCAAATCTACAAATTCCACCCCAATGTGCTTTCCATATAAATCGAGATCGGTTCGATCCAGCACATAGGCTTCCACCCGCTGGGAGTTCCCCTCAAATTGCGGGTTGGTCCCCACCGAAATGGCAGCCGGGAGCCGTTCCCCGGACAGAGTGACGTATCCGGCGTACACACCGTCGGCGGGGACAATCAGACTCTCATCCCATTGCAGATTTGCCGTTGGATAGCCCAATTCGCGGCCACGTTGGTCACCCTTAACAACCTGGCCGCTCAGGCTGAAGTTTCTCCCCAACAACTCTGCGGCCGCTGACACGTTTCCGGACAAAAGCAACTCTCGAATCCGGGTTGAAGAGATCGTTCCTACTGATTGAACTAAATCGAAAATCTTGACTGAGAACCCTAACTGATTTCCATCGCTTGTGAGCGTGTCCACGTCGCCACTGACAGCTCGCCCATAGGTGAAGTTCCGCCCAACAACGACCGCTTCGGCGTTGAGTCGGTCCTTGAGATAGTCCTGAGAGAACTGGATCGGAGACAAATTCGCGAACTCGGGGGTAAAAGCAATAACCTCAACGTGATCGACACCATTGTGGATCAGCAGCTGCTTGCGCTGTGTTATGTCACTGATGAGCTTGGGTACCTGATCTGGTCTTACCACTGCGTACGGATGAGGGTCAAATGTACAAATAGTGAGCCCAAGCCCAGATTCATCGGCTGAATTCTTTGCCGCGTCAATTAGCGCCTGATGACCCCGATGAACCCCATCAAAGATCCCGATACAGACCAATGACCCGGAAGCGCTCACGATCAAAGGCTACTTGGTGAACGGACTTCACTGGGAAAGACTGCGATATATGAGCACGATGCGTCACGCTTTTCTGTCAGGGCTGCGAGTTCACCTTCGGAATCAATCAAAGCGATCATGGGTTGCGTAAAGCCTTCAGGCCACGAGATCCGTTGCCCCATGCGTACCGCCGAGGACTCCTCTTTGGTTAACGTGAAAATTGGCCAAATCATCTCGGAAATTATTGCAAGGGGTACAACGTTCACCCAGGGGTTATCCAACGCCTCCAAGGCTTCCAAGTTGAGGCAAACATCTTCGCTAAATGGGCCGATTGACGTGCGGCGCAGCGATGTTAGGTGTCCACCCACACCGAGGGCCTCCCCCACGTCACGCGCAATAGCACGGATATAGGTTCCCGATGAAACCTCGGTGCTCACTTCAATGTCGGTAAAACTACCTGCACGCACGATGCGGGTTACGTCTAGTTGGTACACCGTTATTTGTCTTTCCGGAATCTCAACCAACTGGCCATCACGTACCCGAGCGTACGCGCGTCGACCATCAATTTTAATAGCGCTTACCGAACTTGGACGTTGCATGATTTCACCACGAAATGTTGCCAGCACCTCTTCAATGGCTTCGACACTCACACTGCTGGAATCGCTCACCGGACCTATTTCGCCTTCTGCGTCATCGGTTGAACTTGATGCACCGATTCGAATTGTCCCGACATAACATTTATCCGCCACACTCAAGTGACCGAGCAGTCGGGTACCAGCATTAACACCTAACACCAGCACACCCGTGGCCATGGGGTCCAATGTTCCGGCGTGACCAATTTTGCGGGTTGCAAAAATCCGCCTCGCCCGAGCCACGACATCGTGTGATGTCAGACCGGCTGGCTTGTCAATAAAGACAAAGCCAGCGTGCGCCTTCATCCGCTCGGCGCTCGCCGTCATGATTCGCTAAGCGCCTTCAGATTCACGATACGGGTTAACATCTCCGGCATATTTTGCATCTTTAGCTTGTGCGTGTACCCGGGCATCAGCCTCAGCCGCATCGCGGAGTAATTGCTCAACGTGTGCTGCATTTTCCGGGATTGCATCGAGAATGAACTCTAAGGTCGGCGTGAATTTAACCCCGGTCCCTTTGCCAACTTCAGTGCGCAACATGCCTTTGCTCGATGCCAGAGCCGCGGCAGTTGAAACTCGCTCCTCTTCGGTACCTAGCACCGTGTAAAAAATACTGGCATCCCGCAAGTCAGCCGTAAGACGCACATCTGTGATCGTGACAAAGCCCAAACGAGGATCCTTGATTCGCGTATCAAGAGTCTGCGCAACAATTACCTTGATTCGATCCGCTAATTTGCGTGCTCGCGCTTCACTTCCCATGGTGACTCTCCTTGGACTACTTGCGTGGTTTTTCGCGCATTTCAAAGGTTTCGATAACGTCATCGACCTTGACATCCTGATAGGAACCAAGATTGATACCGCACTCGAATCCTTCACGGACCTCGGTTGCATCATCTTTGAATCGACGAAGGGTCGCAATAGCCAAATTGTCCGCGACAACAACACCGTCGCGCACCAATCTCGCTTTGCTATTGCGTCGCACGACGCCGCTTCGAACCAAACAACCTGCGACGGTCCCGAATTTAGATGACTTAAAGACATCACGCACTTCGGCGGCTCCCAGTTGAACTTCTTCGAACTCAGGCTTAAGCATTCCCTTAAGCGCCGACTCGATTTCGTCGATTGCCTGGTAGATGATGCTATAGAACCGAACATCAACGCCTTCATGGGATGCGAATTCCGCAACCTTGCCTTCAGGCCGAACATTGAAGCCGATGATGATTGCCTTAGACGCACTTGCCAACGTCACGTCATTCTTTGTGATGGCACCTACACCTCGATGAATTACGCGAAGTGATACTTCTTCGCCCACATCAATCTTGAGCAAAGCGTCTTCGAGGGCCTCAACGGAACCGGAGACGTCACCTTTGAGAATCAACGTGAGTTCTGACACTTCCCCACGCTCAATTGACTCGAGGAAGTCTTCCAGAGAACGCTTTACTCGGTTCTTGGCCAGCATCGCATTCCGCTCGCGCGCCTGACGCGTTTGCGCAATTTGACGAGCAATTCGGTCCTCGCTGACTACCAAGAAACTGTCTCCAGCCCCCGGAACCGAGGTCAAACCGAGCACCTGAACGGGGGCCGAGGGACCGGCAACCTCGACCGTGTTGCCTTTGTCGTCAAGCATCGCCCGAACCCGGCCGTAGGCATCTCCGGCAACAATTGAATCACCGGGACGCAAAGTTCCTCGCTGAACCAGAACTGTTGCAACGGGCCCACGTCCACGGTCCAAGTGGGCTTCGATAGCCACACCCTGTGCATCTTGATATGGATTCGCGCGCAGGTCGAGTGCTGCATCTGCAGTTAGCAGCACAGCTTCCAAGAGTTCATCAATACCCATATTGTTTTTTGCGGAGACGTCTACAAACATCGTGTCGCCACCAAAATCTTCCGCGACCAACCCGTACTCGGTAAGTTGACTGCGAACCTTTGTCGGGTCCGCACCTTCCTTATCTATTTTGTTGACGGCGACCACAATGGGTACTCCAGCTGCCTGAGCGTGGTTGAGAGCCTCAATGGTTTGCGGCTTCACCCCGTCGTCGGCTGCTACCACGAGAATTGCGATGTCGGTAACTTCAGCACCACGGGCACGCATGGCGGTGAACGCCTCATGGCCGGGTGTATCGATGAAAGTAATTGGTCGATCACCTGTTGGTGATTGCGCAATTACCTGATAGGCACCAATGTGCTGGGTAATTCCACCGGCTTCACCTGAAATAACATTTGTCTTTCGTATTGCATCCAGGAGTCGTGTTTTACCGTGATCGACGTGACCCATGACCGTGACAACGGGTGGACGCGCTTCAAGATCAGCATTTTCGCCCTCGTCTTCACCGAATTCGAGGTCAAAAGTTTCCAACAGTTCTCGGTCTTCGTCTTCCGGCGAAACAATTTGGATCACGAAATTAAGTTCGGTCCCCAACAAGCGCAATGTGTCATCATCAATTGACTGGGTTGCTGTAACCATCTCACCGAGACCGATGAGAACTTTAACCAAATCAGCCGAAGACGCGTCAATCTTCTCGGCGAAGTCAGTCAGACTGGCACCACGTGGAAGTCGGACGCTGTCGCCATTTCCTCGAGGCAGACGTACCCCACCCATCGAGGGTGCTTCCATATTGTCAAACTCTTGACGCTTGGCCCTTTTTGATTTACGACCACGTGAAGGCTTGCCTCCAGGTCGCCCAAACGCGCCGGCTGTTGATCCGCGCGCGCCCGGGCGTGCACCGGGGCGACCACCACCGGGTCCACCGGGTCCACCGGGTCCACCGGGACCACCAGGATCACCAGGATCACTGGGTCCACCTGCGCCACCGGGACGAGCTGGGCGATTCGTGAATCCACCGGGTCTGACTGCGCCACCGGGACCGCCAGGTCCGCCGGGACGACCTGGGCCGCCAGGACGCTGCGGCGCACGAGCAGAGGGCATCATGCCCGGATTAGGACGAGGTGCACCTGCGACCCCACCCGGGCGAGGAGCAGCTGGTCGATCAGAGGCGGGTGAACCAAATGGGTTATTTCCCGGGCGCGGTGCTGGCTTTGGCATGCCGGTACTTCCACCAAATGGATTGTTTCCGGGGCGGGGGCCTGCTGGTTTAGGGGTCGGGATTGGTGCGGCTGCCGGCGTCTGCGTTGCTATTTTGTCAGTGGACGTTTCGGGTGCCGCTGGTGACGGTGCCGCCTTTGCCGCGGGGACAGCCGCGGTTGCCGCGACTTCTGCAGCTTCTTCACCGGACTCTGGAGCCGAAGCCGCAGTCTTTTTGGCAACCTTTTTGGCAACCTTTTTGGCAACCTTTTTGGCGGGCTTCATTTCACCCTCAGGAACGGGGGGCAAAGCTTCTTTGAGCCTTCGAGCTACTGGGGCCTCAATAGTTGAGGAGGCAGAGCGAACAAACTCGCCCATGTCTTGGAGTTTAGCAAGGACAGCCTTGCTATCCATTCCCAACTCTTTAGCGAGTTCATATACCCGGACTTTTGACACAACTCTCCTGTCTTGGCCCGGGCTTTACTTACCGGACCGTTACTGGGCGCCTAGCATTTTCATGCGGACACGCTCATGCGAAGGCCTTCATTGAGAAGCGCTCATCATTTTGTTCACGGTCAACCTCTTAGTGTCTTGATGGGACTGATCTTGGTCACAAACCGCAGGATGAAAGACGATCAACGTCGAAATCTGTGCTCGAAGGCGACTTATTTCTGAATCGCCAGCGTGCGCAGAGCCACCCATGGTTCACTAACAGTGCGCCAATCTACCGTGCCGGGGATCCGGAGCGCCCCGCGGACCCGCCGTTGTCCCTTTTCAATGCATGAAAGTGCCGGGTGAATGTAGGCACCACGACCGGGAAGTGAGTTGTGCGAATCAACCGTGACGGCACTTAATCCCGCCTGCCAGACCACTCTGATCAACTCATTCTTCGCTGCAGTCTGACGGCAGCCGATACAGGTCCGCTGGGGCTTTTGGGTCAATTCCGAGCCTACTTAAGCCTCGGGAGCCGGGGTGGGTTGCCTGCTCACATCTTGTGAGGGAGCCGAATCACTTCGAATATCAATGCGCCAGCCGGTCAACCGGGCAGCTAGACGAGCATTCTGGCCCTCTCGGCCAATTGCGAGCGAAAGTTGATATTCCGGAACTAGTACCCTGGCACTTTTGAGTTCCGCATCAACGATTGTCACCGAGGTGACCCGGGCTGGTGAGAGCGCTTGCGCAATCATCTCTGCAGGGTCGTCGCTGTGGTCAACAATGTCAATTTTCTCCCCTCCCAACTCGCTCATTATCTGGCGAACCCGCTGACCTTGCGGTCCGATGCACGATCCTTTTGGATTCACTTCAGGTTTGTTCGAGCGCACAGCGATCTTTGAGCGGTGACCTGCCTCGCGGGCAATTGCTGTTATCTCAACAGTTCCGTCGGCGATCTCGGGAACTTCCAAAGCGAATAGTTTGCGCACAAGGTCCGGGTGGCTGCGTGAAACGGTCACGACTGGACCTTTAAATCCTTTCCGGACTCCCGTGACTAGGCATTTGATCCGGGCACCGTGAGGGTAGCTTTCACCGGTTGCCTGTTCTTCGGGTGGAAGATTCGCTTCGATTTTCCCAATGTCAACTCTCACCATGCGCGGGTTTGAGTTTTGCTGAATCACCCCGGAAACCAAATCACCTTCGCGACCCGAAAATTCAACAAGTGTTGCTTCGCCCTCAGCTTCACGCAAACGGCCCAGTAGTACTTGGCTGGCAGTGCTTGAAGCCACCCGACCAAAGCCGTCGGGGGTGTCATCAAATTCCGGACTGAAACTGGCAATCTCTCCGGCAGCAATTGCCTCTGGAGATGTGAGCGCTTGTTGAGCCCAAACTGTTACGTGGCCACTCTTTCGATCGAGTTCAACGCGCGCCTTTTCACATGAACCTTCGGTGCGGTGATAGGCCACGAGTAACGCAGCCTCAATCGAATCAACCAGAAGCTCTAGGGACATGTTGCGTTCCCTCACAAGCGCCTTCAGTGCACTGATATCAATATCCATATCTACTCCTCACGGTTGAATTCAATTTGGATAACGGCTTTGTCCACCTCAGTGACCTTGAACGACACGGCCCCATTTTCATTGTTGACTTCCTTGTTGCCAGTTTCCTTATTGTCTGTGCCTGTGACTTGATCACCGTCAACTTCGTGAACGCGAATTAACACGTCATCCCGGTCCCCGATAAAGGAGACATTCACTAGGCGACTAATTGCCCGACGCCAATGGCGGACCTCGGTCAGTGGACGATCGGTACCGGGCGAGGACACTTCTAGAACGAAGGGATGCTCCTCGAGTTCTTCAATGGAGTCAAGTTCTTCTGAGATGGCGAAACTAATTTGCGCGATTTCATCGAGGTCTACACCGCCGTCTTTGTCAACAATGACCGTTAAAACTTCACGCCGACCCGCTTGCTTTATTGAGCAATCCTCAAGGTCGACACCCATGGAATTGCACACAGACTCCGCGGTTCCGCGTACTCGCCCGAGTGGCACTCCCATAGTTCTCACCGCGATTTCCAATTGTGGTTGGTCAGTTGTAGGCCCGACCTTATAACAAAGCCTAGAGCCAGATATCCCATGCTAAACGGATAATGAAAATTGCCGTGATTCCCAGAAAGACAATCCGAACGAATGGACTGCCCCTCCGAATGGCTGTTCGAGCCCCAAAGTAGGCGCCCCCCATATTGCACACCGCCATGACAACGCCCAGAGTCCATAAAATCGAGCCGGAGAATCCAAAAACCAGAAGCGCCGCCGCATTTGTCCCCAGGTTCACTATTTTCGCGGTTGATGAAGCTGCGAGGAATGAATAGCCCAATAAGCTCACAAGCGCGATGAGAAGGAAAGAGCCGGTTCCTGGTCCGAAAATTCCGTCGTAGAATCCGATCGCTGATCCAACGCCCACCGCTGCGACGTAATGTAATCGAGTTTCACCCCAACGGATGTTGCTCACCGAGCCCATCAGCGGATTGACCAACGTCCATGTCCAAACAAGAACTAGCGCAACAAGAATTCCAATGCCGAAATATTCCGTAGGAATTGCGTGTGCTCTAGCCGCCCCTAGGGCAGAAAAAACGAATGCCACACTGGCCATGGGTAGTGCAGTTGTCCAGTCAGGACTCAAGTGTTTAACGTACGTTCGAGCAGCGGTGGCCGTCCCAAAAATACTGGAAAATTTGTTGGTGGCCAGCGCGTTAACTTCGCTTCCCGCCGGAAGTGCAATAAACAACGCAGGCAATTGAAGGAGTCCACCGCCGCCACTAACTGCATCAACCCAGCCAGCAGCTCCCGCCGCAATGGCCAATAAGAGAACCGTCCATAAGGTTAGGTCGTACATATCTGGTGCACTGCAGAGATTGCATCTTGGATTGCAATGTCAACCCGGTCACCGCTCGCGCGATCTTTCACCTCAATGACACCGTTTTCCAAGCCTTTTCCAACCACGACAATTGTGGGAACACCGATTAATTCGGAATCATTGAACTTAACGCCGGGAGAAACTCCCACCCGGTCGTCAAAAATCACTCGGAGTCCCATCGAATCCCAGGCTGCAGCAAACTCTTCAGCCTTAGCACTGACTTCTTCTGACTTTCCTGCCGCAATCAGGTAAATGTCTGCCGGTGCAACTTCGCGCGGCCACACCAAACCCTTGTCGTCGTGGTGGGCCTCCGCAATTACAGCGACCGCGCGTGAAACTCCAATTCCATATGAGCCCATGGTGACGGTTACGAGTTCACCATTCTCGTCAAGCACCTTCAGCCCAAGGGCTTCTGCGTACTTGCGACCAAGTTGAAAAATATGGCCTATCTCAATGCCACGAGCCAGACTCACGGTGCCACCGCATGAAGGGCATGGATCACCATCAAATACTTCGGCAACATCAATAAACCCGTCAGATTCAAAATCGCGACCAGCAACAAGGTCATATACGTGATTGCCATTTTCATTTGCGCCCGTGATCCAACGGGTTCCACGCACAACTCTTGGATCAGTGAGAAACTCAATTCCGCTTGTGGAATTCTTTCCGAGAACACCTGGCCCGATGTAACCCTTAACAAGTGAGGGGTGTCGGGCGAAATCAGCTTCCTCAAATGGCCGGGCAACTCTCGGGTACAACGCAGCCTCAAGTCTGCGGGCCTCGATCTCTCTATTGCCGGGCAAGCCAATCGCCAGTGGCGTTTCGCTCTCATCCGCATTCGTCACAATAAGCAAGATATTTTTTAACGTGTCCGCATCGGTCCATTCACGATCAGATCGAGCTAAATCATCTCGTTCATTGGATAACTTGACGAGTGAATCGATTGTTGGTGTGTCAGGAGTCTTTTCCACGTGCGATGCGGGTACATCAGTCTGCAAATTCACATTGGGATCAAAAGTTGATTGTGAAACATGGAATGCCTCAACATTCGCTGCAAAGCCACAATCACACCGCACGTAAGTATCTTCACCGAATGCGTTGTTAGCGAGAAATTCTTCACTACGCGATCCTCCCATTGCCCCAGCCATGGCAGAGACGATCACGTAATCAAGTTTGAGTCGATCAAAAGTGGAAATGTAGGCATCACGATGCTTTTTATAGGAAACATCCAAACCTGCGTCATCAATATCAAATGAATATGAATCCTTCATAACAAACTCTCGACCTCGCAAAATCCCAGCACGGGGTCGAGCTTCATCGCGATACTTGGTTTGAATCTGATAAATCGACAGGGGTAAATCACGATAGGAAGAGAATTCACCCTTTACCATCAACGTGAAGACTTCCTCGTGCGTTGGGCCTAAGAGGTAGTCATTGTCTTTTCGGTCTTTAAGCCGAAATAGGTTGTCGCCGTATTCCGTCCAGCGACCTGTTATTTCATAAGGCTCGCGAGGGAGAAGCGCTGGGAAATGTACTTCCTGGAATCCCGCCTTATTCATTTCTTGGCGGACAATTTCTTCAACGTTGCGAAAAACTTGGTAACCGAGTGGTAGCCATGAAAAAATCCCTGGCGCAATCCTTCGGACGTAACCGGCCCGAACAAGAAGTTTGTGACTGGGGACTTCAGCGTCCGCTGGATCCTCTCGCAATGTCCGCACAAAAAGAGTTGACATACGTTGAATCACAATTACCTCAATTTCACTTGTTCAGCTGTTTCAGATCTACACCGGGAGCATGCCTTTGACTGTAGAAGAATAGTGGCAAAAGAGGCAGCTATTTCGATGAGGCTAAAACAACACGGTTGCAAATGTTGCGACCTGCTTGAAACCCACGTGTTCATACGTCTTTCGCGCGGGAAGATTGAAATCATTGACATATAGGGACACTGTCTGCGCACACGATGCCCGAATCTCAACAACGGCGGCGGCTAGCGCTGGAGCAGCCAAACCTTGTCCCCTCACACTTGGGTTAACCCAAACGCCTTGGAGTTGTGCGATTTCATTAGTGGAAAATCCCACTTCTGTCTTGAAAAGAACACGTCCTTTTTCGATAACTGCAAAGGCCATGCCCGAATCAATGACTTCAGCAATTCTTCTCTTGTACTGAAATTCTCCACCATTTGCTACCGGGGAAACGCCCACCTCTTCGGTGAACATGTCAACGCATGCCGGGAAAAGCAGATCCAGTTCACTTGCAACTACCCTTCGCACCCGGTTGTCGAGGGCACACTCTGGATCACGGTCAATCTGCAAAAAAGGTTGGCTTTCCCTGACCTCGCGGGCTTTGCCCCAATAGGTTTCTATGGAATGCCACAAATCCAGAACCTGATCTTTTTCACCAAGGATCGAAGAACTTCGCCGCCCAGCACTAATAAGTTCGGCGGCAAATGCACTACGTGCTGATGCATCTGTATTGACCGGCATGATGTTTGCCCCCACAAACAGCATGCTCTGAATGATTTCCCCTGTAAAAAATCCCCACAGTGCCCCGCCGAGTCGCCAATGATCCACAAGCGCGGCTTCGATCCGACTGATGGCAAAACCATTAACGGATGGATCTTTACGTGCTAAGGCTAGGGCTTGCGGCAACTCTGCTGCAGTGATGTTTCGCACTACCCCGGGATGAAAACCCATTGTCCTTTCACGTGCGGTAATGGTCATGAGAATTCACTACACCGCAACGACCGATGGCTCACCTTTAGTGTCCATTGATTCCGCTAATTTCATTGCTTCTTCAATCAAGGTTTCCACAATCTGAGACTCGGGAACGGTCTTGATCACTTCGCCTTTAACAAAAATTTGTCCTTTGCCATTGCCCGAAGCCACACCGAGGTCGGCTTCGCGTGCTTCACCTGGCCCATTGACAACGCAGCCCATCACTGCAACTCGAAGCGGAACGTCAAGACCTTCGAGTCCTGCTGCGACCTGCTCAGCGAGTGTGTACACATCGACTTGCGCCCTGCCACATGACGGACAGGAGACAATTTCTAGACCGCGCTGGCGCAGATTCAAAGACTCGAGAATTCCAATGCCCACTTTGATTTCCTCAACTGGTGGAGCCGATAGCGAAACCCGAATAGTGTCACCGATTCCACGGGAAAGTAGTCCACCGAAGGCAACCGCTGACTTGATCGTGCCTTGGAAAGTGGGGCCTGCCTCTGTAACACCCAAGTGCAATGGATAGTCGCACTGTTCTGACAGCAACATGTAGGCCTTCATCATGATCACCGGATCGTGATGTTTCACCGAGATTTTAATATCGCCGAAGCCGTGCTCTTCAAACAAGGACGCTTCCCACAGTGCAGATTCCACGAGAGCCTCCGGCGTTGCTTTGCCATATTTCTCCAAAAGCCGCGGATCAAGTGATCCCGCATTAACTCCAATGCGGATCGGTGTCTTGGAATCTAAGGCAGCTTTAGCAATCTCACTGACCTTGTCATCAAATTTCTTAATGTTTCCTGGGTTGACCCGAACGCCGGCACAGCCAGCATCAATGGCGGCAAAGACATACTTTGGTTGAAAGTGGATATCGGCGATAACGGGAATTCCCGACTTTTTCGCTATCTGAGCCAGGGCGTCCGCATCGTCTTGGCTGGGTACAGCGACCCTGACTGCTTCGCAGCCGGCAGCCGTCAACTCCGCTATTTGTTGCAGAGTGCTGTCGACATCGGCCGTCAAGGTGGTGCACATTGATTGAACGCTTACGGGGGCGCCACCACCCACGGCGAGTGGCTTGAGGTGATGCTTGAGAATCAACTGCCGGGTCTTGCGCCTTGGTTCAACAATCATTGGTGGGGGCGTTGGAAGGCCAAGGTCAATGCTCACTCCCCCATTATCGGCCCTGTGGGCTAACCCAGCGAGATGGGCTTGACCAAATCTGCCCAAATCACGATAACCCCCATGACCACAAGCGCAATACCAACCACGTAGGCCACGGGAAGCAGGCGAGCCGTGTCAACCGGACCAGGGTCAGGATTGCCCCTGAAGCGGGCCCACTTGCGTTTGAGACCTTCATACAGCGCGCCGGCGACGTGGCCTCCATCAAGGGGTAGAACGGGTATCAAATTAAAGAGGAAGAGGAAAAGATTTAGCGATGCCGCAAGCCCAAGAAATGTTGCAACTTTGGCAGTGATTGGGGAATCCATGCTGGCAATCTCACCGCCGAGGCGACTCGCGCCGACGACTGAGACCGGGCCGTCTATCGCTCTTTCTTGACCGCCAAGCAACGTTTCGGTAACGAGCTCGTACAGGCGCACGGGTAACGAAATCAAGGCCTCAACCGACCGAACCGTAATATCCCACATGAACCCCGGCACCGTTGTTATGGATTGGCGTTCATATTCCACCGTTGGTCGTAAACCGAGAAAGCCCACCGTTTGACTTTCACTGGTCTCACGACCATTTTCGTCGTAGACCGGCCGCGTCACCTCTGCAACCGCTAGAGGTAATGCCACTTGTCCTTCACCGCGGTTTACAACAAGCGTGGTCTGAACGTTTGGGTTAACCAATATCCATTCGGTCACGCTCTCCCATGTGGTTGCACTTTGGTTGCCAACCGAAACAATTTCATCACCTGGCAGCAATCCCGCCGCAGCGGCTGGAGTCGTAACCGTTCCCTCCGGGCAGACACCTGAAGGCAACGATTCACCCGTAGGTTGCAACACCGTCGGCGTACACGGCACAACAGCAGCAACCGTGAGTGAGGGCTGCGGCAGACCAATTCCGACCAAGATGATCGTGAATAAAAAGAATGCAAGGAAAAGGTTCATGACCGGCCCACCGAGCATGATGATCACGCGCTTATGGACGGGTAACTTGTAAAACAGGCGATTCGCATCACCGGGAAGTACTTCATCAAATGAGGCTTTTCTCGCCTGAGTGACCAGCGTTGCGAACCGGCCAGTTGACATTGAGCGGGATCGCCCTTCGGGATCATCTTTTGCTGGCGGGAGCATCCCGACCATCCTGATGTAGCCACCCAATGGAATTGCTTTAATCCCATAACGTGTCTCGCCACGCACCGTTGACCATATTGTCGGACCAAAACCCACCATGTAGTCCGGAACACGAAGCCCGAATTTCTTAGCGGGAACTAGATGGCCAACTTCATGTAAGGCAATCGAAAGGCCAATGAGCAGCGCGAAGAGAACAATTCCAACTACTTCAAGCATGTTCACTCCCTTCTCATACCACTCAGTTGTCTGGTCGTAACTCGCGTGCCCAACTGTCGGCAGCTAGGACGTCTTCCAGTGTAAGTGCGTTCCCTGACACGAAGGAACTTCCCCGTCCTTCGTGGCTTGATCCGGCCAAATGTGTTTGCAAGACGCGCTCAATATGGGTAACAATTGACGTGAAAGAAATTTTACCTGCCAAAAATGCACCCACGGCGCTCTCATTTGCCGCATTGAAAACGGCCGGCGCAGTCCCACCTGCTTCCCCGGCAACCCTGGCGAGTCCGACTGCCGGGAAAACCACTTCGTCTAACGGCATGAACTCCCACGTTGAGGCACTCTTCCAATCGCATGCGGGGGCTGCATCGGCGACTCGGAACAATTCGCGACCTGCAGACAAACCCCAGGCAATCGGGATTCGCATATCCGGCGGACTTGCTTGTGCAATCGTTGAGCCGTCTACAAACTCCACCATTGAATGGACGACTGACTGTGGGTGAACGGTGACTTCAATGTTGTTAAAAGCAACATCAAATAGCAGATGAGCCTCGATTACTTCTAAACCTTTATTCACCAAAGTTGCAGAGTTAATGGTGACAAGTGGACCCATCTTCCATGTGGGGTGGGCAAGTGCATCGACAATACTTACCTGCTCCAAATCCGATGCACTTTTCCCGCGAAATGGACCACCGCTGGCAGTAATTATTAGTTTGCGAACTTCGGATCTCTTTCCTGCAAGTAAGCACTGCGCGATCGCTGAATGTTCGGAATCAACCGGAATAATCTGCCCTGGAAAAGATAGGTTCTTCACTAGGTCTCCCCCGATAATCAGGGATTCCTTGTTCGCGAGTGCAAGCTTGTTACCTGCCGAGAGCGTGGCCAGCGTGGCTTTCAGCCCTGCCGAACCGGCAATTGCATTGAGCACGATGTCCGCATCCATCCGAGCCAACTGCTCTGGGGCATCGGGTCCGATAACCAGTTCAGGAAGTCTGTGCTCTCCTAAGGAGAATCCACGATCCTGGGCGCCGGCTAATAAATGCATCTGTACGTCTTGGGCGCAGGTGCCCAAAGTCACCCCAATAACTTCCACATTAAATTCGAGAGCGGCTTGTGCCAAGGCCTGAGCATTCGCACCCGTTGCGCACAATCCGACGACGGTAAACCGATCCGGGTTCCGGGCGATGATCTCCAGAGCCTGCACCCCAATTGAACCGGTACTGCCAAGAATCACGACTCGAATGGGTTCGGTACGGGGCTGGCTCACTGCAACAGTTTAGAAGGTCAGCAATCTCGTCAGTACCGATTCACCCCTATGCTGGGTCCACGTGCCGATAACAACCAATCATCAGAGGAACAACCATGACAATTGCTGCCGAGCGAGTCATTAATGGGGTAATTCAGGAGCGCAATCTGATCACTGAATTGCCCGGTCCACGTTCTCTGGCCCTGCTAGCTCGAAAAGAGCAAGCGGTCTCAGCAGGTGTGGGTATTGGGCTCCCCGTGTTTATCACTAAGGCCGGCGGCGGAATTCTTATTGACGCAGACGGCAATTCGCTCATTGATATGGGCTCAGGTATCGCAGTGACCACGGTTGGTAACGCCAATCCCGAAGTCGCTTCTCGAGTAGCAGCACAAGTTGCTAACTTCACGCATACCTGTTTCATGGTGACTCCCTATGAAGGTTACGTCGAAGTATGTGAGGCCCTCAATCGACTCACACCGGGAGATCATGAAAAGCGCAGTGCACTGTTTAACTCTGGAGCCGAGGCAGTCGAAAATGCGGTGAAAATTGCTCGCGCTTTCACGGGTCGCCAAGCTGTTGTCGTGGTTGAACACGGATATCACGGTCGCACAAATCTCACCATGGGCATGACAGCAAAAAACATGCCGTATAAACAATCTTTCGGTCCATTCGCCCCAGAAATTTATCGGGTGCCCGTCTCTTACCCCTTCCACGATGGTCCCCACAGTGGCCCCGAAGTTGCTGCATGGGCCATATCGCGCATGGAAAAAGAAATTGGCGCAACAAATATCGCCGCAATTGTCATTGAACCAATCTTGGGTGAAGGTGGCTTTATCGTTCCCGCACCCGGCTATTTCACAGCCATAGCCGATTACGCGCAGGCAAATGGAATTGTTTTCGTTGCAGACGAGATCCAGTCCGGATTCGCCCGCACGGGTGATTGGTTCGCTAGCGAATTCGAAGGAGTTGTTCCCGACTTAATCACCACAGCGAAAGGTATTGCTGGCGGATTACCACTCGCGGCGGTTACTGGCCGAGCCGAAATGATGGACTCAGTTCATGCAGGTGGCCTCGGAGGCACCTATGGCGGAAATCCAGTTGCCTGTGCCGCAGCTCTTGGGTCAATCGCGTGGATGCAAGAACACGATGCCCGTCAAATCGCTAAAGATATTGAAGAGATCATGTTGTCACGACTCACCGCCATGCAAATCAATCATCCGACTATTGGCGATATTCGCGGTCGAGGCGCGATGATTGCTATTGAACTCGTTAAGCCTGGCACGATGGAACCCGACGCAACCAGAACCGCCGCGCTCAACAAGTACTGCCACCAGCACGGGGTAGTGACACTCACGGCGGGCACCTACGGCAACGTCTTTAGATTCCTGCCACCGTTAACGATTCCGGTCCCCCTATTAGAAGAGGCCTTAGGGATTCTTGAAGCAGCATTTGAGGCAACCGCCTAAACGGGGACTTTTTATTTCTCCCCCGGAATCCGTCCGTCGAGCAATGGCTGCGAAGGATCCCATGTTGTTCCATCCCGCTGATCCTTGCGGCGCCGAGCGATTGCACTGAGTGCCTCTAACACAACACGGTTACCCAATAGTGCTGTGATGTCGGCGTGGTCAAATGGTGGAGACACTTCAACGATATCCATGCCGACAATAGGAAGTTCGTAACAAATCCTGCGGACCGCGTCGAGAAGTTCTCGTGCACTGAGACCGCCCGGCTCCGGCGTACCGGTTCCCGGAGCATGTCCTGGGTCGCACACATCAATGTCAACACTGAGGAAAATTCCATCACAATCATCCATTGCGATTTCGCACGCCTGTGTCAGGCACTCATTGAGGCCGCGAGAAACAATTTCCGTCATCTCGTAGGAGCGCATTCCTTGTTCGGCCATCCAGCCGAGCGTTTCTGGTTCGGGCCAATAGCCTCGCAATCCAATTTGCATAAAACGGTCGCCACGTACTGCCCCGGATTCAATTAACCTGCGCATCGGTTGACCATGACCTATCAGTGAACCGAAGGAGATGTCACCTGTGTCAGCGTGGGCATCAAAATGAATGACTCCGATTCTTCCCCATCCATGCGCGCGCGCCACACCCGTTACATCGGGCCAAGTAATCGTGTGGTCACCGCCGAGCACAATGGGAATCGCTCCGGAACGTGCAATTTTCTCAATTTCGACTTCTAGGTCAGCACATGAACGGGCGGCGTCACCGCTGTACAACTCGACATCGCCGGCATCAACAACTTTTAAATCCTTCAAACCGTCAACCCGCATTGCAAGTGATGGCCTGCTGCCGTCGTGTTCCAAGTAACAGGCAGCCCGAAGCGCCTGCGGCCCAAAGCGTGCGCCCGCCCGGTAAGACGTTCCGCCGTCAAAGGGTGCGCCAACGATCACAACATCTGCGCCGGCAAAACTGTCACTCTCATTAAGATCGCATTCGGGAACACCTAAAAAGGTGTAGTTGGGACCGAACTGACTGCCGTATCTCGCCATGTTCTCACCCTACTCTCAGGAGTCGAAACCAAGGCCGAGTGAGTCAAGCAATCGCAACCACATATTACGTTTTCCACTTTCCCGATCGGCTTTTTGCAATGACTTGTTGGTCCACGCGATAACCCAACTACGAAATGGCCCTGGTGGAAATGGCAGTGGTTTTGTCTTCACCATGCATAATTGAGTTCGCTGCGTGTCACGACCCTGTAAAAGGTCCAGGGACGTGAGTGCCGCAAAACGTGAAGCTCCCACTCCCAGCCCGGTGAATCCGGCAACGTAAACAGTTTTGCCCCCGTGTGCTTTGCCCCAGAAGGCACTGAATCGTGAGCAGGTATCAATCGCACCTCCCCAACCATGGGTGAAACTGACATCGTCGAGCTGTGGGAAGGTTTGCCCAAAATGATCTGCCAGTCGAGCGAAGGAGTCCAGGTCCGTGTCAAACTCGGGATCAACACCGACTTTGCCATGGTAAATCGCGTCGTAGCCCCCAAACAGAATGCGACCATCTTCGGTGATTCGGTAGTAGTGAATTTGATTGCCACTATCACCCACACCCTCGCGATTGAGCCACCCAATTGACGCCCGCTGTCCCTTACTGAGTGGCTCGGTTACCAACACGTAGTCATATACCGGTACCACCAAATGTTTGATTCTTTTCAGTAAAGGCGGATAAGCATTGACCTGCCCCCGATTAATGTGCCAGAACGGTTGTTAGTTCCTGGTTGTTGTGGTGCCAGTTTTTCTTGAGTTCGTTTGGTGTCATGTATCCCAGTGATGAGTGGGGTCGGTTCTGATTGTAGTCCTGTCGGTAGTCCTCGGCCATGATTTTTGCTTCGAGCAGGGTGGTGAATATTTCGATTCCTAGGAGCTCGTCACGCAGTTTCCCGTTGAATGATTCCACGTACGCGTTTTGCCAGGGTGATCCGGGGTCAATGAAACTAATGTCGGTGGCACTGAATCGACACCAGTCAGCAACGGTATTGCTTGTCATTTCAGTGCCGTTATCCATCCGTACGAACTCTGGTGCCCCGTGAACGTTGATGAGTCTTTCCAAGATCGTGACAATGTCATCCCCACTCATGGACCTTTCCACTTCAATGGCGAGTGCTTCTTTGCTGAACTCATCGGTGATGTTGAGATACTTCAACACCTTGCAGTCACTGGTTTGATCGAACTGGAAGTCCAGCGCCCACACATGATTCGGGCGCGTAGCGCTTAGCCTGTCCTGCGGGTTCGTGGATTGCCCTAGGCGTGCACGTTTACGTTTCTTCACCCTCACCCGCAGGCCTTCATCGAGGCATAAGCGTTGCACGCGCTTGTGATTAACCCCGAACCCTTCCCGCACCAAAAGCGCATGCAACCGGCGATACCCAAACCGAGGACGCGCTTTGGCCAGTTCACGCAACCGTGCCCGCAGGGTTTGCTCGAAATCTGAAGGGGCCGTGGGGCTGAGACGTTGCGTGGAGCGAGGTTGCTCAAGAAGTCGGCATACCCGGCGCTGGGAGACAGGGAAACGGGTCACCAAGAAGGTCACAGCAGCCCGACGCCGAGTCGGGCTTAGAAATTTCCCCGGTTCACTTCCTTAAGCATGTCAATATCTAAAGCCTGATCCGCCACGATCCGTTTAAGCCGCTGATTCTCACGCTCAAGCTCTTTCAACCGTTTCGCATCATCAGCCTTCATCCCCCCATACTGATTGCGCCACCGGTAATACGTCTGCTCAGTGACCTCCAGATGCTTACACACCTCGACCATAGGTTGGCCCTCACCAAGCATCCGGTCAGCCTCCCGCAACTTACGAACAATCTGCTCCGGGGTGTGATGCCTTCTCTTCATATCGTCGTCCTCCTCGCCCATAAAGGCAATCGTGGACTAACACAAAGCTGGCTCAGAAAACAGGGGTCAGGTCAGCATTCGTGGCCAGAACAACCAGGCGACCGCTAATTCGATGCCCGCCCGCCTTGACCCGAACAACACTTCCCGAGTCTTGTAACTCATCTACTTCTGAGTGTTCAAAAACTTCTACGCCCAAGCGCTCAAGTTCTCGGACTAACCCCCAGGCCAGTCGAGCCGGATCCACGATTGCAACATTGGGATCAAAAAGCGCCCCACGGTAAATTGGCGAATTGATGTGTGCTCGAATTTGGTCAGTATTCAAATATCGAGATGCCACGCCTAATTTGTTCTTCTCTGTATGGACCCGTTTCAGGCCTTGTACTTGATAATCCTGGGTTGCGACATCGATTTCACCTGAGACTAGCCAATCGCATTCAATATTCAATTCGTTTATTCGATGACCGATCTCTTTGAGATTCGCTGCTCCCAAACGAAGTAGTTCTGGCATCTCACTTGGCCAACGTGAAAGTCCATTACTGAAACCGTGGGTCAAGGTGGCAGAAACAAAACCACCGTTCCTTCCGGTGGCACCGCACGCAATGCGATCACTTTCTAAAACGACGATCTTCCAACTCGGATGTTCGATCGCTGCCTCAAGAGCGGACCAAAGGCCGGTAAAACCAGCACCAATTACGACAAGGTCCGCTTCAATATCTTGATTTACGGGCGGCTTCGCGCTCGGTCTCTGTGGATTATCTAGCCAGAAACTCTCATACCGAAGTGACTTTGTTTTGGCGTAACCATTTCGTGAAGGTGTTGCGGTAAACAAGTGGGTTCCTTACGTGGAAGTTAACGTAATGAGCCAGACCGAGTGCCTGACTCTCCCACCAATCCCTTCACTACTAACAAGTCTTGCAACTTAAATTAATGAGCTGTTCTAATCATAGATTAACTCTTAGGAAGAAACGCGTCAATGTTAATCGTGTTTTGAGAAATGTCGTTTTCTAATGCTTTCCGTCTGCGGCTCGCCACAAACTGGCTGAGTAGAACTATTATCAAAGCGATCACAAACACTAAAGTCGCCAAAGCATTGACCTGCACGGGGATCCCTCGTTGAGCGGCCCCCCAGATGTAAATTGGGAACGTTACGACGGTTCCCGCGTTGAAGAAACTAATTATGAAATCGTCGAATGAGAGTGAAAAGCCCAACAGCGCCGCGCCGGCTATGCCAGGGGCCACGAGCGGGAGGGTGACATAACGAAATGTAGCCCGGGGTCCCGCATAGAGGTCCCGGGCCGCTTCCTCAAGCCGTGGGTCCATTCCCTGCAAACGAGCCTTCACTGTTACCACAACGAAGGAAATTGTGAACATGATGTGCGCAATAATGATGGTGAGTTCGCCCAGCGGGAAACGCAAGTTGAGGAATAAAGCAAGAAGGCTAGCTCCCATGACTACTTCTGGTGTGGTCATAGGCAGAAAAATAAGGAGATTCGTTGATGAACGTCCGCGGAACCGGTACCGAACGAGGGCGAACGCAATCATAGTCCCCAACACGGTAGCGATCAGGGTCGAAATGATGCCAATCCGAATGCTGATCATGAATGAATCGCAAACACCCGGCACACCGCAAATATTGGTCCAACCATCCAATGAGAACGTATTCCAACTGGTGTTGTATTTACCTTCAGGTTTATTGAAACTCAACACAGCTACGACAGCAATTGGTACGAACAAATAAACCAAAACCATGACTGCAACAACACCGAGCAAGTGACGACGAATCCAGCGCATTAAACCAAATCCTCCGTTCCGGCTCTACGGATATAGGTGAATACCAATACCAGGATCGCCGCCATCAATACAAAAGAGAGTGCACTTGCCGTGGGGTAATCACGGAACTCAATGAAGTTGGTCTGGATCACGTTACCGATCATGCGGTTTTGGGTGGAGCCCAATAATTCAGCGTTGATGTAGTCACCCGTTGCGGGAATAAACGTCAACAAAGTTCCGGCGACGACTCCCGGCAGAGAGAGCGGCCAGGTGACTTTGCGGAATGTTGTAAATGCAGAGGCATAGAGGTCCTTGGACGCCTCTATCAAGCGTGGATCAATTTTCTCGAGAGCCGCATACAGCGGCAAGATCATAAATGGCAAAAAGTTGTACGTCAGTCCGGCTACAACGGCAAATCCCGTGTTAAGAATTCGATCATCGGGCAGCAAATGCAAAAAATTAAAAAAAGATGTGATGAACCCTTCGTCCGCGAGGATTGTTTTCCAGGCGTAGGTTCGCAGCAGGAAAGAAGCAAACGAGGGCGCGATAACAAGTACCAGCATGAGTGCGCGCCAACGACCGGCTTTGAAAGCAATGAAATAGGCCAGGGGGTAGGCAATGAGTAGCGCGAACCCAGTGGCAATTCCAGCGTAAACAAATGAGCGAAGGAATTGCGGCCAGTATTCCAATAACGCATCGGAGTAGTTACTAATTTGAAAAGCTGGAACGTACTGTCCCGATTGTCCCGCAACGGGGGCCTGCAAACTGGTCAAGAACAACGTAACAAACGGAATAGCAAAAAAGATGGCTAGCCAAGTCATACCAGGAAGCAATAGGAAATAACCGGTTCGAGACTTTCTTTGAGCGACCACAAAACCCGTGGCTTTTGTTGAAGGGAGGACCGAGGCCACGTTTAGGCTCCTGCTGCCATCGCCTGCGCCGTGGTTGCCAAGAGAGTTTCCCCACCGGCAAGCCCGAAGGTGTGCTCGGGCGCCCAGTGAATCAACACTCGATCACCCACACTGGACCGGTCTCCAACGATCACATTCTGCTCAAATACCGTGATGTTTTGGGCCCATGGCAGCGTGATCAAATATTGAGTTGACACGCCCGCATAGGAAACGTCAACAACTGTACCTTCAAGGGAGTTGTTGCCGACCGGAATCTTCTCACGGTCATGCAGATCGAGAACCGTCATTTTTTCGGGACGGATACCTACAATTATTTCATCACCTGTTGCTGAGTTGCGTTGTGCTGGAACCAAGAACTTAGTTCCATTAGCCATCACTTCCAGCATGTGCGAATCACTCTTCATGCGGGTACCTGCAAATAAATTGGACTGTCCCAAAAAGTTTGCAACGAAAACTGTCTTCGGTAATTCATAGATCGAAGCCGGGTCACCAAGTTGCTCAATACGACCCGCATTCATCACGGCGATCGTGTCCGCCATCGTCATGGCTTCTTCCTGATCATGGGTCACGTGAACAAATGTTGTGCCCACCTCGGTTTGGATCCGCTTCAACTCAATTTGCATCTGTCGGCGCAACTTGAGGTCTAGAGCACCCAAAGGTTCATCGAGGAGAAGTACATCGGGTTCATTGATGAGTGCTCGCGCAACCGCAACACGTTGCTGTTGTCCGCCGGAGAGTTGTGTTGGTTTGCGTCGTGCCATGGAAGATAGTTCGACGAGTTCCAACATTGCGTTCACGGCAGGCTCAACATCTTTGACACCGCGACGACGTAATCCGAATGCCACATTTTCGAAGATATCCAGATGCGGGAATAGTGCATAGGACTGGAAAACCGTATTGACCGGTCGTTGAAAAGCGCGTAGTGACGTTATGTCGTTTTCGCCGATCGAGATCCGCCCTGAAGTTGGATCCTCTAGCCCTGCAACCATGCGCAACGTGGTAGTTTTGCCGCACCCCGAAGCGCCTAAAAGCGCAAAGAATGAGCCCGCCGGGATGGTCAGCGTGAGGTCGTCAACGGCTGCTACTTCACCGAACATTTTGGTGAGATTTGTTAGGTGCAGATCCTCAACATTGCGTTCTCGACCGTGAA
>Ga0247836_1002035_pt1 | contig 30585 bp, 29 predicted proteins | sample LaCruzMarch2015__4_FD_187116 | JGI IMG/M metagenome (GOLD analysis project Ga0247836, IMG submission 187116) | Freshwater microbial communities from meromictic Lake La Cruz, Castile-La Mancha, Spain - LaCruzMarch2015_14m | ecosystem: Environmental > Aquatic > Freshwater > Lake | place: Spain... | reverse complement strand
TTGGCTGTGTAATGGCTCATGGCGCAATAATGCTACCCGCTAGTAACTTACGCAAGATTTGACGCGATCGTTTGCCTAACCTTCGCTTGGGTTAAACCCCCTGTTCAGCCAGGTGGAGGAGAATTTGCAAAATGAAGTATCTCATTATTGGCGGCGGGATCATCGGAACTGCCCACGCCTATGAGGCTCTCAAATCTGGCCACCAGGTTATCCAGCTCGAACGCGACGATGTCGCCCGAAGCGCATCAGTTCGAAATTTCGGTCTTGTTTGGGTCAGTGGCCGCAAGAGCGGGGCTGAGTTACAAACAGCAGTCCGCGCTCGCCAACTGTGGGATGAGATACATCAAGCGATTCCTGAATTACTCTTTCGTCCCAACGGATCTTTAACGCTTGCAATAAATGAAGAAGAAGTCGCAGTAATGGAAGAGTGTTTAAGGAAAGAAGATGCCTCGCTTCGTCAATGGCAAATACTTGATCGAGATGAAACACAAAGGATTAATCCGGCCCTTCGTGGAAATTATCTAGCCTCGCTTTGGTGCCCCCTGGATGCAACGGTAGAGCCAGGCTTAGTTTTACATTCGATGCGTGAATACCTACTTCGCAACGATGACTACATTTGGCGCAACAATTTAGATGTGGTTGAGGTACGAAGTGATGGAAGTAAAGCTGTTGTTATCGCGCGCAACGGTGAAATTTTTGAAGGAGATATCGCCATAGTGTGCCCAGGTGCAGATCACACATCGTTATTTAAGGAACAACTCGATACTGCACCAATTCGCCGCGTGCGATTGCAGATGATGAGCACAGCACCTCTTGATGAAGCGCTCACAACTTCAATTGCTGATGGTGATTCGATGCGTTACTACCCTGGTTATGAAGTACCAACGCTACAAAACCTGCCACCGCAACCCCAGATTGCATCTGATAACCACATGCAATTACTCATGGTTCAGCGCGCCAATGGCAGCCTTACTATTGGTGATACACATGAATATGCAGAGCCTTTTGAGTTCAAACTCAATGAAGACCCTTACACATACCTTCATGAGGTAGCTAGTAATTTACTAGGGAAGAAATTGCCTCCCATTATTCACCGCTGGGATGGCGTCTATAGCCAAGTGACTGATGGTGGAATCTGCGATCGACGAGTGATTGCACAGAATATTATTTCTGTGACAGGGCCAGGGGGCCGAGGAAACACCTTAGCCCCAGCAATTGCTGAAGAAACAATAAAGGGGTTGTCGTGAGCGTAGAAATGGTTGCTTTTGATGTTGCAGGCACTGTACTCAATGATGACGGCCTGGTTCTCGCAGCCTTTAAAAACGCTTTTGAAGCAACTCAACCTGATTTGTGGCCTACACATGGCAATCGCTGGACCCAGTACGCAATCGACACAATGGGAAAATCGAAAATTGATGTTTTTACAGAGCTGTTGGGGGATTCGGAGAAAGCACACCGAGCAAATATTGCATTTGAAGAATCTTACCTGAGTGAAATTTCTGAAACGGGAGCTCTCCCAATTGCTGGCGCTGAGGAAATGTTTAAATTTTTGCGTTCAGAGGGAATCGCAGTCGTGCTAACAACAGGATTTAGCCGTTCAACTCTTGATACTTTAATTTTTGAACTCGGTTGGAAAGATCTCATTGACCTATCGGTAACCCCTGGTGAGGCAGGTCGCGGTCGCCCACATCCAGATATGTTACAAAAAGCAGCAGCGGCTTTAGAAATCTCAGCACCCATGCAGGTGATCGTTTTAGGAGATACCGCCTCTGACATGCAGGCAGGCGTTGCCTTTGGTGCGGGTCAAATAATTGGTGTTTTAACAGGAGCACACAACGTTGACACCTTGCACAACGCTGGTGCGACAACTGTTGTTAACTCAGTAGTCGATTTAAAGTCACTTATTTAACATAAAGCGGTCGGTTGATATTCATCACCTGATTTCTAAAAATCTACTTTTAACAAGCCGATTGTTAACGTCGACGGATGAGAGTGCGCGGACAATCCTTAGGAAGGGATCACACATATGCGCGCAAAGCGTCTTATAGCTGCAGCGTCCGCTGCAGCACTGACAGTTGGAATCGTTGCAGTTGCAACTCCAGCCACAGCAGCAGTAAATATCTGTAAGGCAAAGAATGTTGCAGAAGCAGGTGGGCTAGATAACCTAATCAAGCTTGCTAAGAAAGAGGGCAAGCTTGCTCTCATCATCACACCTCGCTCATGGTCAAATTACGGTTTGATCATGGATGTATACGAGAAGGCTTTCGGCGTGAAGGTAACTGTTGACAATCCAGATGGATCATCACAGTACGGTGTCGACACAATGAAGACAGCGCCAAAGTCAAAGCAACCAGACACTATTGAAGTTGGACCTATTGTCGTGCCACAGTTGACACCTCCAGGATCCAAGCCACTTACAGCTCCTTACCAAGTCATCAACTGGAAGGACATTCCAAGCACAGCTAAGGAAACGAGTGGTCTGTGGTTCGGAAACTACGCTGGAAAGATGGCAATGGTTTACGACACATCTCTCTCACCAGCACCAACTAAGGCTTCAGATTTCACAAACCCTGCCTACAAGGGCTTTGTAGGAATCACAGGAGACCCAACATCATCTAACCAAGCTTTCATGTCAGTTTTGGCAGCAAGCATCGGAAACGGTGGGGAAAAGAACCTCGGAGATGTAAACAAGGGTCTTGAACTGTTCAAGGAAATCAAGGATCAACAAGGTTCACTTGTGAAAGTCAGTACCTCAAACCTTGGAGCCGGTGCAGTAAAGCTCGGTTTCATGTGGGACTTCAACGCAGTTGGAACAATTCCTTTGGCTAAGGCGGCTGGATTAAACATCAAGTTCGCATACCCAACAGATTACGTTCTGCAAGCACCTCCATACTTCATGGGAGTCAACGCGAAGTCCCAAAACTGCGCAAACGCACGTTTATGGATTGAGTTCCTTTACTCACAGAACAAAGGAAAGACTATTGATCAGCTAACCCCAGCAGATCTCATGCTTTCTGGTTCAAAGTTGTTCGCGCTCATGCAAGGTGGACAGAATTACTGGCGCCAGGCAGGTGCAGACCCAATCATGTCAGCTGCAATGACCAAGAAGAAGCTCCTTCTTCCATCACAGCTTGACTTCGAGGTTCCTGCAACTGCAAAGATTGTTGGACCATCAACAATTGCCGATTCAGTAGGAGCTCGCGAAGCTGTCATTGCACAATGGCCTAGCATCAAATAAGGAAATATGACACCCAATGTCATTGAGGGAGGCGCGCCTACTAGGGGTCGCGCCTCCCTTACCTCTTTTTTGAAAAATGTTGCCCCCGCGCTTCCATTGCTGGCAATCATTGGGTTCTTCTTTTTATTTCCCATAAGCCGTCTGATTTATGTATCTTTCATGTCGAATGAAAATACATTCACTCTTGATAACTTTCGTACAACAATGCAAGAGCCCTATCGATCAGGTTTTATCAACTCAATAAAAATTGGAGTTCTTTCGGCTGCAATTGCTGCTTTGCCTGGCGCAGTGGCTGCCTATTTCATCGAAACTAGGGGCCCTGTAAAACTACGCAGAACCATTTCTGTAATGAGCGGAGTACTTGCAAACACAGGTGGCGTGCCGCTGGCTTTTATGTTTTATGCGGCCCTTGGAATACAAGGACAACTGACAAAGGTGCTTAAATTCTTTGGTTGGGATATCTACGCCGGTCAATTCTCACTGGGGACATTTTTAGGATTGTTAATAGTTTATTTGTACTTTCAATTGCCGTTGATGGTGATCGTTTTTTCGCCAGCAATCATTGCACTAAGACGCGAATGGTCTGAGGCTGCCCGTAATCTAGGTGCGACCCAACTCAATTATTGGATTAAAATAGGAATTCCACTTTTGTTTCCTAGTTTTATTGCATCATTCTTATTGCTCTTTGCAAGTGGATTTTCAGCATATGCCACAGCCAATGCCTTAACTGTCGGTAATATTGCGCTGACCCCAATGCAAATTGGTGCTTTACTCGACGGCAATGTTTCAGCGGCCCAGTTAAATCTTGGCAAAGCGCTAGGTGTTGTAATGATTGTGATCTCGGCCTTTGCCGTCATTCCTTATTTAGCAATCCAACGTCGTAGTGCAAGGTGGCAAAAGCGATGAAAAGAAAGCTAGATCTTCCCTTAACAATTACTCTTTCAGTTCTTGCACTCTTTGTTTTCATCCCCCTGCTTTCAGCCTTCGAATTCTCAATTAGAACACCAATCAAGGGTGGCTATGGTTGGGATCACTATCTTTGGGCGATCAGGGAAGATGAGTTTTTCTATTACATTATTCGATCAATCTGGTTAGCTGCCATAACAGTCTTGATTACCTTGATTGTCCTTGTCCCAACGATGACCTGGCTACAACTTTCAAAATCCACAATCAGGCCTTTTATTGATGGACTCTCGCTCTTACCACTAGTTATTCCAGTTGTAGCTTTTGCAGTCGGTGCGCAAATTTCATTTCCTGAGTTTGTTAAGGACACAGTGCTCGAACTACCATTTTTGTACTTTGTTTTGGCGTTGCCCTACGCATACCGAACTTTAGATATCGGGTTAAATTCGATTCCACTCAAGACATTAACCGAAGCTGCGCGTAGCGCTGGGGCTAATTGGTGGCGCACAATCATTACGGTAATCATCCCCGTGATTAAGACCGCCGTTGTCGGCACTGTTGCAATTACCTTTGCACTATCAATTGGTGAGTACACCTTGACTGTCTTGTTGCATTGGGACACCTTCCCAACCTGGATTACTTTTGTTGCTGATGAAAGCATCTTGGGTGCAGTTGCGCTTTCAATGATGTCGCTAGTTATCCCATTCTTAGTTCTCACAGTTCTAACACTTGTTGCACCAGAACGTTCCACACAAGGGAGAAAGTAATGTCTAGTAAGAGCCTGACTCTCAATAACATTTCAAAGAGATTTGGAAATGTGACTGCGCTAGATAACTTCAACCTCGAGGTGGGTGTCGGTGAACTCGTTGCCCTACTTGGGCCTTCAGGGTGTGGAAAAACCACAGCTCTTCGAGTAGTTGCTGGTCTGGAACATCAGGATAATGGAACAGTTTTGGTTGCAGAGAAGAATATTTCTGACGTTCCCGCACACAAACGTAATATGGGAATGGTTTTCCAGGCTTACTCACTCTTCCCAAACTTAACAGTTGAAGAAAATGTTGCATTTGGTCTACAGATGCGTAAAGTAAATAAGTCGGTCCGCCTCAAGAAGGCGCATCAACTTTTAGATTTGGTTGGCCTCGATTCACAGAGCAAACGCTTTACCCATCAGCTCTCGGGTGGGCAACAGCAGCGTGTTGCTTTGGCACGCGCCTTGGCTTTTGAACCTGAAATTCTTCTTTTAGATGAACCTTTATCTGCGCTTGATGCACAAGTGCGCGTCAATCTACGGGAAGAAATCCGTCGCTTACAACTATCGCTCGGGACAACAACGCTATTTGTGACACACGATCAAGAAGAGGCAATGGCAATCTCAGACCGAGTTGGCGTTATGAACCAAGGAGTTCTTGAGCAGATCGATACTCCTGATGTGTTATATAACAAGCCAACATCGTCCTTTGTTGCTGGCTTTGTCGGCATTATGAACAGAATTCCAGCGCAAATATCAGATGGCATAGTTGAGATATTTGGCAGCAAAGTTATTGCACTTAAGCGTGGAAATGAGTCTGGACAGGTAGTCGCATTGATTCGTCCAGAATCAATCTCTGTTGTCGCAAATTCGTCACAACCAAATGCAAAAGTGTTGACTCGCTCATTTATGGGTGCTTCATCAAATATCATCTGCCAGACAGGAGACGGAACGATTGTTCAATCGCTTATGACAAGTGCATCAACCGGAGACCTACACCCAGGCTCATCAGTTCAACTCCACGTTCTAAGTTCTGAGGTCCTTGTCGCTAATGTCTAGTACATCGAAAAACCGAATTATTCGTTTTAAAACCTCACCAGAATCAAATTGGCGAGAATTACTACACGATAAAGGCGAGCCAGTAATTGGTGATGAGCCGCTGGATGTAAAGGTAATTGCTGCATTAATACATCTGAGCGATATCCATATTTGTGATGCAGCTTCACCCGCGCGACTTGAGTTTTTAGATCGCATCGCTGATCCTGATAACCCAATCTCACAACTAGTTCCATACATAGGTACTTATCGCGCGCAAGAATTTTTGACAACTCAGGTACTTGAGGCGATGGTGGTAGCAGCAAACGAGATCAAATCTGGACCACTCACAGGTGCACCAATTGACGCGGTTGTGATTACGGGAGATGTGACAGATAACGCGCAAAGCAATGAACTCAATTGGTACAAAGAAATTCTAGATGGTGGCCTTGTCATCCCTAAAAGTGGCGACCCAGAGCGCTCCGAAGGCTCTCACTCGTCGAATGCCGATCTTTACGATGAGCATTACTACCATCCGGACGGTCCTCCTACAGGAATGCCGGCGGATCGCCCACATGTGTTACATAACTTTCCACATTTCAAGGGTGTGCTCAAAGCATCTGAACGCCAATTTATCGCCCAAGGTTTAACGCATAAATGGCTTGCCGTTCACGGGAATCATGATGCGCTATTGCAAGGAACTGCTGCGACTACACCTGAATTAGATGTACTAGCACAAGGTCAAGCAAAGTTATCTGCACTTAAAAATATGGCAGATTTAGCAGATTTATTTACTGGTTTTGGTGAAGTCGGGCCTGCGGTCTATCCGGGGTTGGACCATATGGAGACACATGAAGTCACTGCAGATCCTCGCCGCTCTTTATTGACGATGCAGGATTGGGTCAATGTTCATACAAACTGTGGACACGATCATGGGCTAGATCCCGAACAACCAGAAACATCGTATTGGTATCGAAACATCGGTAGCGATGTTCGACTAATTGCGCTAGATACCGTTAATCGCTTTGGTGGATGGCAAGGATGTATTCATCGTGAACAGTTTGAATGGCTGTCGCACCTACTAGATGAATCAAAAGACAAATATGTAGTTTTGACTTCACACCACCCATTAGAGAATTTGTTTAATGAATATGTTCCAGATGAAGTAAGTGCACCAGCCCTAGAAGAAGAAGTTCGCAGGCTTCTTTCGAAACACCCTAACGTTATTTTGTGGTTCTCGGGACACGTACATGATCACAAAATCACACAAAGTCAAAACAGTGACGGGTCTCATGCATTTTGGGAGATCCGCACTGGTTCGCATATTGATTGGCCACAACAATCACGCGTTATTGAAATTGTTAAATCTGACAATGGCAAAATCGCTATCGGCACGGTGATCTTTGATCATGCAGGTCCGCTTACATTTAACGGTACAGCTGATGAATTGGCAGATCCTGTGGCACTGGCTGGACTTTCTCGGCTATTAGCAGCCAATGATTGGCAGCGCCAAAACGGGGGCCCATTCGCTCTTGAGTTAATGGAAGGTCAACCAGAGGATCGAAACATTTGGCTCTGGGCCAACGATCCGTTGAAATAGCGCCCAACTCGTATAGGCTCGCGCCGTGCTGCTTAGTGATCGCGATATTCGCTTAGAAATAATGGCTGGCCGCGTGGCCGTCGAGCCTTTTGAAGAGGCGATGATCCAGCCATCCTCGGTCGATGTCCGCCTAGATAAATTCTTCCGGGTCTTTGAAAACCATAAATATTCAGTCATCGATCCATCACTGGAGCAACCCGAGCTCACGCGCGAAGTCGTTGCCGATGATGGTGAAGCATTTATCTTGCACCCAGGTGAATTCGTACTGGCTAGCACCTACGAAATTATCACTCTTCCCGATGACATCGCCGGGCGGCTAGAGGGTAAATCTTCACTGGGCCGGCTAGGACTGCTCACACATTCCACTGCCGGATTTATCGATCCTGGATTTTCTGGACACATTACCCTGGAGCTTTCCAATGTTGCCAACTTGCCGGTGAAGTTATTCCCAGGCATGAAAATCGGTCAGCTCTGTCTGATTAGACTTTCATCCCCTGCTGAACATCCATACGGTTCAGCCATTTATGCATCTCGTTACCAAGGACAGCGCGGGCCAACCCCGAGCCGTTCTTTCATGAATTTTCACCAGAGCAAGATCAAATAGCTCCTCGGATACCGATTATCTGGGGAATACAACTACCCACCAGAAGGTTGAATACATTATGGAATATATAGTCATCGGCGCAGTCATACTTTTAGTTTTGTTCTTTATTGCCCAATACAACCGCCTCATTCGCCTAAATATCACAGTCGATGAAGCATTCGCTCAAATTGAGGTTCAACTCAAGCGACGTGCAGACCTGATCCCCAATTTAGTGGAGACCGTTAAGGGATATGCAGCCCACGAACAATCAACATTTGATGCCGTTGTCACAGCGCGGGCGAAGGCAACGAGTGCGACAACAATTGCAGACGTTGCGGCAGCAGATGGCGCCCTGACAAATGCGCTGAAGGGTTTACTTGCAGTTGCTGAGGCGTATCCAGACCTGAAGGCATCGGCAAACTTCTTATCTCTCCAAGAAGAACTTTCCACAACTGAGAATAAAGTTTCATTTGCCCGCCAGTTCTATAACGACACTGTGCGCTCACTGAACACAGCGGTTAAAACTATCCCCACCAGCTTCTTTGCCGGCTTTGCCAAGGTAGATGCACGTGACTTCTATGAAGTTGAGAATCCAACAGATCGCAACGTTCCTGGCGTTAAGTTCTAGCAAGTTCTATGGCTGAGAATAACTTTCGCGCACTCGCTTCTGCCAATAAAGGAAAGACCTATTTCCTACTGGCAGCGATGGGAGTTCTCACCTGGCTTGTCGCATACGCGGTACTAACTTATTTTGGAGCAGGAACTGCTTCGACAATTGTTCCCTTTGCGGTGGGAATATCACTCATTGGCGTGTGGGGCTCTTACTATGGCTCAGATAAATTAGTACTCACGATGACGGGTGCCAAAGTTGTTACGCGAGAAGATGCACCCGAACTCTTTAATGTGATTGAAGAAGTGGTGATTGCAAGTGGTCTACCTATGCCTAAAGTGGCAATTGTTGAAGATTCTGCGCCCAATGCATTTGCAACCGGACGTAATCCTGACCATGCACTGATTGCATTTACCACCAGAATTCTAGAAGTCATGGATCGCGATGAACTTCAAGGAGTCATTGCACATGAGATGTCACATGTGGCAAACCGTGACACCTTAGTGTCAGCAGTTGCTGCAACCACTGCCGGAGCAATTGCAATCTTGAGTGATTTTCTGATGCGCATCATGTTCTTTGGTGGCGGTCGCAGAGATGGAAACCAAAATCAAAACCCAGTGGCACTTATTCTTTCACTTGTTGTCTTAATTCTTGCTCCGATTGCAGCACTGCTCTTGAAATCTGCAATCTCACGTAAGCGTGAGGCGCTAGCTGATGCCACAGCCGTCTCCTTTACGCGCAATCCGGCCGGGCTTCGTAAAGCACTTGAAGTATTAGCTGCCGATTCAACCGTGGTGCACCAGAAATCAAATGCGGTTGCACATATTTGGATCGAATCCCCATTGGATGCAAAAGCTGTCTCAAAGTTATTTAGTACTCATCCACCCATCGAAGAGCGCATTGCAACGCTACGTGCGATGGAATCGCTAGGCCCACAGATTTAATATTTCTAACTTTGCGTTGAATTACATTAGTGTAACTCCACCCACAATGGGGATAAACTCTGTGGATATCTAGCAAAGAGTGAGTTGATTCAGTAGGAACCCTCACCCCTGCGCCGAACGGGCGGTAAATCCCACTCCTAAGGCTTCTCGCCGGTATTTGACTTCTGATTTAACGATAGGATTTCACCCTGCTATAGCGGAATCACCGCTCTATAGCCCATTTAAGGCAAATTCAAGGAGTTCCCACTTTGAGCGAAAAGCGTGATGTGAAGAAGGAACCAGGCGGATATGACGCCTCCTCGATCACAGTCCTAGAGGGCCTTGAGGCTGTTCGAAAGCGCCCCGGAATGTATATCGGCTCCACCGGTGAACGCGGGCTGCACCACCTTGTCTATGAAATCGTCGATAACGCAGTTGATGAGGCGCTCGCAGGTTATTGCACTGAAATTAAAGTCAGCTTGATGCCTGATGGATCACTACAAGTGGTCGATAACGGTCGCGGAATCCCAGTTGATATCCACCCGATTGAAAAGAAGCCAGCACTTGAAGTTGTTCTCACCGTTTTGCACGCCGGTGGAAAGTTTGGCGATGGCGGTTACTCAGTCTCTGGCGGTCTGCACGGTGTTGGCTCATCCGTGGTTAACGCACTTTCTACAAAGCTATCTGCTGAAGTAAAGCGCGATGGATTTACCTGGCGCCAAGATTACCGACTCGGTGTTCCGCAAGCGCCAGTTGCTCAAGGTGAAGCAACAACTGAGACCGGAACAACAATTCAGTTCTGGCCGTCGGAGGATATCTTTGAAACAACAGATTTCTCATTCGAAGTTCTCTCTACTCGTTTTCGCGAGATGGCATTTCTTAACCGCGGCCTAATTTTATCTCTCACAGATTTGCGCCCTGGCCATGTTGATGACAAGGGTGAACAAATTGCGGTGCGCTACCAATACCAGGGCGGAATTACTGACTTTGTAAAACACCTTAACTCCACACGTGGTGAGCTTCATAAGACTGTCATCGCTATTGAGTCAGAGGATAAGAAGGCGCAACTTTCTCTTGAAATTTCGATGCAGTGGAATAACGGCTTCTCCGAGTCTGTCTATACCTTTGCCAACACTATTCACACCCATGAAGGTGGAACCCACGAAGAAGGTTTCCGCACAGCACTGACTTCAGTGGTCAATAAGTTCGCCGAAGAACAAGGACTTATTCGCAAGAAAGAAGATCGTCTTACTGGAGATGATGTCCGCGAAGGTCTTACTGCAATTGTTTCCATCAAATTAGGTGAACCACAGTTTGAAGGACAGACAAAGACCAAACTCGGTAACACTGCCGCGAAATCATTTACCCAAAAAGTAGTTAATGAACGTTTGACGCAATGGTTTGAACAAAACCCACAAGAGGGCAAAGACATTATTCGTAAATCAATTGATGCCGCCTCTGCTCGCGTGGCAGCACGTAAAGCACGTGATTTAGCTCGTAACCGTAAGGGTTTGCTCGAAGGTCGTGGAATGCCCGGCAAGCTAGCTGATTGCCAGTGGACTGATCCTTCCAAGTGCGAGCTCTACATTGTCGAAGGTGACTCTGCTGGTGGCTCGACAAAGGGTGGCCGCGATTCACGAAATCAAGCAGTCCTGCCAATTCGCGGCAAGATCCTTAACGTTGAAAAGGCTCGTATTGATCGCGTGCTACAAAATAATGAAGTGCAATCCCTGATTACCGCACTCGGTACCGGAGTTCACGATGACTTTGATATCGAAAAGTTGCGCTATCACAAGATTATTCTGATGGCCGATGCTGACGTTGATGGTCAACACATTCGCACTCTGCTTCTTACTTTATTATTTAGATTTATGCGTCCATTGATTGAAAACGGTTTCGTCTATCTTGCCCAACCTCCACTTTATAAACTCAAGTGGGGCGGTAAAGACCCGGTTGAGTATGCATTTAGTGACAGAGAGCGCGATGGCATGATCAAGATTGGTCTAGATGCCGGAAAGCGTCTTCCGAAAGAAGATGGAATCCAGCGCTTTAAAGGTTTAGGTGAAATGCCGGCAAAAGAGTTGTGGGATACAACTATGGACCCAGAGCATCGCGTCTTGATTCAGGTAACACTGGATGACGCAGCAGCAGCCGATGATTTGTTCTCTGTTCTGATGGGTGAAGATGTAGAACAACGACGGGCATTTATTCAGCGCAATGCTAAAGACGTTAGATTCTTGGATATCTAATGACAACTGATGACATGACACCGGAAGAGGTAACTTTCGATCGCATCGAAAAAGTAGACCTACAAGTTGAAATGGCGCGCAGCTATCTCGACTACGCCATGTCTGTCATTGTTGGGCGCGCACTTCCTGATGTGCGAGATGGGCTAAAGCCAGTTCACCGCCGCGTTCTCTATGCCATGTTCGATGCTGGTTATCGCCCCGATAAGGGGTATTACAAATCTTCTCGCATCGTCGGTGATGTCATGGGTAATTACCATCCTCATGGTGACACCGCTATCTATGACACCGTTGTTCGTTTAGCTCAGTCGTGGTCACTTCGTTATCCATTGGTAGATGGAAATGGAAACTTCGGTTCACCCGGTAACGATCCAGCTGCTGCGATGCGTTACACCGAAGCCCGCTTGGCATCTCTTGCCATGGAGATGATGCGTGATATCGATGAAGATACCGTCAACTTCTCACCCAACTACGACGGACGATCACAAGAGCCAGATGTATTACCTGCACGCTTTCCCAACTTACTTGTTAACGGTTCTGCCGGTATTGCAGTGGGTATGGCGACAAATATTCCGCCACATAATCTTCGCGAAATCGGTGAGGCAGTTATTTACTCACTTGAACATCCAGATATGCCGGCCCCAGATCTACTTAACCATTTGCTTACTGTTGTGAAAGGCCCAGATTTTCCAACCAAGGCGCTGATTGTTGGCCGTGGCGGCATTGAAGATGCCTATCGCACTGGTCGTGGCTCGGTCACTATGCGCGCGGTAGTGAATGTAGAAGAGATTAATAAGCGCACCTGCTTAGTTGTCACTGAACTTCCTTATCAGGTAAACCCAGATAACTTGGCACTTAAGATTGCGGAACTTGTTAAAGATGGAAAGATTAAAGGAATCGCAGATGTGCGCGATGAAGGTAATGAACGTTTAGGCCAGCGCCTGGTTATTGTCTTGCAGAGCTCGGCAATTCCAAAGGTAATCCTTAACAACTTATATAAGCAGACTCAACTCCAAGATACCTTCGGCGCCAACATGTTGGCACTTGTCGACGGTGTCCCACGTACCTTGCGCTTAGATGAATTCATTAAGTATTACATCGAGCATCAAGTTGAAGTCATTGTTCGCCGTACTAAATTCCGCTTGGTTGAAAAAGAGAAACGCGCACACATCCTTAAGGGATACCTCAAGGCCCTCGACGCCCTCGATGCCGTGATTGCACTCATTCGTGCCTCAAAGACTCCCGAAGAAGCGCGTACAGGTTTGATGAAGTTACTCGATGTCGATGAGATCCAAGCAAATGCAATTCTTGATATGCAGTTGCGCCGAATTGCAGCACTTGAGCGTCAGAAGATTAATGATGAATACGAAGGCTTAATGGCTGACATCATCGAGCTCAACGCAATCTTGGCATCGGAAAGTAAGCAGCGCGAAATCATTAAGAGCGAGCTCACTGAAGTGATTACTAAATATGGTGATGAGCGCCGTACTCAAATTGTGGCAAGTGAAGGTGATTTCTCGGCTGAAGATCTCATTCCTGATAACAATGTTGTAGTAACTATTACCCGCGGTGGGTATTCCAAGCGCACTACCGCTGATCTCTATAAATCACAGCGCAGAGGTGGTCGCGGCGTTAAAGGTGCAGCGCTGAAGCAAGATGATGTGGTTGACCATTTCTTTGTTGCCTCGACCCACGATTGGCTCTTGTTCTTCACCAATCAGGGCCGCGTATATCGGGCGAAGGTGCACGAGCTTCCTGATGCTGGCCGCGATGCCCGCGGACAACATGTGGCAAATCTGATGGCATTTAAGCCAGAGGAACAAATTGCACAAGTGCTTTCATTTAAGGATTACAACGCAGCTCCTTACTTAGTCCTTGCCACAAAAGGTGGGCTAGTGAAGAAGACCCCACTGACTGAATACGATTCACCGCGCACCGGTGGCCTCATTGCAATCTCATTAAAGCCTGGAGATGAAGTTGTTTCAGCTTCTCTTGTCCGTAATGCCGATGAACTCTTACTTGTCTCTAAGAAGGCGATGTCACTGCGCTTTACCACCGATGACGATTCACTTCGTCCGATGGGACGTTCCACATCTGGTGTGATCGGAATGAAATTTCGCGCGGGTGATGAACTCTTAACAATGGCGCGCGTTGATTCTCAATCTACGCAAGGTGCATTTGTCTTTACCGCAACTGATGGTGGCTATGGAAAGAAAACTCCAATCGATGAGTATCGATTACAGGGTCGTGGCGGCATTGGCATAAAGGCGGCAAAGATCGATGAAGATTCTCGTGGAACACTTGTATCCGCACTTGTATTAGAAGATAAAGATGAAATCCTCGCGATTACATCTGCTGGAACTGTCATGCGAACCCCTGCAGCTGAAGTGCGCCAAACAGGCCGCGATTCAATGGGAGTTCGTCTGGTCAACTTAGATGTTGGTGTGACCCTGTTATCTGTGACCCGCAACAGCGAAGATGAGATTTCGGAGCAAAAGTAGTAGGGTTCACGCCTGTAGTAATGGGGGCCGTTTTGGCTACTTGATGATATTCAAGTAACCTTGCGCTTCTGCGAAACGCACGAAAGTACGTCTAGCGGGCCCATAGCTCAGCCTGGTTAGAGCGCTTCCCTGATAAGGAAGAGGTCGGTGGTTCAAGTCCACCTGGGCCCACCCGTTCTAATACGGGGACCTAGCTCAATTGGTAGAGCGCTGCCTTTGCAAGGCAGAGGTTAGGGGTTCGATTCCCCTGGTCTCCACATGTCAAACACTGCAACCCTTCATACCTCACTCGGCGACATCGTCATCGAGCTATTTCCTAACCACGCACCCAAGACTGTAGAAAATTTCGTCGGTCTTGCAACCGGTGCAAAAGAGTGGACAGATCCACGCACTGGTAAGAAATCAAATGAGAATTTGTACGACGGAACAATCTTTCACCGCGTTATCGCCGGCTTCATGTTGCAAGGTGGCGACCCACTTGGTCAAGGCTTCGGCGGACCTGGTTACCAGTTCGCAGATGAATTCCATGGCGACCTACAATTTGATCGCCCATACATTCTTGCGATGGCTAATTCAGGACCGGGAACAAATGGTTCGCAGTTCTTTATCACAGTGGCTCCAACAACATGGCTTAACCGCAAGCACACAATCTTCGGTGAAGTAAAGGATGCAGCTTCACAAGCAGTGGTCGACAAGATTGGCGCAACACCAACAGGTGCGCAAGATAAGCCTGTTACGCCAGTTGTCATCAATAGCGTCACCATCGCTTAACTTTTTAAACGCATGAAATCGCGTTCAGCTGTTCTATCGCTGATCACCATTATTTGCGGGTTCTATCTGTATGAGCTCTACGATACTGGACTAATTGGCACCTTTGGTCTGTATGGAATCGAGTTACTGAAATCAACAAACGAGTGGTATCGACTCGTCACTGTGGCGCTCGTTCATGATAACTCGAATGTAATCCCAATTCACCTTGCTTTTAATATGCTGGCACTTCACTCGCTAGGAACTCCCATAGAACGATTCATGGGGCGCGGTAAGTTTCTGATTATTTTCTTCGTTTCACTCATTGGCGGATCGCTCTTGTCGGCATACAGTCTCGGTTACAACGGCTATTCAATCGGAGCGTCGGGTGCGGTCTTCGGTCTCTTTGGTGCCTTTGTTGTCATCGGTAAGCGGATGAATGGTGAAATCAAAAGCATCATTGTTGTTATTGCACTCAACTTCGCCCTCGGATTTACCATTGGCGGCGTTGATTGGCGCGCTCATTTGGGCGGGCTGATTGCTGGAGCGATAATTACTAAGGTATTACTTACTCTGCGGCCTTCACGCTTCTAAGTAATACCTGCGCAACATCAAGGACTTCCACATCAGATTGACGCGCAACCATGCCATCGCCCACCATGATTCGGCAGAATGGACAGGCAACAGCAACTTCTTGCGCGCCAGTATCTATTGCTTCATCGACACGATTTAAGTTGATTCGGGTGCCGATTTTCTCTTCCATCCACATGCGGCCACCGCCACCGCCACAACAGAATGAGCGCTCTTGATTACGCGGCATCTCCTCGACATCACAACCACTTGCTTCTAGCAGTTCGCGCGGTGGTGCGTAAATTTGGTTGTGTCGACCAAGGTAGCAAGGATCGTGATAGGTCAGCTTCTTCTCTGATTTATGAGGACTTGGCTTTAGCCGCCCCTCTTTAATCAGGGTATTTAACAACTGTGTGTGATGAAGCATCTCTAGTTCGAAACCACTCTGTGCATAGTCACGGCCGATAGTTGTGAAGCAATGTGGGCACGTGACGACAACTTTCTTCTTGCCTTTTGATCTATCGCCGAAGGTCTCATTGAAGGTTGCAATATTTTCTTGCGAAAGAATCTGATACAAAAATTCATTACCGGAACGACGTGCTGGATCTCCGGTACATGTTTCGCGTTTACCAAGAACTGCGAAGTTAACTCCCGCCATATGCAGTAATTCAGCAACAGCCTTTGTGGTCTTCTTCGCTCGCTCTTCATAAGCACCAGCACAACCGACCCAGAATAGATATTCGACTTCCTCAGGAAGTTCACCGCTAACAACGCGAACCGGAAAATCACACTCTGCAATCCAACTTTCCCGGTCTGCTTTATTTGCACCCCACGGATTGCCGGCCTTCTCAAGATTTCTAAATGTTCCGCCAAGTTCTGATGGGAATTCAGATTCAACGAGAACTTGGAAGCGGCGCATGTTAACGATGTGATCGACATGCTCAATATCAACCGGACACTCTTCAACGCATGCGCCGCACGATGTACAAGACCATAAGACATCTAATGAAATTGGAGCGTTCTCACCCACGATATTTTCGGTATCAACAACCTTTGCCATCGCGTGATCGCGCATAGCCATGATTAAGAGCTTTGGTGAAAGTGGTTTATCAGTGTGCCAAGCAGGGCATTGCGATTGACAGCGCCCGCATTCGGTACAGCTGGTCATATCCAGCAGACCTTTCCAGGAGATATCAGCGCGAGTTCCCAAGCCAAAGACATCATCTTCTGCCGGATCTTCGAAGTTAACCGGCTTACCTTTCGAGAGCATTTCTGGAAGTGCGCCCAATGCCGGCTGGTCGATATTGCGCTTGTAATAAATATTGAAGAAGGCCAAGAATCGGTGCCAAGCAATACCCATAGTGAAATCAGATGCAATAACAATGAACCAAGCCATCGATGTAACGATTTTGAGCGTTGCCACAATGACTATGGCACTTTCAAGTGAAGCGACCGACATCGAATTAAACGCGAGGACTGCCGGCCAGGAAATTGCGTAATGCCAGTTCCATGACTCTTCATTTGCGAGTGCACCTTCAAGTCCACGTAGCGCAAAGACGCAGAAAACTATCGCGAGAATTGTGGCTTCGACGTAATACGCCTTACCCATATTCGAACCGCTAAAGCGATTTCGTTTGCGGAAACGAGTTACTTGTCGGACTCCAATGAGAGTGACAATACCAATTCCAGTAAGTGCTGCGATAAGTTCGGCGAAGAGTTCGTATCCAACGAAGTGCCCAATAATCGGAAGGGCAAACTCTGGATTAATAACCTGCCCGTATGCAGTAATAAGAGTTCCAAAGAGAGCGCCAAAACCAATCATGACAAACCAGTGAGCGATTCCGGTGGCGGTAAAGTTAAGCATCTTGGTATGGCCAAGAACTTCGGTGAGCATATTTCTAAAGCGAGCAGATTTATTGTTACTACGAGTCGGATCGGGTTGCTGTTTCCGATAAATCGATATCAGTTGACGCACTCGAATTGCGAGAAAAATAAGCGCAAAAGCAGTAATGAGATAAGAGATCGTTGCTAGCGCAGATTGCATAAGCGTAAGGGTAATCGTTACTGACGATTTAGGAAGCGCACATGCTTAGGCGTTAATTCATCGAGTGAATTCACGCCCAGTAACTTCATATTGCGAACCATCTGGGTACGCATAATTTCGAGCGCCTTCTCGACTCCATCTTGCCCGCCAGCCATAAGGCCGTATAAATAAGCTCTGCCGACATAGGTAAATTGCGCACCGAGGGCGACCGCAGCAAGGACATCTGCTCCATGCATGATTCCGGTATCGATATGAATTTCGTAGTCTTTCTTAAATTCGCTCTTAATATCGCTCAGCAGATGAAGCATTACCGGGGCTCGATCTAGCTGACGACCACCATGATTTGATAGCAGAATTGCATCAGCACCTAATTTTGCCGCCATCTTGGCGTCATCAAGATTTTGAATACCCTTAACTGTCAGGGTTCCATCCCATTGTTCGCGAATCCATTTGAGATCTTCCCAAGTCATTGTTGGGTCGAACATGTAATCAAGTAGTTCTCCGACAGTGCCTTCCCAATTCTTCATCGATGCGAATTCGATGGAAGGGGTCGTCAGAAAGTTAATCCACCAAGCAGGGCGCGGAATTGCGTTGATAACAGTTCCGGCAGTTAGGCGCGGTGGAACTGTGAGTCCATTTCGGTAATCACGAATACGTTGACCTGCTGCAGGCACATCAACTGTGAGCATCAGGTTCTTTACCCCGGCACGCTTAGCGCGCTCAACTAGCGCCATACTTCCTTCGCGGTCTTTCCACATATATAACTGGAACCAATTGCGACCACCAGGAGCAGCAGCTACTACATCTTCAATTGTTGTGGTGCCAAGAGTCGAGAGCGTAAAAGGAATCCCAAATTTTTCCGCGGCGCGCGCTCCCGCAATTTCACCTTCGGTCTGCATCATGCGAGTGAATCCGGTTGGTGCGATACCAAGTGGCATCGAGAATTTTTCACCGAGTGAGGTGCGACTTAAGTCAGCGGTAGAAACATCTTTTAAAATACTTGGAATAAATTCAAGATCAGAGAACGCTTGGCGAGCTCGCGCAAGGCTTACTTCACTTTCAGCTGACCCATCGGTGTAATCAAATGGACCTTTGGGTGTGCGCTTCTTTGCAATCTCACGCAAATCCCAGATTGTGTACGCCTTTTCTAAGCGCCGCTTTTTGCGTCGCAATGTCGGCAGTGAAAACTGTAGAAGTGGGGCAAGTTCGGAAGGTTTAGGAAATTGACGCCTTACATTCTTGCTCATGGAGAAAGCGTTCTAAAGATTCTTACTTAGCGCCACTTAGTTGCGAGCGAGAATCCCACTGCAATAAAGCTAAAGCCGACGATCATGTTCCAAGCGCCAATGCCAGGGATTGGGTAGCGAGTTTCACTCACGTAGAAGATAACAATCCAGAATAAGCCGATGAGAAAGTTGGCAATCATTACTGGGGCTAGCCACGACGGACTCTCGAGCAGCGGAGACTCAGCATCGATGTGAACCTGCTCTTCGTGAGCGTGCTGCTCCTGAACTTTCTTACGCAATTTTGACTTTGGCATGGGGGCAAGGTTACAGCACAATTACGACCATGGCTCAAATCCTGGTCGTCGATAACTACGACTCCTTCGTCTTTAACCTGGTGCAGTACCTGCAGCAGTTGGGGGCAGAGTGCACCGTTGTTCGAAATGACGAAGTCACAGCCGATGAAGCTTCGCGATACGACGGGGTTTTAATCTCCCCAGGTCCAGGTACTCCAGCTAAGGCCGGCGTCAGTATTGGAATGATTAATTACTGCGCCGAGAATTCAATTCCATTATTTGGAGTATGCCTCGGGCATCAGGCGATTGGCGAAGCATTTGGCGCCACGGTTTCACGTGCTCCAGAACTATTACATGGGAAAACTTCGCAAGTAATCCATAACGCAACCGGTGTTTTTACAGATCTACCATCACCATTTACTGCCACGCGCTATCACTCACTGGCAGTTGAACGGGATACCGTTCCAGAAGTTTTGGAGATTACTGGAAGCACCGAATCGGGAGTAGTTATGTCACTTCGACATAAGAGCTTGCCGATTGAAGGCGTGCAGTTCCATCCAGAATCAGTGTTGACTGAACACGGACATCAGATGTTGGCTAATTGGTTAGTGACGTGTGGCGACTCAGATGCACCTAAACGTGCAGTCGGACTATCACCAGTTGTTGGTAAAAGTAATTAAGGTTGTTTATTAATTGTAATCGTTACTGATTTGCCAATTGTTTGTGTTGATCCTGCATCTGGGGCCTGGCGAACTACAACACCAAGTGGTTGCGCAGAATCAAAGTCGGAGAATTCGTTAATAAGGAAGCCAGCTTGAATTAGTAAAGTCTTAGCTTGAATTGCTTCAACACCTATCAAATTAGGAACAGTGATTTCACCGCTTGCAATTGTAAGAATCACACCACTTCCAGCATCGGTGACTGAACCCACCGCAGGAGTGACATCGAGAACTGTTCCTTGTGGCTCATCAGAAGGGGCGGCGATGGTTTGCGAGACAAGTAGACCAACAGCGGTAAGCGCGGCTCGCGCATCAATGAGCGACATGCCGATGAGATCGTCAGGAACAATCGCTTCTCCTGGCCCATCTGAAATTGTCAGTACAACTGATGAACCTGGTTGAGCGCTTATTGTTGCAAGTGGAATTTGACTTGCAACCCGGCCGCGTGGAATTACACCATCATTGGCACGTCTTATTGTGATTGTGTAGTCACTTAAGAGAGTACGGGCTTGTTCCTCACTTAACCCCACGACGTTAGGTATTTGAGCGAGGTTACTATTTGGGTTACCGCTAAATAGATAGCCGCCAATAGCTAGCGTAATTGCTGCAAAGAAGGCGCCACCATAGATGAGGGCGGATTTGCGAGTAAATACAGGAGGGTTTACAACCTTTGCTAAAACTTTTTCGCCGGCACGTACTCGAGCAATGTCATCGAGCATTTCCTGCGCACTTTGGTAGCGATCTTCTGGTTTCTTTGCCAACGCAACTGCAAGGATTGTTTCAATTCCTTCTGGAAGCTCTGGCTGTATTGTGCGAATTAGTGGCGCGGTGCTTGAAGCATGCTGAAAGGCGATTGAAACTGGTGTTTCTCCAGTAAACGGCGGTTGTCCAGAAAGTAATTCAAATAGTAAGCAACCTGTTGAGTAGATATCACTTCGCAAATCTGCCGGCTCACCGACAGCTTGTTCAGGTGAAAGATATTGCGCAGTTCCAACGACATTCCACGTACTCGTCAGAGTGGCACCCAGATCATCCATAGCGCGCGCAATTCCAAAATCCATCACCTTGACGTCGCCTTTTTCAGTGATCATTACATTTGCCGGTTTTATATCGCGGTGAACAATGTGACGAGCGTGCGAATATTCCAGACCAGCAAGAATACCTTCGCCAATTTCTAAGGCTCGCTGCAAAGGAAGTCGCTCACCATCGTGAATCAAGTCGCGAAGAGTATGACCGGAGACAAGTTCCATCACAATGTACGGTGCTGGGTCTTCACCAGAGTCATAGACAGCGACAATTGCGGGATGGTTTAGGCCAGCTGCCGCTTTAGCTTCTTTTCTAAATCGAGCAACAAAGAGCGGATCCTTCGCTAGGTCACTTCGCAATATTTTGATTGCAACTTCTCGAGATAGGCGCTGATCTTGTGCGAGGTAGACATCGGCCATTCCGCCTGTGCCAATCATTTCTCCTAATAAATAGCGGGCCCCGAGTAGTGAATTCATCATTGGGCAGCGCCAATCGTGAGCACCGAATTATCTGGATCTGTTTCAACAAGATCGGCGATGATGACAGTGACATTATCTGGCGCACCATTGATATAAGTGGCGTCGATTAAAGCATCGACAGCTTCTTTGCGATCCTTACCTTTAATCAACGACTTAATCTCTTTCTCGGTCAAGACAGAACTCAACCCGTCGCTACATACTAGGTAGCGATCTTTAATTTTTCCTTCGAGAATTAGAAGCGGGGAGTGTGTAATTCCATCGCCCATCAAGACTTGAGTGAGAACAGAGCGCTGCGGATGGGTGGCGATATCTGCTTCACTGATAGCACCTTGGCTCAGAAGTTCCTGAATCACCGTGTGATCAAGTGAGAGTTGCTCAAATGAGTTTGCTCGCAAGCGATATGCGCGGGAGTCTCCAATATGTAGGAGCGCGATTTTTGCTTCTGAGAGAAAGAGCGATGTCAGCGTGGTTCCCATACCCGAGAGTTCTGGGTTTTCATTGGAGGCACCTTTAAGTTCAGAATCAATAGTGTGGAGTGATTGCGCAAAAAGATCATCAGCAGAGTCAGCATCGATTTCTGGATGCGTAATTACAGTTGTGATTTCGGCGAGTGCAGAGATTGCAATCTTTGATGCAACTTCTCCCGCGGCATGTCCACCCATTCCGTCGGCGACAGCAATGACATGTGGTGATGTAAGAGCGCTATCTTCATTGCCCTTTCGGACCAGACCCACTGCAGAACGAGCTGCAGTTGCGAAGTAGAGCTGACTCATGGGGATAAGACTAATCTCTTTGCTACGCTCGGTCTCATGCTCATCTACGCGCATCGCGGTGCAAGTGCGGATTTTCCAGAACTCACCATGGCCGCCTACCAGGCGGCGGTCGAACAGGGCGCCGACGGATTCGAATGCGATCTACGCATTACTAAAGATGAAATCCCCATCTTGTGGCATAACGCGTCGATGCTCGAACGCGCTGGCAATCGAGGCCTGATTGCCGAAATGACATATAAAGAGGTATCGCGGGCATATCCGCAGGTGCTGGTCTTAGCTGATTTTTTAGATTATGCAATCGCTAATAAAAAGGGTGTGCTGCTGGAAACCAAGCACCCAGTCTTTTCTGGAAACCGGATTGAAGAGTTGTTGGTTCAGGCGCTGCATGAAAAGAAAGCGCTAACGAAAATTCCAGTCTCAGTTATGTCATTTAGCTGGCTTGCAATTGAGAAGATGCGCAGACTTGATTCAATGATTAGTACAACTTTTCTGATGCATAAACGAACCCCATGGTTTCAAGCACGTTTTTCATCGAGCACTTCCATCGGGCCGGGAATCAACGAGTTACGAGCTGACCCAGCGATAACGAAAAAGATCCGAGCACTTGGGCGCTCGCTTAATGTATGGACCGTCGATAAAGATGAGGACATTCGGTTATGCCAGAAGTTAGGCGTAGACATTCTCATAACAAATAAGCCGGCACATGCACGTGAGGTACTCAGGTATCCTTAACCAGTGAGTACCCAAGACCGCCATACATTTGCCTACTTGGGACCCGTGGGAACATTTACGGAAGCGGCGCTGAAAACAATCACCACCGATTTAGATGTAACAATTCCTTTTGCCAACGTAACTGCCGCGCTCGATGCGGTGCGTTCTGGTAAAGCTGATTACGCCCTAGTGCCAATAGAAAATTCGGTAGAAGGTGTTGTCGCCCGCACGCTTGATGAACTTGCAACCGGAGAACCGCTCACGATTGCTCGAGAGGTAACGCTTCCCGTGACCTTTGCGCTGATGGTCAAACCAGGAGTTAAAGAGATCAAGCGAATTGGTACACACCCACATGCCGAGTCACAGTGCCGGGCATTTATCGCACAGAACTATCCGCATGCTGAAATTGTTCCTACGCAATCGACATCTGCCGCTGCGGAAGCTGTCAGCAAAGGTGACCTCGATGCCGCTATTGCATCGACTGTGGCTGCAGCGCACTTCAACCTGGAAGTTATTGCAGAAAATATCGGAGATAACTCTGGCGCCGTCACCCGATTTATTGCCGCTCAAAAACCCGGATGGATGCCCGAACCCACTGGCCACGATCGCACCTCAATTGCGGTATTCATCGATATTGACCATGCCGGTGCGCTCCTTGAAATCCTTCAAGTATTTGCCCAGCACGATGTAAACCTGACATTTATTCAGTCACGTCCAACAGGTCGCGAACTTGGTCACTACCATTTCATCATTGATGTCGAAGGCCATATCAAAGATGCGCCGGTCGGAAAATCCGTGGAAGAGCTCCGCGAAATCTGCGATGACATTAGATTCTTAGGATCTTATCCACGAGAGGTGCGGGCATGATTGATATCAAGTTCTTGCGCGAGCACCCAGACGTCGTGCGTGCATCCCAAAAAGGTCGCGGAGAGAGTGTCGAGCTCGTAGATCAAATTCTTGCAATCGATGAGAAGAAGCGTGCGGCAGTAACCGAATTTGAAGCGCTCCGCCAAGAGCAGAACGTACTTTCCAAGAGCGTGGGCGCCGCTAAAGGTGATGAAAAAACAGCGCTCCTTGAAAATGCAAAAGCGTTGGCCGATAAAGTAAAAGCAGCTGACTCCAAGCGTGCTGAAGTAGAAGAGAAGACAAAACAATTAATTTTGCAACTTTCTAACCTATTGGACACAGAAGCTCCCATAGGCGGCGAAGAAGATTTTGTCACCATTGAACATATTGGAACGCCGCGCGATTTTGGTAAAGACGGTTTTGAGCCAAAAGATCACGTTGAGCTCGGAAAGTTACTGGGTGCAATTGATACCGAACGTGGTGCAAAAGTCGCCGGATCTCGTTCTTACTACCTCACTGGTGCTGGAGCGTTACTCGAGTTTGCTCTCGTCAATTATGCAATTCAGAGCGCACTCAAGAATGGCTTCACACCAGTTATTCCACCCGTGTTGGTCAACCCGGCGGCGATGGAGGGAACTGGATTCCTTGGGCAAGCAGCCGAGAATGTCTATCGAATCGAAAAAGATGATGTTTATTTAGTGGGAACTTCAGAAGTGCCGCTGGCCGCAATGCATATGGATGAAACTTTGCCAGCCGATAAGTTGCCTCTTCGTTACGCGGGCTATTCATCCTGCTTCCGTCGCGAAGCCGGAACCTATGGAAAAGATACGCGTGGAATTATTCGTGTACATCAATTTGATAAAGTTGAAATGTTCACCTTCTGCAAACCTGAAGATGCAAAAGCTGAACATGCTCGATTGCTGCAATGGGAGAAGGATTTCTTAATTGCAATGGAGATCCCATTTCGGGTTATCGATGTGGCATCAGGTGATCTTGGCTCTTCTGCCACACGCAAATTTGATATTGAGGCGTGGATCCCGACTCAAGGTGCGTATCGCGAAGTAACGAGCACCTCTAACTGCACCGAGTTCCAGGCGCGGCGACTCAATATTCGCTATAAAGATTCTGAAGGAACCAAAGCGCTGGCAACGCTCAATGGAACTCTTGTTGCAATCCCACGCATGATCGTTGCGATTTTAGAGAATCACCAGAATGCAGATGGCACCGTAAACGTACCTGCCGCTTTGCAGCCATTTCTTGGCATGAAAAAGTTTGAACTTGCATGAGCGTGCATCAAGAATTCCAGCGCCGCCCAAAACTCATCGCTTCAGATCTCGACGGAACAATCGTTGCTCACTACGGAAGTGTCACCCAGCGCACGATTGATGCATTTCGCAAGGCGCATTCAATGGGGGTTGAGATTTTCTTTGTTACTGGCCGCCCACCTCGTTGGATGCCCGAAATCAAGGAAGCATTTGGAATTGGTAAAGCTATCTGCGGTAATGGAGCGATGCTCTATGACCTGCACAATGACAAAGTTCTGGAACAGTGGCTTATCTCTACTGAAGATATTTTGGAGGCAGTGAAACGTTTACGTGCAGCTATTCCACAAATATCTTTCGCGGTTGAATCACACAATTATTTTCATAGAGAAAAAATTTACATTCCACGCTGGGATGTTGGTCTAGATAACATCGGGGTAGAACGTATCGAGGAAGTAATTACTTCGCCGTCACTCAAACTCTTAGCTCGCTGTTCACAGCAAGAACTGACATCCGATGAGATGCTCGCTATCGCCTCAGTGGAGTTGGAAGGTTTAGTAACGGTTACGCATTCAAATCCACACGACTCGCTTCTTGAAATTTCAGCAATCGATGTATCTAAAGGAATGACACTTGCAAAGATGGCGGCACGTCTTGGCATCGATGCATCTGAGTGTGTTTCATTTGGTGACAACCCAAATGACTTCTCAATGCTCGAGTGGTGCGGTCGATCTTTTGCGATGGCAGATGGTCATCCTGATGGGCCAAAGTATGCAAAGGGAATTGCGGCACCGTGCGAAGAAGATGGTGTTGCAATCATCATCGAGCAGTTGCTCGAACTTCCGGCGTAAGCACTCCTTGATTTTTCGCTGAATTATTCAAGATGGCCACTTTCGGGTAATCTCTCCCACGGAGGACTCGCATAGCGGCCGAGTGCACCGGTCTTGAAAACCGGCAGGTGAAAGCCTCGTGGGTTCAAATCCCACGTCCTCCGCGCTTAACGCCAAACCCGCCTCATGCACTGGGGCGGGTTTTGCATTTCATGCGCCAGTTGTGGCTGACTTCATAAGCTATATGCGGCTCACCGCCTAGCGACTTTGCCCCAGTAAGCGCACACTTCTCTCATTAGAGAATCCCGTCACTCGGGAAAACTAGGGGAGCAGACATGTCCGGAGTTTTTTCTCCAACGCGCGCGAAGATTAAAGAGCGCACGCTACGCACAGATAAATGGTGGTTAGAACCCGCAATTACCTTCGGAGTTCTTTTCTCATTCATTATCTATGCAACCTTTAGAGCTTTTGAGGGTGCCAACTACTACAAAGATCATCTGATCTCACCTTTCTATTCACCGTGTTTATCAGAAGCCTGCGTGCCAGAAGCAACATTTCTTGGCTTTACTCCTGTCAGTGCTCAAATTTTTAACTTCGCACTTTCACCAGCACTAATTATTTTGATCTTCCCACTTGGTTTCCGTATGACTTGTTATTACTACCGCAAGGCTTATTACCGCGCTTTCTGGCTTTCCCCACCAGCGTGCGCAGTTGCCGAACCACACACTAAGTACACAGGTGAAACACGTGCACCTCTTATCTTGCAGAACTCACATCGTTGGTTCTTCTATGCAGGTTTGGTCTTTAACGTCTTTCTTACCTACGACGCAATTATTTCCTTTAAGAGCGTTGAAGGTGAGTGGGGACATATGAGTGTTGGTTCCCTCGTACTACTCGTGAGTTCAACACTTCTCTGGTTCTATTCACTTTCATGCCACTCATGTCGCCACACAGTTGGCGGACGTTTAAAACATTTCTCAAAGCACCCAGTTCGATATAAGGCATGGACTTGGGTGTCAGCGCTTAATCACAAGCATCAACAATTTGCCTGGTACTCACTTGCTGGCGTTGCATTTGCTGATATCTACGTTCGCCAAGTTGCAACTGGCGCCTGGACAAACTTCTACTTCTTCTAAAGGATGCCGACAGATATGACTGCCAACGAATCAACTCTGCAAAGAGAGAAGTACGACGTCCTTATTATTGGTGCCGGCGGCGCTGGTTTACGTGCAGCTGTGGAGGCTCGCGAAGCAGGCTTAAGCGTTGCAATCATCTGTAAGTCACTCTTTGGTAAAGCTCATACAGTGATGGCCGAAGGCGGCGCTGCTGCATCTATGGGAAATGTGAATGATAAAGATAATTGGATGGTCCACTTTCGCGACACCATGCGTGGCGGTAAATTCCTTAACCATTTCCGGATGGCAGAACTACATGCCAAAGAAGCACCAGATCGCATCTGGGAACTTGAAATGTGGGGCGCGCTCTTTGATCGCACAAAAGCAGGAAAGATTTCACAACGTAACTTTGGTGGACATGAATATCCACGCCTTGCACACGTAGGAGATCGCACCGGCCTGGAAATTATCCGCACAATGCAACAGAAGATTGTTCAGTTGCAACAGAAAGATGGTCGTGAGTTTGGCGACATGGAAGCCAAGATAAAAGTATTCGCAGAATGCACCATCACTGAAATTCTCAAAGAGAATGGCAAAATCTCTGGTGCTTACGGTTACTGGCGTGAGAGCGGAGAAGAAGTTCTCTTTGAAGCACCTGCAGTAGTTATTGCTACCGGCGGTGTTGGAAAAACTTTCAAGATCACATCAAACTCCTGGGAAGGCACCGGAGACGGACACGCACTGGCACTCAAAGCAGGTGCGAATCTTGTCGATATGGAGTTCTTACAGTTCCACCCAACAGGAATGGTCTGGCCACCTTCAGTACGTGGAATTCTTGTTACTGAATCAGTTCGTGGTGAAGGTGGAATTTTGACTAACTCACTCGGTGAGCGCTTTATGTTTAAGTACATCCCAGATGTATTTAAAGATAAGTATGCCGATAATGAAGAAGAAGCAGACCGCTGGTATCTAGATCAAGATAACAACAGACGTCCGCCAGAGCTTCTGCCTCGCGATGAAGTTGCTCGTGCGATTAATACCGAAGTGAAATCAGGACGCGGTACTGAACATGGCGGTGTCTACCTCGATGTTTCAAAGCGCATCCCTGCTGAAGTGATCAAGAAGCGTCTTCCTTCGATGTGGCATCAATTCTATGAACTTGCTGGTGTTGACATTACAAAAGAAGCAATGGAAGTTGGTCCGACTTGTCACTATGTGATGGGCGGAGTGGAAGTTGAACCAGATACTGCAGCAGCGGTAGGAGTTCCAGGACTCTTCGCCGCCGGTGAAGTTGCCGGTGGAATGCACGGCTCAAACCGTCTTGGCGGAAACTCACTCACAGACCTTCTTGTCTTTGGTCGCCGGGCGGGTGCTGGCGCTGTTAATTATGTGAAGAGCGCGGGTGCCAATCCTGTCTCGGCTGCATCAGTTAAGGCCGCTGCCGATCGCATCGAAGCACCATTTAGCCGCGCGGGTGGAGAGAACTCATACTCACTTCACGCTGAACTGCAGGAAGTCACACATAACTTAATTGGAATTATTCGCACGCGGACCGAGATTGAAGAAGCAATCATCAAGATTGCCGACATTCGCGCTCGCAGTAAGAACGTTGCCGTTTCCGGGGGGCGTTTATTCAACCCAGGATTCCACCTAGCCTTTGACCTAGACAACATGCTCCTGGTTGCTGAATCAACAGCAAAGTCGGCGCTTTTGCGGGAAGAATCGCGTGGTGGACACACTCGAGATGATTTCCCTGGCATGAATAACAAATGGCGCCAGATCAATAACATCGCCAGCTTTGACGGCAATCAAGTCAACATTAAAGAACAAGCTTTGCCAGTATTGCCTAAAGAGCTCTTTGATCTCTTTGATGTGCACGAACTTGAGAAGTACATGACACCAGAAGAAATTGCGAAAGGCGGTTCCAACTAATGGCACGCACACTTAATCTTCGCATCTGGCGAGGAGACGCAAAAGACGGTGGTCTCAAAGATGTACAAGTTGATGTCAACGAGGGCGAAGTAGTCCTCGATGTTATTCACCGTGTTCAAGCAACACAGATGGGTGACCTCGCTGTCCGCTGGAACTGCAAGGCAGGAAAATGTGGATCTTGTTCGATGGAGATTAACGGCAAACCACGCCTTGCCTGCATGACTCAGGTTGCTTCATTTGATGAGAATGAAACTATTACTGTTACTCCACTTCGTGCATTTCCTGTCATTAAAGATCTCGTTACCGACGTATCTTTTAATTATAAGAAGGCAATGGAAATTCCGGCCTATGAGCCACCTAAGGATTTAGCGCCAGGTGAAGCACGCATGCAACAGGTAGATGTTGAGCGAAGCCAAGAATTCCGTAAGTGCATTGAGTGCTTCCTATGTCAGGACACTTGCCACGTAATTCGCGACCACGAAGAGAACAAGCCATCTTTTGCTGGGCCACGATTCTTTATCCGTATCGCAGAACTAGATATGCACCCACTGGATACCTTAAAGAACCGTAAACGCAGCGCTCAAGAAGAGCACGGCCTTGGAATGTGTAACATTACAAAGTGCTGTACTGAGGTCTGCCCAGAGCACATCAAGATCACTGACAACGCAATCATTCCGATGAAGGAGCGCGTTGTTGATATTAAGTACGATCCAGCTCGCATGTTTGCCGGTCTTCTCAAGCGAGAAAAGCGCAGCTAACGCTGAAGGCGGTCTGGCTAGTCTCACTAGGCGGAGTTCTCGGTTCTCTTACCCGCTGGATACTTTCATTAATCATTCCACACGGTGGTAACGGAACACTTGCCGCAAATCTACTTGCAGTAGCTTTAGCAATCTTCTTCTTAGTTTTGATGGAGCGTCGCGGAATTACAGAGCTTCGTTATTTCTTACTTCCAGGTTTTTGTGGTGGGCTTTCAACCTTTTCGGCTGTGACATATGAAGCTGTGGCACCCGATGAAGCTGGATTCTCATATTTGCTCATCAACGTAGTTGCCTCATTGATAGTGGCTTACCTTTCACTTAAAATCGCGCGAAAAGTTGTGAAGGCTCGAATATGAATGTGTTCATGGTCATTGTCGGAGCAGCTATCGGATCCCCTGCACGATTCTTAGTTGATCAATATTTCAAGAAATTTACAGATAAACCTGCCGGAACTTTCATAGTAAACATTCTCGGTTCATTTCTTATCGGGCTCACTTTTGCAACAACCGAGCACTGGCACGATTTTCTGGCCGTTGGCTTTGCCGGCTCCTTCACAACATGGTCCACATTTATCGTTGATCTCTATCTTGGCTATGAACTCAAGCACTACAAGGTTGTTGCAATTAACCTCTTAGCTTCAATTACTTTTGGCTTACTGGCCGCTTATCTGGGCTATAACATGGTCAGTTAGCCAAAGAGGCTAATTAATTCAAGTCTAGGCTGGCAGAAGTTCACTTTTCATTAACTTTCTAGACCCCAAGACCCTTTATTTTTCCTCCGTTATGACGTGTATTGCGTGTAACGGGACACAAAAAGTGGGCGATGTTTTTCGAGGGAGTCGTCCACTTTTTGCTTTCTATTTATCGC